>Ga0233421_10000544_pt1 | contig 15252 bp, 11 predicted proteins | sample Watercolumn_Mata_3_FD_182725 | JGI IMG/M metagenome (GOLD analysis project Ga0233421, IMG submission 182725) | Freshwater microbial communities from Lake Matano, South Sulawesi, Indonesia - Watercolumn_Matano_2014_107_MG | ecosystem: Environmental > Aquatic > Freshwater > Lake | place... | reverse complement strand
TGCGCCGGGCCGCGGGCCGTCAGCTGACACCGCTCGAGTGCCATGATATCTGCTGCCTGGTGGCCGAGAAGATCGTGATGGGCGGGAAGCGCCGTTCGGCGATGATCTCATTTTCGGACATCGATGACGAGGAGATGCGCCACGCCAAGGACTTCTCGCGGGGACCGGTCCCGTCCTACCGGTTCATCGCCAACAACAGCGTCGCCTATACGAAGAAGCCGGACCCGATCGTGTTCATGAATGAATGGGCGGCGATGGCCGCTTCGGGCTCGGGTGAACGCGGCATCCTGAACACGAGCGCCGTGCCGGTCGCCTGCTCGCGGACCCGCAAGTACCGCGGGGACGAACGCACCAATCCCTGCGGCGAGATCATCCTCCGACCGCACCAGTTCTGCAACCTCTCCGAGGTGGTGCTGCGGCCGGCGGACGACATCGGCACGCTGGTCGACAAGGTGAAGACCGCGGCCTGGCTGGGTGTGATTCAGGGGACTTTCACCTATTTCCCGTTCCTGCGCAAGGAGTGGGCGGAGAACTGCAATGAGGAACGGCTGGCAGGCGTTTCGCTGACCGGGCAGATGGACCTCCCGTCGCTCCTCACCGAGAAGGTGCTGGAGCAGTTGAAGACCGTGGTCGAGCGCACGGTCGAGGAAGCCGCCCGCTGCCTGGGGGTGCCGGCTGCCACCGCCTACACCTGCGTCAAGCCGTCGGGCACGGTGTCACAACTGGTCGATTCCGCGAGCGGGCTGCACCCGCGCTGGAGTCGCTTTTACCTGCGCCGGTATCGAATCGCAGCCAATGACCCGGTCTTTGCCATGCTGCGCGCCCAGGGTTTGCCCTGGGAGCCGGAGACCGGCCAGACGCGCGACAACTTCACGACCGCGGTTGTCACTTTCCCGGTCCAGGCGCCCGCGACCGCGGTCTTCCGCGACCAGATGGACGCGTTCACGCAGCTCGACTGGTACCGCAAGGTGCAGCAGCACTGGTGCACGCACAACGCCTCCTGCACGGTCTACGTGCGGCCGCACGAGTGGCTCAAGGTCGCGAACTACGTGTACGAGCACTGGGAAGAGATCGTCGGCGTCACGTTCTACCCCTACACCGATGCCGAGTACGAGCTCGCACCATTCGAGGAGATCGACGAAGCGACGTACCGCGACCGGGCGGCCAGGTTCCCCAAACTCGACTTCTCGGAGCTGGGCAAGTTTGAGGCGATGACCGGCGACACGACCACGGTGGACGTTGAGCCGGCCTGTTTCGCCGGCCGCTGCGAGATCCTCTAGGCCCGGCGGGGACATGACCCAATCGTCCTCGATTGGGATCGTGTCCCAGCCGTGCAGGAAGGAGGAGAAAATGGGTAGCGTCCCTATTTTGCTCGCGTCAAGCACAAGGTGTTCTTCGGACCGCCCGACGCGAAGGTAAGCGCCGAGATATGGCGGCAGCACCTGCCCCAGGAGGCACCGCTGGCACCGGACGTCGACCTTGGCCAGCTCGCGGAGGACTTTGAGCTGACCGGTGGGCAGATTGCCAACGCGGTCTCGTCCGCTGCAGCACTTGCGGCTTCTCGGTTGAAGGGAGACACTGATGTCGGGCAGATAACTATGGCAGACTTCGAGGCCGCGGCGCGCAGCGAAAAGGACGGCTATGCCGAAGAAGGCGACGGCGGGCGGCTAGGTTTCTAGGCGGGAGCGGAAATGCTTGACTCATACACCGCTTCATGCGAAACTCGGCATGTGCCGAGAGAAACCGCCTTGTCCGGCCGCCGGAACCCGAGAAGGATGTCCGCTTCGGACCTTGTCCGCTATCATGGCCCGAGCGTCTGCCGCCGGCGGCAAGTAGTTACTGGTCAATGACGACGGGCAAAGGACTCGTGGTCACCATCAACCGGGCGCCGGTGCTGGCCTTCTGGGCCACGGTCGTGGCCGAGCGGCTGGGATTCAGCCGCGACGAAGCTCTGTCGCTCGGTAAGGCGGTGACCGGCCTGAACGCGCAGGCCAAGGGACAGCATCTCGGGATATGCAACAAGCACGAGATGCCCCGAGAGAGGCGCGAGGGGCGAGCCGACTCGGTCGAGCTGTTCGGCCGGGAGATACCGGTGACGCGGACCCCGGAAGGCGTGCGCGCTTTGGCCAAAGGCGAACCGGTCTCGGCCCGGAGCGCTCAAACGTACCTCGAGGGCAAGTTCGGCGAACACCTGGCAGCGGTGCGTGCGGCGATGGAGGAGCTGGCGCGGTCGATGAACCCTGATGTTCTGGCTGCTCGGGCCTTTGCCTTGTACGCGCAGTTCCGGCCGCAGATTCCCGAGGGCGTGAAAGGCTGGGGAGCGAAGGGAAGCTTGGACCTCGACCGCGTTCGCTCGCTCGGCAGCGTTGAGAGATGACGCCGAGGGAGCGTGACTGATGCCGACCAGCCTGCTGAGTCTCGTTCAGTCAATGGTGACGCCCGCCGTGATGATATCGGCCTGCGGACTACTGTTATTGTCGATCTCCAACAAGCTTGCGCGCATCGTTGACCGGATCCGCACGCTGAACTCGGAGGATAGAGAACTGCCGGCGGAAGTCGATACGGTAAGGCGTCTCTCCATCCGCAACCAGATTGACATTCTGGTCCGGCGCGCCGTGCTCCTGCGCAACGCCTGCGGTTTGCTCTACCTGGCGGTAGCGGTCTTTGCTGTCACATCGCTCTGCGTCGGTCTTTCGCACGCGGCGCGGCTCTTCGAGGTGCTGATGCTGGTGCTGTTTGTCGTCGGGCTGGCGTCGGTCGTTTGGGCCGGAATACTCGCCTACCTTGAGATCGGGCTGTCGCACCACGCCATCACCGAGGAGATAAAGGAACTCAGGCTGCACGACTAGCCAAGGGACGGGGTTGACCTGCGTCCCGGAACTTCTATTCTGATTCCTGAACCGGTGGCAGTCCCATCTGGTCGGGTCGACCGGACATGGAGGTATGATGCGGACACTGATTCTCTCGCTGGCGCCCGCGTTGGCGCTGGCGCTGGCACCGACACTGGTCAGCGAGCGGACTTCCGGCGCTGATCCGCGGCAATTCCTTTCCCCTTCCACCACCTATGGTGCCAAGGTGGAGTACGGTACCGCCAACACAGAATTCGTCCCGTTTGAGCGGTTCGAGTTGGTCGATGCGACCGGCGTGACGGTGTATGCCAGGAGCGGGGGCAGACACACACTACTGGACGTCGCCGATAATGGCCTCGTGGTCGGAGTCGACTTCGATGGCCCGGTTTCGGGGCGGGCAAGGCTGCATTTTTATGACCTCAGAGGCAGAGAGACCGGCACTGCCGAGATCGGATTCTGGGACCGGCACGGTTTCTCGGCCAGTGGCAACGTCTACTGCGTGCTCGACGGCACCCAGGGACTGCGGGTCTTCAGCTCGGCAGGCAGGGAACTCTACAATGCCGGCCGCTGTAACCGGTTCGCGGTTTCCGCTGACGGACAGCACGTGGCTTTGGCGACCGACACGGAAATCCAACTGCTACAGCACGGGGAGCCGGTCGCCGAGGTCCCACTTGCTGCACCGTTTGTCCGTGGCATGGCGTTCTCACCGGACGGGGAGCGGTTCGGTTACTGCGAACGGCACACGCTGTACGTACACCGAGTCAGTGACGCTGCGGTCGATCTGCAGTACCGGCCCGAAGATGCGAGAATGCAGTTCATGTCGCTGGACGTCGGGAACCGGCTGGTGCTGGCGGGCCTGGATTTCGACGGTGGCCGGGGTACCTCCGACAGGCACCGGCGGGGCCTCGCTGTTATGCTGGATTCGGCCGGCTCGGAGGCCTGGAAGCAGAAGCTCACCTATGAGCGCTGGAGCATCACCATGCCGGACGTCAGATTCGGAACCCATCAGACGTTTGCGGTCAAGACAGCCGATGAGACCAGGACGTATCGGTATCAGGAGGACTAGATGAAGCACCTGCTGGTCTCTACTGTACTTCTGGCGGCCGGTTTCGCGTTGCCGTGGCCCTCCCTGCCGATGGATTCGGTCCATCCTATCGGCAACGCCTGGGGCAACTACCAGAACTACGGCTCGGCGTACTGCCACAACGGGCAGGACATCATGGTCGCAGGCGAGTCGCCTGCCGTTGCCATCAAGCCCGGCTACGTCAAGAAGGTCTGGTTCGGGGGGAGCCCGCTCTACAACGGCGTCACGGTCGCCGACTCGGCCGGTGCGGCGTTCTGCTCCGGGTACATGTACTATCACGTAGACGATACTACCATACAGGTACAGGAAGGTGACACGGTCGCGGTCGGCGACACACTCGGTTTCATCGCGACCTGGCCGGTGGCCGGGTTTCACCACAACCATTTCTCGGCGAACCGCAACTCCGGTGTCACGTGGTCCGGCTACGGCGCGTTCTATCACAATCCCTTGCTCGACCTGTCGCCGGACAACGACACGGTGGTACCGTGGTTCAGCAACGCCTATTCCGGGCAGCGCTTCGCCATCTGCCGCAACAACTCAAGCAGCTATCAGGGCAAGGACAGCGTGTACGGCACGGTCGACCTCATCTGCCGGATTGACGACCGCGTCAATCACCGGCTGTGGCGGGTCTGCGTCTACCGCATCGACTACTCGATCCGCGATACGTCCGGCACCTACATCGTACCGCTGACGCGAGCCGTGGAGATGTCGGACTCGATTGACGGCTACAGCCCTTACCAGTCGCGGACTGTGTATAAACAGGACGCCACCTGCAACACCCGCTGCAACTATGACTCGATCGCCCGGCAGTACTTCTACATCATCACCAACACTGACGGCGACTCGCTGATCGAGCCTTCCGACTCGCTGGCCGGCTGGAATACGACTCTCACCGCCGACGGCGACTACTGGGTTAAGGTCGTCGCCCGCGACGAGTACGGCAACACCGCGGCCGACAGCATGCTGCTGAAGGTCAGAAACGACACGACACCCCGCCACGACGTGGGCGTCGTGAGCATCGCCTCGCCGCCGCCGGCGGTGGATTCGGGCATGGTCGTCGCGCCGGCATGCACTCTTTACAACTATGGTAACCGCAACGAGAACTACAGCGTGAGGATGACCATCGGTCCGGACTACGATACCGCAATCAGCGTGACCCACGCCGCGGGCACGAAGCGGGCCGTGGTCTTTCCGAGCTGGACCGTGAGCTACCCACCGGGCTTCTATGTCGTCACCTGCTCGACCGAACTGGGCACCGATTCCTTCCACGTCAACGACCGGATGCAGGACTCGGTCGAAGTCACACCACCTCCCGGTGTCAGCGATGCCGGCCTGACTGCTGTCGGTCCGGGGATCGAAGCAAGGCCGAACCCAGCGCACCGGCAGGTCCGCTTCCACGTCGTCTCCCGGCCGAGTGCTGCTCCGGCCGAGTTGCACATCTTCGACGCGGCCGGATGCTGCGTCCGCACTCTGCGTCTGACCCGACAGACCCGGCCGTCGTCGCTCGCCTGGGACGGTCGCGACGAGAGCGGTCGGCTGCTGCCAGGGGGAGTCTACTTCTGCCGTGCCGCCGGTCTGCACGGCGCCGTCCAGCTGGTGCTGCTGGACTAGCTGCGTGTCGGGCATCGTTTTTCTTCAGACCCGGGAGTTCGAGCCGGTCGTCACTTTCTACCGTGAACGGGTCGGTATGACCATATGGCTGGAGCAGCCGGACATTGCCATACTGCGCCACGACAACCTGTTGCTCGGCTTCTGCCGTGGCGAGACCGCGGATACTCAGGGGGTATTCACCTTCTTCTTCAGTTCACGGGCCGAAGTCGATGCGATGTACGTGAGACTCGCCGATGTCGCGCTCGGGCCGCCGAAGGAGAATCCGAAGTACCGCATTTACCATTTCTACGGCAAGGACCCGGAGGGGCGCTCGGTTGAATTCCAGCAATTCCTCCACCCCGCCAGTTCCCCGTTCCTTCCGGATTGACCGGGAGCGGCACCGCGTTATAATACAGCTGCAAGATGCAGCCCGCAATTTTCGGCATCTCCGGGCTCCGGGGAATCGTCGGTGACAGCCTCTTTCCCGAGACCGTAGCCCGCTACGCTGCCGCATTCGGCACATTCGTAGGCCACGGCACGGTCGCGCTCGGCCGTGACTGCCGGGCTTCGGGCGAGATGATGCACACGGCCGCGACCGCCGGACTGATATCCGTCGGCTGCGAGGTAATGGACCTCGACATCTGCCCAACGCCGACCGTCGTCTACGTAACCCGGCGCGGCACCGTCGCCGGGGCGATCATGCTCACCGCCAGTCACAACCCGGAGCAGTGGAACGGCATGAAGTTTGTCAGCCGGGAGGGTCAGTTCCTCTCCCCGGATGAAGTTGCGGCTTTCCGCAAGCTGGTCAAAGGCAAGGGAGCAAAGTACGCGGACTGGGACGCCCTGCGCCCGGTGAAGAAGAACCCAAACGCCATCTACGCCCACATCAACTCCATTCTGTCGAACGAGCTCTTCCGCAGCATCCGGCCCGCCCTGATCGAGCGGAAGATGAAGGTCGGAGTCGATGCGGTAAACGGCGCGGCATCGGTCGCCGCCTGCCAGTTGGTAGAGGCGCTTGGAGCCGAACCGGTCAGGCTCTACTGCAGCATCGAACCGATGAAGCAGGGCACCACTTTCCCGCGCAAGCCCGTGCCGGAGGCGCAGAATCTGTCCGACCTGGCAACCATGGTGCGCGAGCGCAAGCTCGACCTGGGGATTGCCTTCGACCCGGACGGCGACCGGTTCAGCTGCGTTGACGAAACCGGTTCGCCGCTCGGTGAAGAGGCGACGGTCTGTCTTGCCTGCAAGTACGTGCTGCCGCGGCGCAAAGGACCGGTCGTCGTAAACCTCTCGACCACCCGCGCGGTTGACGACGTCTGCGCCGAACTGGGAGTGACGGTCGAACGGGCTCCAGTGGGTGAGGCGAACGTGGCGGATCGGATGGAGAGGATACAGGCGGTGCTGGGCGGCGAGGGCAACGGTGGAGTCATTCTGCCCGACCTGAACTTCACGCGCGACGGTCTGGTGGCGGCCGCGACGGTCATCGGGCTGGTCAGCCAGGGACGCGATCCCCTCTCCGTCATTGGAGCGGCGCTGCCCAAGTATCAGATGCTCAAGACCTCAGCGGGTTTGTCCCGCGAGCAGTTCACCGAGCGAAGCGAGAGGCTGGCCAAGGTGTTCGAGGGCGCGGCCATTGACCGGCAGGATGGACTGAAGTTCAGCCTGGAAGATTCCTGGGTGCACGTCCGGCCGTCGAACACCGAGCCGATCGTGAGAATAATCGCCGAGGCGAAGACCGACGTGCAGGTGAAGGCAGTTGTCGAGAAGGTCCGGCAGGCGCTGGGCGCCAACGGGAAAGAACCAGAGAAGAAGTGACCCGGACAAGTCAGGATTCAGAGTGCAGATACCAGAATGCAGAATTGCGGGCCGCTCTGAATTCTGGTTTCTGGTTTCTGACTTCTGAACTATCGGTGATCCTCTGACATGTGCGGCATAGTCGGCTACATCGGGTCACGTAGCCTGACCAACGTAATCATGGTCGGGCTCGAGCGGCTGGAGTACCGCGGCTACGATTCCTGCGGCATAGCCGCGGTTGACGGCGGCCTGACCATCAGGAAGACCGCAGGCCGGCTGCAGAAGCTGAAGGAGATACTGGCGGCCAATCCGGTGACCGGAAACCTCGGCGTCGGTCACACACGTTGGGCCACCCACGGCAAAGTCACGGATGAGAATGCCCACCCGTTCACCGGCTGCTACGGCCGAATCGCGCTGGTGCACAACGGCATTATCGAGAACTATCGCGAGCTGCGCCAGCGGCTGGTCGCCCAGGGACACCGGTTCGTGTCCGATACCGACACCGAGGCCATCGTCCACCTCATCGAGTCGCACCACAAGAAAGACCTCGTCACCGCCGTGCGCAAAGCCGCTTCAGAACTAGTGGGGTCCTACGCGATCGTTGTCGTCTCTGCCGATGAACCTGACCGGCTGATAGCGATGAAGGTTGGTAGCCCGCTGGTCATCGGCCGCGGTGAAGAGGAGCATATCGTCGCTTCCGACGCCCAGGCGCTTGTTGGCATTGCCCGGCGCGTGCTCTCGCTGCAGGACGGCGATGTCGCGGAGGTGACACGCTACACGCTACGCTTGAGCGACCTCAAGGGTCGGAATGTCGAACGCCCGGACACCGCCATCGATCTCAAGGCCAAGCCGCCAACCAAGGGCCGCTACCCGCACTTCATGCGCAAGGAGATCCACGAGCAGCCGATGATCATCAGTGAAGGTGTCAAACACCGCTTCGTTGACCGGCGGGTGATGCTAGATCCCGAATTCCTGCTCTACCCGGACGAAGTTGAGAAGGTCGCGCGCGTCGTCATCCAGGCTTGCGGCACCTCCTACCATGCGGGACTGGTAGGCAGGTACTACTTCGAGAAGTTCTGTCGCATCCCGGTCTCGGTCGAGATCAGCTCTGAGCTCCGTACCTCCGAGTTCATCTACGAAGGCGATACGCTCATGATCCCCATTAGCCAGTCAGGGGAGACTGCCGACACTCTGGCCGCACTGCGCGAAGCCTGTTCCCGCGAGATTCGGGCGCTGGCGGTGCTCAACACCAAACGTTCCTCAATCGACCGCGAGGCCGATTCTTCGGTCTACATCCACGCCGGGCCCGAGATCGGTGTCGCCTCGACCAAGGCGTACACAGCCGAGCTTCTCACGCTGCTCTCTCTGGCGCTCTACTTCGCCCGGGTACGCAAGGTGATGCCGGACGACAAGTTCGACGACATCGTCCGCCACTGCCGCGAGCTGCCGCAGCAGATGCGCAAGACGCTTGCCCTCGACGCCAAAGTCAAGGCGACCGCCGCCCACCTCGCGCACGCCCATGACTTCATTTTCCTCGGGCGTGGTATCAACTACCCCTCGGCCCTGGAGGGAGCCCTCAAACTGAAGGAAGTGGCCTACGTCCATGCGACCGGGCTGCCGGCGGGCGAGATGAAGCACGGGCCGATTGCCCTGATTGCGGAGAACGTTCCGGTCATAGGCATCGCGCCGCGAGACTCAGTCTACGAGAAGATGGTATCGAACCTGGCCGAGTCAAAAGCACGCAAGGGTCTCATTATCGCCGTCGGCACCGAGGGTGACGAGCAGCTTGGAGAACTGGCTGACGTCGTGTTCCCGATCCCGGCCGCGCCCGAATACCTCACACCGCTTCTCGCGGCGATCCCTCTTCAGCTCTTCGCCTACCATTCAGCCGTGATGCGGGGCTGCGACGTCGACAAACCCCGGAATCTCGCCAAGAGCGTAACGGTCGAGTAACAGAGGCTCTACGCCTCCCGAAACATGTTCAATGTCGGACGACCGACGTTTCTGGCCTCGCTGCTGGCCGCGCGGGCCTGCGAACCGGGCGACACTCTGTCGCTGCGGCAGGTCGAAGAACAAACCATTCTGTGACGGTACCCACATCCGGGTCAGGTTCCACGACGGCGACAAGTCGCTGAGCAGATAGCGTTCCCCGCTACAGCTGCAGTCGGAAGGATGAGAGGCAGGAGCGGCCGGCGCGGCCGGCCTGGGCTCCTGCTCTGCGGAATAGACCCGTCCGTTGCCTGTATATAGGAGTGGTGATTACAGGAGGTCCCATGAACCGCATACTTGTCCCGATGGCGCTGGTGGTCCTCGTAGCCGGGTGCTCCATGCCCAGCTTGTTCGGGCAACAGTCGAGCGAACCGGCTGCGTCCGATTCCGTGCGGACAGTGGTCGTGCGTGAGGTGTACCACGAGACCCCAGTCTACTACGTGGACACGGTGTACGTGGCTGAGGAGCCGGCTCCGGTGCAGCCGGTCTACGTGGAGGAGCACAACGAGTACAACGAATACAATCAGTACAACCAGTACAACCAGTACAACGAACACAACGAGACCTACGTCTACGTGCGCGAGCACGAAAAGAGGTCGTCCTCGCGACGCGACGAGCCGGGGTCGCATCGAGAGCGCGGGCGGCAGCCGCGAGAGCGGCGAGGCAAGGGTGGTTCGCCAAGAGACCGGAATCAGCCCCGCGACCATGAGGGGCCAGGAACGATCAATCCGCGGCCCCCGATGAAGAAGGCAAACGCACCGGCTGTGAACGAGCACAGGCAATCGCCGGTCCCGCCGACCCAGCCGACACTGCCGCGGCGCCAGTCACCGGCGCAGGACGGCAGCGTCCAGGTTACCCAAGTCCAGAACGAAGCCCCGAAGCAAGCGCCCGCTCCCAAGGTCGAGAGACCGCAGGCGCCGGCCTCCGATGGCGTCCAGCTCGGCCTTGCTCAGGCAAGCCGGAAGTGACGCCCGTTCAGACACGGAGCCGACAGCACTAGTGAAGCAGAGGCGGCGTCCCGCCGCCTCCGCTTTCATCTGACGCCGGTTTCAGCTCAGCCCACACCATTCCTCCGAGCCGAGAGCTGCGCTCGACCCAGAGTGCGCCGTCATCACGTCCGGAATACCCCGCGAGTGACGTAGTGGCAGCGGCGCGGTAGCGGATGCTGCCCGGCGAGGGATGCCCCGGGGGTGCCGGGTGACCTGTGACTACGGGGTGAGCACGACCTTGGTCACGTTGCGGACAGCCTTCTCCCGGCCGGTCGCAACGCGGAGGAAGTAGACGCCCGGTGTCAGGCCGCGTACGTCATTCGCGCCCGGCCGCAGGAGCAATGCCCTGCGGCCGTCAGCGGAGAAGAGGGTGATCTCGGATGGCAGACCGCAGACAGCAGACTGCAGATTGAGGGTGTTGCGGACGACCGTCGGCAGGGGCCGTGAGCCGTAGGCCGTAGGCGGTTTGCTCTCAGCGATTCCGTAGGGTTCGCCGAGGTCAGTAAGCACTTTGATTGCGACCGGACGGGCCTCGGCCTCTTTCATGTAGTAGAACGGGAACCCGAAGAAGACCATCTTGGCCGGCGAGCCAAGCCAGCGGATGCCGACCGGCTTGCCCTGGAACGAGTCGCCTGAGAAGGAGGCGAACCGCAGGATTGTGTCGGCGTCGAGCACGGCGAATGCGTCGATGTAGGGGAGGCGCCCGTGCGCGCTGGCGAACATCTTGGCCGAGTCAACCGACACGTCGGGGTAGCCGGAGAACCCGGTTGCGCCCGGGAAGTCGAACCACTGCTGGTTGAACCCGGCCGTGATGTGCAGGTAGTCATACGCGAACTGGCCGGGGGCGAACGTAAATGGGTACTGCCCACCGCCGGCGAGACCGAGCACCGGTTTCCAGCCTACCAACCAGAGCTTGCCGCCGTACGTCATGTAGTTGGCGATGCCGGTCAGGGCAGGGGATAGCTGTTGTTGCGAGTAGTCGTCTCCGTGCCAGACAATCGTTGAATACGGGCCGATGTCACCCGCAAGCGGGACGCCGAGGGCGGAGGCGTCCCAGTCGACATAGTCGAACCCGCGCAGCATCGCGTGGTAGAAGTCATCCACCTGCGCGTCTGACGGGCTGCCCGGCTGGCCGTTTCCGTTTCTTGTCTCGTCAACGAGCAGGATGCCGTGGTCGAGCGTTATCGGCTTGCCGCGGGCGAGCTTCGATTTCGGGCCCTCGTTGTCCTGGGAATCGACCGCGGTGACCGCGTACCAGTACGTCGAGTCGGACAGGAGTCCTGAGTCACGGTACGCGGTGTCGGTGAGGATCGCCGAGTCGATGCGCACGAGGCCTGCCGAATCGGTTCCCCGGTACAGGTAGTAGCCGGCGAGGTCGAGTTCGCGGTTGGGAGGCCAGGAGAGCTTCATCCCGAACCGGAACGGCATCGCCAGCAGGCTGTCAGGGGCGAGCGGCAGCAGGCGCGGCGTCGCGTTCGCTTCGTTCGATGGCCCTCCTTCGAACCCGTTCGAGTCCCGGGCGACTACCGCTGCGTAGTAGCAGGTGTCGGGCAGCAACCCGTCGATCCGGTGCGAAGTCACCAGGCCGAGGCTGACGGAGTCGGCGTAGACCCCGGCAGCCGTGCCCCAGAGCAGTTTGTACCCGGCCAGGTCGGGCTCGGAGTTCGAAAGCCAGTTGGCGACGAGGCTTGTGCCGTTGCCTGCGTCTTGAAGCTTGAAGCCCTTGGGTGCGAGGGGCGCGACAGCGAGCGATGCGAGGGTTGCCACTGCCATCTGCGTTACCTCGGCGGCGAGCGGCATCGAGAGGCGATACAGTGAGTCGTGGCTCGTGTGGTACCAGACGTACGGTTCGCTTCCGTATTCGTAGCCTGACGTCGCAGCGTAGCCGACGTTGTCGAACGAGCGCGAGTCCGAAGGGAAGCTACGGTACGTCTCGCTGTGTCCGAGGGAAGTGTAGGTCGAGGCAATCCGCGCTTCGTACTGGACGAAGCGGCGGGCGGCTTCCACGCCGACCAGGCGAACACCCCAGCTTCCGCCGGGCCAGGCGATCATGTCAAAGTTGAAGACGCAGATGATCTCGTCGCCGCGGGCCCGGGCCTCCCGGGCATAGTGGTCGGAACCGTTCAGGGCGATGTCCTCGCCGGTGAAGGCTATGAACTTCACCGTGCAATCGAGGCTCTCACCGACAAGCACGCGTGCTGCTTCAATCGCCGCGCAGGTGCCGGAGCCGTTGTCCTCGCAGCCCGGCGCTGCGCTGTCCGGGATCTCGGAAGTTGCGTCCATGTGCCCGCAGACGATGAGTATCTTCTCCGGGTGGGTCTTGCCGAGAATCGTGCCGACGACGTTGCGCCAGGTGTCGCCCGACGCCGGGTAGGAGTCGAGTTCGACCGAGTCGAGACCCAGCGACGTGAAGTAGCTCGCCACGTACTCCTCGGCGCGGCGGCAGGAGTCGGTGGGCGAGTAGCGGGTGCGGAAGTCCTGCAGCCGCTGCAGCCGGGCCTGAATCGAGTCCGGGCTGACCTTGGCGATGAGGCGCTGAATGAAAGTGTCAGGAAGGGGATGAGGGGTCAGGGGCGAGGGACTGGGGGCGGACGGGAAGCGGTCCCAGACGGAGTCCAGAGGCAAATCCGATTGCAGATTGCAGACTGCAGATTGAGCGGACAGGGCAGGCCCTGAAGCGGCAAGGAAGACAAGGAGAAGCAATACGCTTGTTTTCACACGTCAGTTTCGGCTGTTTGCCTTCCTTGTCAAGAATCCGCCACGGGGGTCAGCTTGACAGATAGCACTTCTGCCCGGAGTATTAGGCATGAGAATCATAGCCATTGTCCTTTGCCTGCTTCCATTCCTCGTCCTGGCTCAGGATTGCGCGACGTGCCCGAACAGCGGCAAGGAGGCCGCGCCGTGCCACTGGCTTGAGGTCACGGGAGTCGTGCCGGACGGTCCGGCAGCGAAGGCCGGAATCCGCGTTGGCGACGCGCTCGCCAGCTACGACGGCAAAGCGATGGGTTGCCGGGCCGACCTCGCAAGGGCGCAGGCCGCGGTGCAGGTGGACTCGGTCGTGGCCACGTTCCGGCGCGGGAACAAGGAATTGAACTTCGTGCTGCCCAAAGGCAAGCTCGGCATCTACTTTGCCGAGTGGATGAACGACGTGCCGCTGGATTCGGACGCGAAGCTGATAGCGGGCGTCCCGAACCTGAGCTGGAACGAGATGAACAGCTTCATGGGTGCGCTGCAGGCCATCGGGCACCGAATCGGCGACCACTCGGGCTACGCCATCCTGTGCGGGGCGTCGGGGGCCGCATTTCGCACGCACTTCTTCGATACCTGGTGCCCGAGCTCACCGGACCCCACAGTCGGCTTTGATGCCGGCACGGCAGCCCTGAAGGCACGCGGGATATCGGCGACGTGGCTGCACGTCTCCAGCGACGGCAAGAACAAGCCGCAGGTGCTCGCGGCCATCAAGAAGAGCATAGACGAAGGCATGCCGGTGCTGGCGATTGACCTGGTCCAGATGCCGGAGTGGGGCATCATCATCGGGTACCAGAAGAACGGAGAGCAGTTGCTCTGTCGCACGTACTTCGACAAGCACAAGAGCTACGAGATCGCCCAGAAGTTCCCGTTCGCGGTCGCTATCCTCAAGCCCAGCGGGAAGATGATTGACCCGGGTGCCGGCGTCAAGCAGGGCTTCGGAATCGTCGTCGAGAATCTGACCACGTCCAGCTACGGCGAGTATTACTCCGGCCTTGCCGCCTTTGACAAGTGGGTGGCGCGGCTGCGCGATGACGACTTCACGAAGCTTGACAGCGCCAAGCTGTGGAACGTGCTTCAGGCGAACTCGTGGATATTCGAGCGGCTGGTGGCTGACCGGAAGACCGGGATCCAGTACCTTGATATCGTCGCCCAGATGATGCCGGGACTGGAGCCGAAGGTCACGGGTCTGAAGGCGATCTACCAGCGCGAGGTCGATCGGCTTGAGCCGTTGATGGCAGACCTGCCTGATCCGAACAGCGTGAAGCCGGGATGGGAGTGGTCGAAGCCGGATCGGGATGAGCAGGTTGCCGTTCTTGTCAGTGCCCGGGCGTTCGAAGAGCAGGCCCTTCCGCTGTGGAAGGAACTGGCAGCTACGAAGTAAGGACGAAGCCCGAAACTCGAAGCTCGAATCAAGCCCGAATGGGGCAAATGACGAATTCGGACTTCGGCATTCAATCGTCATTCGCGCTTCGGATTTCGAGTCTTGGGAAAATGGGGACTGTACCGCGCGTCTGAGCGCTCCGTGGGACTGTCCCCATTTTCCAGGGCCGTCAGGTAGCCAGAATGCTTGAGAACTACCGTCCCGAGCTCTTCCGCGAAGTCGCGTCCTTTGCCCCGAAGTGCCCCAACTTCTTCTACGTCAAGCTCATCATCAAGGCGCACACGAAGCAGGGCTTCCCCGGCGAGTGTCATGTCTGGCGCGAGGGCGGCCGCATCGTCGCCTTCTCTGCGGTCGCGCTCCTGAACCCCGACGATGCCTGGCTCTGGGGGATGAGAGTCGACCCCGAGTTCCGCAACAAGGGCGTTGCCGCCAGATTCACCCGGGCGCAGTTGCGCATCGCCAAGGCGACCGGGCGTACCTGGGCCGGGCTCAATACGCTCGACCATCGGAAGCCGGTTCCAACTTTCCGGGTGATGGAGAAGCTTGGGTTCCGGGTCGAGGACACCTACGCCGATGATGTCTATTGGCGAAGGCCCAAGGGCGTGGCTCGTCCGCCACTCAAACCGTACCGCGACATCCTAGCCCACTGTGTTTCCCTCGGACGCAGGACGTACTTTCACCAAGGTCCGGGCTGGTTCTGCTCGCGGCTGATACCGCAGCGTCGGCTGGAAGTGAATCGGCTCGGGTTCACGCTCGACGGCGTGCCGGTGATGGTCCGGCGCCGGCGGTACGTTGAGAAGGGCCGGCGATACTCGGGCGTTACAG
>Ga0233421_10000521_pt1 | contig 15602 bp, 12 predicted proteins | sample Watercolumn_Mata_3_FD_182725 | JGI IMG/M metagenome (GOLD analysis project Ga0233421, IMG submission 182725) | Freshwater microbial communities from Lake Matano, South Sulawesi, Indonesia - Watercolumn_Matano_2014_107_MG | ecosystem: Environmental > Aquatic > Freshwater > Lake | place... | reverse complement strand
CAGATTCTGAAACTTTTCGGGCGCCGTTCCTGAAGTCTTACGGCAGTTTTTCTATCCGGCATTCTCACCATAAACGATCGGCATCATGTTGGTACTCAACTCCTGGTTTTTCAGGTTTCGTTACAGGAAACTGCCTTTTATCATCGACAATATCTGCCAGACGTTTCAGAGCGACTGCAGGGAGGAGATCAAGAAGGATGTTGACGGGATCACCAGCAAGTTTCCTTCTATTCTCACGAGGTTGAAACTGAAGGAAGCAAAGGAAAGGATGCATGTGACCTATACGCCTCTTGTCGGCAACACGGTCACTCTACGGCAACCGATCTTCACTGCACAGGAAGTCGAAAAACTCAAGACGAACCGTAAGGCGTACTTTTTCGTGCTGATCATCCTGTTCATATTCGAAAGTATTCTGTATTCGTTTATGGGAAGCATGTTCATTCCAAAGGGCATCAGAAAGCTGTTCACGGGATCAGCAGAACTTGTATTCGGTTTCGCCTTTGCCCTGATTTTTGTTGCCGCCCTGCATTACGCTTTCAAGAATCTCTGGACGTTTCTTGAAGCCAAACACATTATCGAGATCGAAAAGCTCGACAGGAAAGAGCTGAAGCGGTTTTATCCGAACCTTGTTCTTTCGCTGGTCATTCTTTTCCTTTTTCTTGTCGCCAATACCTATACCGGATATATCCGCTCCTTGATCGTCGAGAAAGGGACGTCATCCTCATCCGAGTTTCTCAACATGATTCACGGGCCGCTGCTTGTTCTTTCGATACTGGTAACTTTTGTTGTGGCGCTTGTGATGGCCCTGCTGGAAAAAGACATAGCTGAAAAATCCGAGAAGTATCGAATCTACAAAAACTGGTACAAGCAACAGAAAGAACGCAAGGTATACAATACCCTGATCAGGGATATGCTGCAGAGCTGCAACGAGACGATCCGCCTGAAAATCGAGAAATACTGGAACCTCATGAAAGACATCCAGCGCGCGGCAGGCAGGGAGCACGACGAAAAGCATACGGAGCTTTACAACGAGCTGCGCAACAGGATAGAAAGCAACCAGATCAATCTTTCGGAAATCGATGATCAAACCTACAGATATTTCCAGCCAGTTGCAGCAACGTGTCTTGCCTTGTTCACGTATGGTATCGTGTCTGATCCGATGATGCAGAAAACGCTGTCCGAATTGCAGAATACGATAGATGACATCGAAAGTTTCGAGTCAACGTTTACAGCCAATGCAGATGCTGATGATGAAACAGCGCCATCAGTTATCCGTCAACAAAACCAGAACCGGGGATCATGAATCGCAAACACATCCTTTCTTTCCTGACGGCTTCATGCATGGTGCTCGTTCTTTCCTTGGGTGCGTGTATCAAGCAGGAGCCGAGCGGTATGAACGTCATCTGCCTGGTGGACCTTTCGGACAGCGGAGCAGCATTGCAGCGGAAAACGTTCTACATGAAAATCATCAGGGATGTCGTTATCCCGAAGCTCGGCCTTCATGACGCGATCACCGTCATCCCGATCGACGACGCATCTGTTACCAACTCAGCAGCGATTTTTCGGGCGGATTTGTCGTCACAGGATTTTGAGCCGGAATTTGCAAGTCCCATGGAGGTTGACAGTCTGGTACAGAAAAAAATGAGGGAATACAAGGCAGAGCTTGCATCAGATTTCGAAACGTCATACAGGCAGGTGCTCGAAAAGCGCGCATCTTACGGGAATGCTACCGATCTGTTCGGTGCAATCGAGCAGGGCGGAAAGTTGTGTGATAAAAAGAAGCGCAATGTCATCATCTTTTTCAGCGACATGATGAATTATACAGATGCTCTCAAAATGGAACCGGGCAATTCCTCATTCAACAATAACAGTCTCGAAGATGCCCTGAAGCGAGCCCCTGTCCATTCCCTGCCTGGCTCAATAGCGCTGGTGCTGACGGGAGAACTCTCTGATATCAGCACCGATCATTTCAGACTGGTCAACTCATTCTGGAGCAGCTATTTCAAGCGAAACGGCATTGCACTGTACGACTACAGCTCCACTTCAACGCAGAAGCTGGAAGAATTGCTTCAAGAAGGCAGATAAAGCGTGCCGGTGAACAAAAAAGGTATCATTTATGAAGGTTATTCTTGCTGGTCCGCCCCGTTCCGGTAAATCATGCCTCCGCGACCGGCTTTCAAGGGCGATAAGCTTGAATTGCCCTTCCGGCAGGGATTATCTTTCCTATGTGATCACTGCCTGTCCTGACGGCGAAGGTTCCTGGTTTGCTGAGACGCATCACGGCAATCCGGAACTGGCAGATACACTCAGGGCGCAAGGGAAAGCCGGGTTCACGGAAGCCAAAACCGGCCTTTATGCCGATTGGGTACACAACTGCACTCTGCCGTTGACCCTTATCGACATAGGCGGCAAAATAACCGATCAGAACCGGCGAATCTGTGCCGGTGCGACCCATGCGATTCTGGTGTTCGCCGGTGAATCGAAACTTGCGGAATGGCGTGCATTCTGCAATGAACTCGGTCTGAAGATCATTGCGGAAATCCGCAGTGACCTGAAGATCGACTCCGACGTTCATCTTTCTCTCTCCGAGGATGGTGTTTATCGGGGCACCATACATAATCTTGTCCGGGGAGTGCTGCAGATAGGGCCTGTCGAAACAGCCCTCGCGAATCTGCTCCTGACCATGTGCGGACAAGATGGCGGGAAGACCCTTCCTGACAGGGACGACAATGCTCTTTTTCGTATGACACTGATCGGAGATCTGCTCGTTATCGGTTTCGGGAACATTCCTGCTCAGAATACCGAACTTGTGCCGCAGGTATTCTGGATGATCGACAAGCTTTTAGCCGACAACAATATCGAACGGTTGCCATTGATCAGAGTTTATGGCAGAACCTCGGTTCCCATTGCGTACCTGCTTGCGCTCAAGCTGGAATCCATCTGCGATGCGATTGCTGTATACGATCCGAAACAGAACGGCTATGTCGTTGTGAAATGCATTGGTGAAGACATCTATCGATTGGGGCAGCTGATCAGCTGAGCTGCTTGCATAACCGTTTCAGTGGAACTCTTTTTTAGACGGCGGCGCCATGTCTGCAATGCGTTTTTTTTCTTCGTTTATCGTGATAAGCCTTTTCTGGAATGAGGACTTCATCTCTTTTTCCACCGTTTCTCTGTCGAGACCGTAAACGGAAAGGCTTTCCTCGATCAACTGCGAAACATCCGTATTGCCGTCTAATTCCTGCGCGAGCAGCGTTCCTATCGTGAACGGCGGTGTTATCTGACCATTCTTCAGCAAGAGAGCTACGGCATGCCGGTTCGGCAGGAGCATCAGATCGTTTTTCGAGAAGGTCGGCTCGGTCAGGCGGCTGAAAAACTCGGCATCTTCGACGCCGCAACGGAATATGACTGTCGAGCCGACGTTGCCCTGGAGCGCATCGACAATATCGGGCCGTAACTGATTGACGAACTGGTTTGCCAGCACCATGTTCATGCGGTATTTCCGTGCCTCGGCAAGCAGGACGGCAAAGTTGCTTGTGGCGATATTCTGGAACTCGTCAACGTACACGTAGAAGTCGACTCGCTCAGCCGGGCGCTGTTTTACCCTTCGCATGGCCGCCATCTGCAGCTTGCTGATCATGAGCATGCCGAAGAAACGGGAATTGATTTCCCCCATTGCACCTTTTGCGAGGTTGACGAGCAGTATCTTTCTGCCGTTGACGATCTCGTCGAAATCAATGGTGCTTCGCTCCTGACAGATGATGTTGCGGAGCATATGATCGACAAGGAAGTTGTCGAGTTTTGAAGTAATGTAGGAGGCGAAGGTCGATTCCTGGCCTCGTCTGAAATTGAAGGTTTCCCCCTGAATGAACGCATCGAGCATCGGGTCGTGCAGTTCACGGACATACCTGTCGAAGGCTAAGTGGTAGTTTTCGATATTGAAAAAACGGTAGAGATCGAGAATCGTCGGCGGATGTTCGTCATCAGCCATGATGTAGAGCAACGCCATCCTGAAATAGTGGTAGAAGATCGGTCCTGTTACCGTATTGCCTTTATACTTGTCGTCGAACAATCTCTCCATGATGGAGATCATTTCCTGTACGACAAACTGCTTTTCCCGGTCTCCCTCGTGTTCGAGCATGTTGATACCTACCGGTCTGGCATCGTCTTCCGGATTGATGTAGATCAGATCTTTATGACGCACCCGTGGGATTTTTCGCAGGACATTCTCGACAAGGTCACCATGGGGATCGAGCAGGCATACCCCGTTTCCGTTGTTGACGTCTTCGACAAACATCTTTTCAAGCATGGTTGTCTTGCCGGTTCCTGTCTGCCCGACAAGGTACATGTGCCGCCTGCGGTCGTCGATTGCGATGGTGACCTCCCGTTCCGAGCCGAGGTGGGTGTTTATGCCTATGACGGTTCCCTCACCTGAAAAAGCCGAATCTGCGACAGTCCGAACAGGCAGCATCCTCACACCTGAAAAACGGTCGTCAGTGACAAATGGGGGGTGGAATGCTGCCAGTGCGTTGAGCGGATCCATCAGGTACACCCAGCGCCGGAGTTTCTCCGGAGCGGCATCGGCCAGCACGGCAATCGAATACATCCGCCTGACAGATGCGTCAAGCTCATCGCCGCCAGGAAGAAACCCCCAGTCAAAGCCACCGGAAACAATCTCACCATGATCGCCCGATATCCGGGGGTACCCAACCGGGCGGGTGATCGTTGAGCCCAGGTATTCCAGCAGACCCTGTTGGAGCGGGGTGTTGCCGAGTATTTCGATATGCACTTCAAAAACACAGTTTCTGAAAGAAATCAGCTGCCTCGACAGATGCCCTATCAAAGCCCTGAGCTGGGTCGTGAATGGTATCCGCCATCCGTCACGATCTCCGTATCCGCCTTCGAGGGCGTACATCCTGCCGATCAGGGCTTCAAAAGAATCCTGCTCCGAAGTTGTCAGGGTTGTCGGTTGCAACGAGAACCGGACCATGACTGTTTCGTCATGCTGCAGCATACGGTCGCAGAGCGCATCCCAGCCCTGCATGCAGTGGTTGAAGGAAAAAACCGTGAAGAGCCGTTCGACGGGATTGCATACAGTATTATCTTCGGGAGCATCCGGAGTTTCTGTATCGTTGAACCCGATACGAAAAAGCCGGAATCTGCTGTTTTCAGGATCGAGGGGGGTGTTGCCGGCAACCTCGATCTGTCCCCGGCGCCGGCAGATTTCGGCTCCATAGCAGATAGTGAAAGGATGCAGGAGATGCTCAAGTTCGTCCTTTGAGTCAATCATGCTCCAGTGACTTTCAGGCTGGATGGATTGCAGGGTTTCATACATGTCATCCATCTGACACAAGAGCGCCCTGGTGGTTACCTCGGGTTCATGATGGACAAGCATGCAGAGCAGGGCAATGTCGAGCTTTTTTTCTTCATGATTGTCCTTTGCAAGGGAGATGAATCGTAACTCAAACTTTCTTTCAGCCATGGTGCCGTCTGGGAGGCAATAAGAAGGGAATGAAAGGGTGTCGAGCCACATGGACTGTCTGCGCCATACATCTTCGATATACGCCTCGATGTTTTTCTTGCCATGTTCGACCAAGGCGAGTTTTCCGGGCAGAAGGCTGTCCAGCCGTAATGCACCAGCACTGTGCCATTGCTTTTCCGTATTCCAGCTTACTACAGCAATTTTTTCATGCATACCGGCTCCATGTTACATGATGATCGAAGTGGTTATTCGAACAAGAGATTCCGTTTGATTTCCCCGGAAAAGTTTCCCGGACAGACATGCGCCCTCAACGTTCCATCTTTTTGGCCGGTCCGACAGGGAATCGGGTTTCCGTTCAGGTCGAGTAGACACCCTGCTGTTGTTCATCCGCGCGGAACTCGATGAAGACGGAACACACGACGCCATTGATTCGATGATCAGCCGGGTCAGCCTCCATGAACATAGCCGGACAGCAGGCATACAGTACATTCACTGAAACGTGCTGAAATGGGGCGTTCAATTTTGAGAAAATAAACGGAAGGTCATTTATCCGAAAATACGTAATTTCTTCTGAATGGCCGTTGTACACTTCTGCAGGATTACTCGGTAGATCACGCTCTGAGCTGTTCGACCAAAAGGAAAAGAGCACTGTCATGAACGAATTGTTGACGCAGAACAACCTGCTGTTTCTATTCGCATTCACTGCGGGCCTCGTGTCAATTATCGAGCTGCTGGAATACCTGGTAACGAGAAATATTCCATGGATCGTCCGGCTGATGAGTGGTTTGCTGAGGAACGCAGTACGTCTGTTCAGAAAAGGGGACAGTTCGGAAAAGCTGCGTCAGGTTGTGCTGAATTTTTCAGGTCATCCTGTTCTTCCCGGTCAAAAGCAAGCGATCGAAAGGATAATGCAATGGCCTTCATCAGAGGTGGTGACCGTGGCTCTGGGCAATGTGCCGGAAGATCACAAGTTTGTTGCGACAATTGAGAAAGCCATTGAACAGATAAAACTGTCATCAGACCAATGGCAGACGACACCTCTGGTGGTGATTCCTGCAGGGTATGCGGCTGTCTGGTCGGTTGTGCTTGCTGAACTGCATGGCCGTCTGGGGTATTTCCCCGATGTAGTGCGCCTGCGCCCTGCTGCACCAGGATCCTGCGAAAAATTCGAGGTTGCCGACGTCATCAACCTGCGTGAAGTGCGGCACCAGTCACGGGACAAGCGATAAGTGCGGCAGGGCAACCCTTACCGCTAAAGATTCTGCAGAACTTTTTCGTCCCGCGTGATGCATGCTTCAGACTTACCGGTTCATTTTTTCTGCAGCCCGTGACAGCCAGGCGGTAAAATAATGCTTGTATTTTACTGAATTGATGCGTATAATTGAAAAGATACGCAGCTAATACGATCCGACCTTCTGTAGACGACGTTCCGCGTGTTGCACATCTGATCGGTACATTCGCAGTACAACCACCCCCTATCTTACATCTCGGGCATGACGTGCCTATGCCCGCATCCGTTATGTTGTTCGGCATTACAGTGTTTCAGGAGTAACCCATAACCCGGAAGCCATGTCCGCTCAGCAGTACCTCTTTCTGTTTACCATCGGTCCCGTTCAGAGCTTCATTGCCCAGGCCCGTAAAACCCGTGATTTTTCAGGGGAAGTCATGTCTTATTCTCATCAACACGAATTGTAACTGCTGCTGATGACAACGAGTATTACAGGAAATGATATCGTCAAACTCGGTCTTGATCTTCTTCGTGAAGGTGAGCTACGTATTGTGGAAATCGCTGATGCATTTCAACTTACAGGCATTCATGCAACTGAACTCAAACTCTCATCTCTCAAATCTCCTTTCGGTGGTGACAGATTTTTTGAACCGAAACAGCTTTCTGCAACAGAAATCAACTATCCGGTTCATGAACGTGTCACCGAGTTTCATGCAGTAAAACCTCAAGAGAGTGATCATGGTCTTACTGCTCTCGAACGTTTGGGGTCGTTTGTGGCAACTGATGCTGACGAGAATATATCCGTTTTCGACCTGTTCAAAACGGCTGCGGCCATACAGGATTGTCTGCTTGCTGATGGGGACAGGGAAGAACCTTTTCTTCTCGTCAGTGCAGACTTTTCGGGCATTCAGGATACGGTCTATACTATTTCCTCAAAAGGGGCTCTAAAAACGCTTCGCGCACGCTCGTTCATGCTGGAGCTGCTTACAGAGCACATTGTGTACGAGATTCTGACGAAATGCCATGCGGAGCGCCATGCAGTAATCTATTCCGGCGGTGGAGGGTTCAGCCTGTTGCTGCCAAACAGAGTCGGAAACGTCAAGTCTATTGAGGATTACAGAGATGTACTGAATACATGGGCTTTACAGGAGTTTTCGGGGAAGTTTTTCATCGCCCTGGATGCTACGCAATTTTCATCAGTATCTCTTGATAACGACAAGGCGTTTCAAGCATTACGGCAAAGCCAGTCTGACAGGTTAGACAAGCTCAAGCGTCAGAAGTTTCTGAAGCAGCTCGACAAGCTGTTTACTGCAGCAATGCCAGAACAGTTAACCAACCATACAGAGTGCCAGATCACAAGACGTGATGATTTGACCGATGCCCGGATGAGGGATCGCGAGACAGGTACATTCATGAATTGTGTTCCTGTCGAGCAAAGAGATGATAACCTGTGGACCTGGCTTTCCGAGAGCTGTTATCATCAGTTCAAGCTGGGTGACAAGCTGATCGATGCAACGCATATTTATCGGTATGAAGAAAAGCCTGGTAAAGACTGCGTTGGCTATCTGACATTTAAAGGCATAAACGGTCGGGATGTTTATTACACCGTCCGTGCTTTCGGGCAAAAAGATGCATCGGCTTGGCAGATCAATGCATGGGATGTCTCCGCCCCGACAGTTCTTTATGCAAAGTATGTACGGAAGCATAAACACCTTTCTGAATATGCCAAAGCTGTTGAGCTGGAAGCAATCCGAAATGATGGCAGGAAAATTGAGTCAAGCGCAGATATTAAAGATGACACGGCCACGTTTGCAGGACTGGCTTCGAGTTCCTGCGGTGCAGATCTGATCGGTGCGTTACGGATGGATGTTGATGACATGGGCAATATGTTCAGAAAAATTGACTCACTTCCAGTACTTTCGGTAAAGTCGAGGATGTTGAATCTTTTTTTTAAGGTTTATCTGAACCAAATATGCTCGGGGGAACTGGGTGATGGATTTTCTCCAACAGACATTGTCGGGAAAATTTACCCAGAAAAGAACGGTAATGGTGATAAAGGGAGGAACGTCTCAGTCGTCTATGCAGGTGGCGACGACCTGTTTGTTCTCGGCGCTTGGGATGAAACCGCAGAACTTGCATTTGATATTCAACGTTGTTTCGCTTGCTTCACAGGCGGATCATTCGACAGCGAGAAAAAAGTCATAACTGGTGGTTGCGGAATTTCTGGTGGTCTCACCTTGCACCAGCCCAAATTCCCGCTCTTCCAGATGGCCCAGAAATCAGGTGAAGCCGAGCATGCGGCAAAAAATGATAAAGACGCCCGAAATGATGAAAGAGAAAAAAACAGAATTGCTCTTTTCTTTGATGATTCAAAGCGTCAGTGCAGATTAAAAATGCAAGAGCCTTATCGTTACATGCTTTCGATGAGATGGGATTTGAGCAATGCGTTTCTACTTCCCTTGATGGAGACGTATCGTAATTGCGGAAACATGAAATTCCGAGACGGACGAATGGTTTTGGAAATTGAAAAATTCAGCTATCAGACCATTGAAAAGTGGTTTGCTGTTATTGCAAAATATCAGGATAGCTACATGCTTTATCTCCCCACAATGGCAAGGGTGATGAAACAGATCGAAGAGAATCAAAAGATGGATGCTGGATTGTTTAAAAAATTGTTCAGCTTCCTTTACACTAATAATGAAAGTGAAAAAAACTGGATTTCACATTTACACATTGCACTTAACTGGCTTTCATTCCTGAGGAGGACAAAATAATGGGAAATATATTTACTGATATATATCATTCAACGATGACTATTGAAACAATAGTTCAAAAGATCAATGGTTTTACGCGGTTCGGTTCTATTGAAGAATGTGAGCTAGAAAAGCTTCCTGAATACGCTGCTGTTATTGCTCAAAATATAAATGTTACTCCCACTCAATTGCGTCGATTTTATACATATGTCAAATCGGTAGATCTGGTAAATCAGCAAACAAAAGAAGATGAGACAAACTTTAAAGATAAATACAAACTCAAATTTATCTTGCCAAAATTAGCAGGTAGTTCTGAGCGTGAAAAACTAGAAAATCTGTATAAAATTATAGAGGGGTGTTTGAGAGGAGAAAAAATCTCGACCGTAAAAGATTTCAGGGTTTTTATGGAGTTCTTTGAAGCGATACTTGATTATCATTCTACATTCAAACCTCAAAAAAAAGACAATTAAGGAGTGTATCCCATGGCAGATGCAGGAAAAATGATTAAACTTCTCGGTTACATCAAAATTTCGGGTGAAATCGAAGCTTTGACCGGGTTACACATTGGTGGTACTGCCGATTCAATCGATAAAGGTGGAATTGATAACCCCGTTATAAAGAATCCTGTATCTAATGAGCCGTATATTCCGGGAAGTTCATTGCGTGGAAGAATGCGTTCTCTCTTAGAACAACGTAACGCATTTATTCATAAAGCAAAATTCTCTGAAATGGCATCAGGGATTTGGATGGAAGTGTATAAGGACGAGCAAAATGCTTTAAAATCAGAAGTTTGTAGAGTCTTTGGTAATTCAATGTCTGATAGAAATGTGCCTTCAGTATTGATTGTGCGGGATGCTCTCTATACAGATAAGACACGTGACCAATATATGCAAGGAGGTAAAGGTGGTTTGCCAATTACAGAAGCTAAGATGGAGATTGCAGTTGATAGGATCACCGCTAACGCTTTACCACGTACTATTGAGCGAGTACCTGCGGGCGCAAGATTTCACTTTGAAATAATTTATAAAGTGCAAACGTACGAAAACGGAAAATTTGAAGAAAATTCAATAGATCATAATACAAAATCTGATGAAAAACTAAAAGCAGATTTGATAAATATTTTGTGGGCACTCGATCAAATTCAAATACATGATGGTCTTGGTGGAAATACTTCGCGCGGTCATGGTCAAATACAAGTTCACTTACATGCACTTGAGGCAGCAAAATTTAGTGGAGATAAATTAAATTTATGTAATCCAAAGACTTCAGATAAAGAGTTACAGGCGGATATTGACAAAGAATTAGATTATTCTTTTAAGGATTTCAGCAATAAACTATCAAGTATTTCGTTTGCTATTTGAAACGCAAGATAAAAAAGTTGCTCAACGCCATGGTAATTGAAAATACAAACTATATTGTTCATCTATATTTCAATAATGCCTTGCGTATAGGTGCTGCAAACTCTGGTATAGGTATTGAGGAAAACCAGGGTTTTATTCATTCGGATACGTTATGGGCTGTCATAGCCAATCACTGGGCAATCTTGGGACAAGCGGGTGATATTTCATTTGCTGACTTTCTGAATGGCTTTTGCACAAAAAAAGATGATAAAATTCTTTCCAAAGATGAACCACTCTTTCGAATTTCATCTGCTTTTCCTTTAACCGATAATGGTAGGATGTATTGGCTTCCAAAACCATTATCTGTACCAATGGCATTTTCACAAAGCAATACAGTCGATCGCGAACATCAACGCAAAGAGTACGGGAAAAAAGTAAAATCAGAAAAGTTCATACCACTAAACGTATTCAAAGAGTGGCTAAATTATGAAAAAAATGCAAGTGATGTAGGCGATGCAGACCGAAAAGGGATTTCGAGCGGTCAAATGCGCCCTCATGCCACAATAGACCGCCTCTCAATGCGAGCACAACTTTTCCACTCTGGTATAACCTATTTCGACAAGTTTACTGAACGAGTTGGCCTTTACTTCCTTATTCAATGTGACGAGACAACAAAAAAGGCCCTTGAGAAAATTTTTGAAGTGATCTATGAGGCCGGTGCTATTGGGGGCAACAGGAATATAGGACTCGGCTCACTTGCTGAAAAACCATTCATTCAAGAGGCAACCGAATTTGCAGACCTCTTTAATACAGAAAATAGCAATGCGTATTGCCTGCTCTCGCTCTGCTACCCTTCCGAGGGTGAAATACCAAATGCAGAAACAGCTGTGGCTTACAATCCTGTTATACGCAAAGGGTGGACAGGATCGCTCTCTGTCGGCTTGCAACGAAAACGTAAAACGGTTTATATGTTTTCCGAAGGCAGTGTTTTTCAAACAAAATTAAACGGCAGCTTGTCAGACATAACACCCGACAAAAACATTAGTCCTGAATGGAATGGACTTCACGATATCTATCGTTATGGGTATGCACTTAGCGTGCCAATAAAAATCGATCTTAATGACTGAACCTATGATAAGTAAAATTATCGAGCTTGAAACCCTTACCCCTCTCTTTATTAAGGGAAAAGACTTGGATTACGGAGAAGGGATGTTAAGAGGCAGTGACGGGGTTGTTTATCTAATTGACAATGATAAACTCTGTGAATTTATAGCAGATAATAACAAAATTACAGAGTACGTACAAGAGTTTGATGGAAGGAATAAGAAGCCTAAGCTTAAAGTTTTTTTAGACAGAAATGGCATTTATCCGAACGATTCTGAACTAAAAAGAATGGCAAAAGGTATCACTGAAATTTCAGAAAAAGCTCACCGTGATGACGAAGAGCAAAAAAATAATTTCGTCCAAAACGGAAAGAAAATCCCATTTATTCCAGGTACTTCACTAAAAGGGGCAATCCGTAACGCGATTCTTTGGAAATACTTGTGGGATAACAAGAATAAGTCCTTACTTAACACTTTTTTTAGTGCCCAAAGTGTTTTTTTAGATAATGAAATCCAAGGAATCGCACTCATTAGCGATGCTCTTGATAAAGCAGAACATAAGGACTTTGAAAGTGCTGATAAAAAGATGAATTCACTATTTAATAACAGCTCTTTTTCAAAAAGAAATCAATTTCAGAACTGTAAGAATAATGATGGTATTATTATTTATAAAAAAGATTTTAATTCTGTAGAAAAAAAACTTCAAGATTATCAGAGAGATTTTGCTAAAGATTTTTCAAAAAAAAAATTCCATCCTAACAAATCCATTCTCCCCATATTAAAGCTTGAACAGCTTCCTCAAGCGACACAAGACTTGGCTTACATTTCGATGAAAAAATTTAACGATCATTGGAAAACGGCAGAAAATAACAAATCGTTAATCGACTTCTTTCGCCTTGTAAAAGTTAGCGATGGGATTTTTATTGGGGATACTTCTTTAAAATGGCTACAACTCAAAACAATCTGCAAGGATAACTTTGGTCACATTTATAAAAAGGGCCATACGACTACACTTGAATGCGTCCCAAAAGCTGTACAAGCCCTATTCAAAATCACAATAGATACAGAGCTAGCAAAAGCATTCTTCCCTAGCCGGGTTCCTGGTTATCTGCAAACTGTTGATGAATTATTGAAAGTAGTAGATGAGTTTTTCAGAACCGTTGCTAAATTTGAAGATTCAAATTATTACAATGGCACAACATCTATTCATGCTGATGTAAATCCTAACCACAAACGAAATGCAAAACTCAGGGTAAATACAAATGAGGTTTTGAACTTGTATAAAATAACCTTCGGACTTGAACCCGATGAAATTTTGTTCAGAATGGGCTGGGGTGGTGGATTTATGAGCAAAACACAGTCCTTGCATTTGGATATGCCCAATCGTGTGCGCGTCAGGGATATGAATCGTTATAACGGTAGTCCTCTTGCCCCGAAGTCACGTTGCCTGATTGCAGAAGGGCAAAATGCAACAGAACCCCTTGGTTGGTGCAAACTCAGGGTTTTAGGTGACGCTAAAGAATTAGCATTACCAAGCATTAATGCAGCAGAAATTAAAACGGACTTTCTAACGCTCGGCAAACTTGGCCAGCAGCAGGTTGAAATGCTCAAATTAATGCAGCAGAAATTAAAACGGACTTTCTAACTGAACAACCTCGTCAAAGCGGACAGCAATACCGGCAAGGGAACCGACAAAATCAGGAAAGACCTGCTACTGAAAAGGAAATACAGCAGTCGAAAGCAGAAGCATACGCAATCGTAAAGCAGGCTGAGAAACAAAAGGCTATTGCATCACAAAAGACATATAAAACTGGACAAAAAGTTGAGACTATAGTTGAGAGTTCCGTACTATTTCAGTCTGTCACAGTAAAAATCGACGACCAAGCCCTGACACTTAAGACCAAATATTTCAAAAAACCGGGAGACCTAGCACTGGTTGAAATTACGGAAATTAATGATGGTAAAATCATTCAGGCAAAAGTAGTTAAATGAATTCAAGGATACTAAATAAGCGGCAGCAATGGGTTACTAAAACTCCTGTTCAATCGCTTGATATATGGTCGAAAAAAGCTGATGACCTGCAAGGCTTTGCAGGTACTTTGAAATATTTTGGTATCAAGCAAAGTGGAAGTGGTTTTGAAATTGACAGTTTATTGGCAAATTCCTACTTCAGACAATCGCTTGATCTTTTCAAGGTTGTAGTTGAAAAGCAAATTCTCAAAGAAGATATAGGCCTTCCAAGTTTAGAGTTGTTTCCTCAGTATGATGCTCTCATCACGATTATAGGGTTTTCGCCGGAACCACTTATGCACACTGTTCTTGCTCTTGCTCCAAGTAAAGTTTATCCAATTGCAACCATAGAAAGCGCTGAATACTATAAGGTGCCATTGAATCCGGATACTAAACGGCGTGATGGGGAAATACAGTTTTTTGAGGCTATCATTGAGTATTATAAAGTACCACAACAGTCGATCACAGTAGAGCCTATTGTGAGAAATGTGTCCGCAATTGGATCTCTTGAAACATTTAAGCAAGTTCGTGAGATTATTCAGGCTACAAAAGAAAATAACCATAATGCTAAAATTGCACTCGATATTACAGGGGGGAAAAAATCTGCGGATGCATCGGCATTTCTCATAGCGGCAATTGAGGAGGATATTGATATTTTTTACGTTGATTTTGAAGACTATACTGGCGCAAAGGCTTGCTGCGGGACAGAGTTTCTTAATAAGCTTGATAACCCATATAATATTTATAATATTCAGCTTTTAAATAAGGCAAAAGAGCTATTTAAAAACTATAATTATCAGGCGGCTTTCCAGCTTTTCACTGAAATCGAGAAAAAACTTTCTCCAAATGGTTTGAACAATCCAGCTAAATTTGATCTTGAAAATGAGAGATCAAGTGTTGAAAAAATGAAGAAAACTGCCACATGCTACATGTACTGGGATCGCTATTCATACAGTCGTGCATTATGTGATTATGAGTACTTGCCAGAGCAGCAGAAAATGCATCTTACAAAATTGAAAGAATATGGTGATATAGAGAGAAAAAAAGATAGGTATGCCTCAGAATATTTCTATGATTATGTATTAGATAGGTATTTATCGGCATCAAGAAGGGGTGTTCATGTTCAAGATGAAGATCTTGGTGGATACCATGATGCAATACTCCGATATTATCAGTGTGTTGAGGTGTTACTTGATGCTTATATTACAAGGTACCAAAAAAATGATTTTTATGATCCCGATTGTAATAAATATCCGACAAATATTATCAGAAAGCTGTGTTTTACAGGTAATGCAGAAGTAAGAAAAAAAGAAAATAGAGTATGCCTTGAATTATCGAATAAAATCAATGATTCATATTTACTCTCAAAAATAGCAAATCTGAATAATTGGAGAGATGGTTTTGTTCATATTAAAGGTGATGTACAGAAGTCAAATATAATAAATGCAAAGGAAATGGTTATGCGATTAATTGAAATATTTTTTGCTGATAAACAATCAAGTGAAATCAAAAATGATTTGTTGCAATATAATTTCTGTAAATCATTTAATGATGATGGTTTCTTGTTGCAATGAATAAAGAGAACATTATCAAGATATGCGCATAACGCTCACGCTGTCGCACCGGAAGCCGTCAATCACCCTGCCGGTGAACAGTTACCATCTGCTCTCATCCCTCATCTACAAC
>Ga0233421_10000517_pt1 | contig 15718 bp, 14 predicted proteins | sample Watercolumn_Mata_3_FD_182725 | JGI IMG/M metagenome (GOLD analysis project Ga0233421, IMG submission 182725) | Freshwater microbial communities from Lake Matano, South Sulawesi, Indonesia - Watercolumn_Matano_2014_107_MG | ecosystem: Environmental > Aquatic > Freshwater > Lake | place... | reverse complement strand
AGCTCATGAGTTGTACGGGCTGACCCCATCTCCGTCTGGGTCAGCCCGTACAACTCATGAGCTGGCACGTGCACCTATCCCGTCAGTTCCTTCAGGCTTCGCTGAATTTCGGCGAGGTCGGAGGCGGAGAGGTTCCAGAGCTTGGCGGATTCGACATCTACTTCCGCTTCCACGGCTGACAGCTTTCGGCTAACGGCTGACGGCTCCGAACCTGCCGGAGTCTTCGCCAGCTCATGCGCCTGCATGGAGAGCTCGGCCAGCCGCTTGTGCACCTTGTCCTTCGGGTTGAACTCTGGGATGCGGAGGCGCTCCTGTCTACTTCCTCGCGGTCGTTCAGGACATTCAAGCACAGGCGCTCCCGTCGTGTTGTCAGTCCTGAGTTCTCTCCCGATAGGCCTTCAGGTCTGCCTCGGTCAGTTCATCGGGCGGCACCAGCTTGTAGTGCTTCTCGGCGGCGATTCCGACTCCATCGTCACCCTCCGCAAACTCGAACAGAGCTATTACGCCATCATCCATGAACTGCGCAGCCACTGGGCGGCAGATCAGGAGTGGGAACTTGTGGGCGCACACCGCCATGTCCTGCTCGATTTGGACGATGTTCAGTCTGTCTTTGCCACCCTTGGCCTGCACCGGGACGATGTAGTGCGACCCTTTCTTGTCGACACCGACGTATAGCTCGTCAGTCTCGACTTGTCCCATTTCGTGCACGGCGGTACGCAGGTGGTTCTGGAGCGAGTAGCAAGTGACGCCGGTGAAAATGTCGATCAAACGGTTGTACCGGACTTTCGCCAAGAGCGCTTGCTCGTCGTCCTGTGCGTACATGACCACCAAGCCGGGCGTGGAGTCGGGCACCTTCGTAGTCGTCAGGTTCTCGTTGGGGACAAGCGGGCGGTCAGGGACCAGCACGAAACGGTACTTGCTTCTGCCGGCTGGCTTGATTGCCCAGGTCTTGCCTCTCCCGGCCTTGTTACGGATGTCAGCAGGCAGCGCCTTCCGGTAGCGAAAGCTGTAGATCAAGTCACCCAAGTTCTTGGGAAGACGGACGCCAAGCTCCTTGGCGAATCTCTCGATGTCCGCCCGCTCGAAGTCCACCTGTTGGGCGCCCGCTCTGAACTTCGTGTGGAATATCCTGTCGATGATCTTTGAGTACAGACTTGCCTTGTCCAATCTGGGTCTCCTCTCCTAGTCGTTCCCGGGCCAGCGGAGCAAGACTACTTCCTCCCGTAGCTGCTCTCGGGTCGCCGTCGCCAGCCGCGTCCTAAACAGGTCGATCCCCATGACCTCGTAGCCGAGTGACTGGGCGATGTCTGCCAGCAGACTGCCAGTTCTGATCATAACGCGAAGGTAGGAGGCTTGGTCTCCGACGACGTACGCAAGCTGCGCCCCCGGTCGGAGGATTGGACGCAGCGTCTTGAGGTGGCGAGCCATACCGCCGAAGTACAGCTTCGTCACTCTGGCGTAGAGTCGCTCAAAACCAGATGTCTTGCCGAGTTCTACTCTGCGCCTCTCGATTGCGTCGGCGATACGTCGTATCTCCTCATGTGTCGATACCATCAGGTCGTCGCTGTCATCACGATAGACACCGCGAGTGTTGGACCGGACCATGCTCTGTTTGAGCGAGCGCAGGTCCTGTTTGCTCCGAATGAAGCCCAACAACACTGACTCCAGCCTGGTAGTCCGCGTGTAGTCCTTTTCATTGGGATAGGGTGGCGACGTGATCACCGCCCCGACTGACTCCGGTTTCAGCAACCCAGTCAAGTCGCGCGCATCGGCCTGGAGGACAGTAGAGTCTGCACTTGGCAGCTCCTGCAGTTCTCTCAGGTCACGGACCATCGCGCGCACGTTGCCAAGCCATGCGCCTACGACCGCGGCGTCCGACTTGGGCGCGGCGACGCCTACCTCCGGGCCAAAGTGAAGGTTGCTAATGCGACCCACAACCGCCGACGCAAGCGCCAATCGCTCGTGGTCGTAGAGGCGTTCGTCCTTGTGGTCGTTCAGACAGTCGATTAGCTCAAGAGTCTTGTGCAGGGGCAGAGGACTAATGGAGTCCCTCAGTGTCAGCTTCAAGAGTTCATCAGGCAGCGTCCTTAAGTGGGAGGCTGCAACCGCATCTCGGAATCTGAACGGAAGCTCGTCATCGTCCCTGATGCCCTCCGCCTCCAGCCGGTCAAGAGTGAGGTCAGCCACTTCGGAGGCATGATCGCGCAGGCTATCAGGTATGACAGCCCAGTCTGTCTTGACCTTGCTCGCAAACCAGGCCATCGGATTCGACTCGACCCCGATGCTCCTAATGCCCTGCTTCTTGCACTCGACCAAAGTTGTGCCCGTACCGCAGAAAGGATCGAGGACGCAGTCCTCGTGTCTTACTTCAAACCGTTCCAAGTAGTCACGTACGAGATGAGGGGGAAACGACAGAACGAAGCGATACCAGTCGTGGGCTGCCCGGTCGAGCGGGAGCATCTTGTTGTTGTCGCCGCTCGACTTGCAGGTCACGGTCTTCATGCGGCTTCAGTATAGGGCAAACGACAGGCCGGGTCGAGGAAGCGGAGCGTGATGAGCTTCTTGCGCAGGCTGGCCGCGGCCTTGGTCGGGTCCGCGGTGAAGTACTCGTTATCGAGCTGGTTCAGGAGGCGCTGGGCCAGCCAGTCCGGCGTGTAGTATTCGCCGAGGTTGTGGCGTATCTCGCGCGGCAGAAGGTAATGGTAGAGCTTCTTGAAGAGGTCGCGGGTCTCTTCGGGAACGATGGAAAGGGTCGAGGGGTCGTAGCGGTCGAGGAGTTCGAGCATCCCGCGCACGCCCTTTTCCATGTCCGCGGTCCAGGCGTGGAGATACCAGGAGAAGAAGTCGCCCTCCAGCAGGTTGGAGATGCCGAACGCCTTGAAGATGCCGCCGTCCTCCATCTCGTGGAGCTTGCGGCGCAGGGTATCGGAGTCGGCGGAGACGAGTTGGGTGAAGGATGGGCCGCCGAGCCTGCCGCCGATGTGGCGCGAGAGCGCGAGCCACGCAAGGAGCTTGACCAGCAAGGCGAAGTAGGTGTGCAGGGCGAAGAAGAAGCGCTCCGCGTCTTCGGGCGACTTCACCTCAATGCCGGCCTTTGCCACCCACTTCTTCAGGGGGTCGAGCTTGCGGCCGCCGAATGCCTCGGAGTAGTCGATGGACTCGGAGAAGAAGAGCTTCCACTGCTCGAAGAGCTTGGCGACGATGCCCTGCTTGTCGGCCAGCCCGGAGTCGAGCGCGGTGCAGAAGGCGGCGAGGATTTCGCGGGTGTGGGGCTGGTCTATCGAGAAGTCCGCACTGAGCTTCTCGGATGTGAGCGCGTGGCCGGAGGCGGTGCCGGAGAGCCACTGGAGCAGACGGGCGAGCGACTGCTCGTTTGCGGGGACCGGAACCGAGTCGGTGAACTTGCCCGCGAGCAGGCGCGTGAAGAGGATGTAGCCGCCGTCGAAGACCACGCCGGCCAAGCGCTGGTCCTTGCGCTTCTCCTCGGATGCCTTGTCGCGGAGGTAGCCCTGAAGCTGTTCGAGGGCGCTCCGAGTGGCGAGGTCGAACTTGGGCGAGAGCGTGCCGGGTCGTTTGTACTCGAAGATGAACCGACTGAAGACCGCGTCGGCGATGCCCGAGGCGTAGGAATACTCGGCGTGGGAGAGCGGTGGGACGTTCGCCTCAAGGCAGAACTGGTCGAGCATCGGTTCGATGGTGTGGCGGAGGTCGGCCTCGTTGGGCTTGTTGGGAAGTATGCTCTGGAGCTTCTGCGCGAGCTTCCTGGCCCAGTTGCGAATCAGTTGGTCGCGGGCCGGGCTAGACGCGGATGAGGGCTTACCCATGCGGCTAGAGGATAGGCGTCGGGCAGGGCAAGCGATCCGACGAGGCGCCAAGCAGAAAGGGGAGGCTCTCGCCTCCCCTTTCGCTAGTGCGGTCCTGCTGCTATCTCTCGCCCAGGATATTGAACTCAACCCGCCGGTTCAGGGCGCGCCCGGCGTCGGTGTCGTTCGTAGCAATCGGCATGCCCTCACCGTAGCCTTTAGAGGTCAGGCGCGACGGGTCGATGCCGAGGTTCTGCACGAGGTAGGCTACCACAGAGGCGGCCCGCCGGTCGGACAGAGACAGGTTGTACGAGTCCGAGCCCTTGCTGTCGGTGTGGCCCTGGATTTCCACGTTGATGGAGGGGTTCTCGGTGAGCATCGCTGCAGCAGCCTCAAGCGCGGGTCGCGATTCCGGCTTGATGGTCGCCTGGTCGAAGTCGAAGTAGATGCCCCGCAGCGTAATCGACATGCCCACCTTGAGCATTGCGAAGTCACGCACGAACGGCTTGTCCTTCTCCACGATGAGCGCCGTGGTCTGCTTTACGTAGTCCTTCGACTCAACCACGACCGTGTAGGAGCCGGGCATCAACTGGGCCTTGTACACACCGGTTGCCGGATCAGTCTTGAACCCAGCGCTGTCGAACGAGACCGTTGCCGACAGCCCTTCATCGGTCTTCTTGTCGGAGACACGGCCGGTAACGGCGACCGCGACCTCGGTCGGCGAGAGTTGGAACGATGCCGTAGCCAGCTTGTTGTCTTCTACCGCCAGGGTGATGGTCGCGGAGACGTGGTTGTCCGCGGTCGCGGTTATCGTGTAGACTCCGGTTTCCACCTGGTCAATCTGGAATGCACCGCTCGTCGGGTCGGCGTTCGTCGGCGCAAGCGTGGTGCCGGGGAACTCGATGCGGGCGGCCATCGGCGCATTGCTGACGGCGTCAACGACCGTGCCGGCAATCATGCCGTAGGTCTTCAGCGGCCGCAGCTTGAATGCGTAGTTGGTGACCTTGTCTTCTTCGACTGCGAGCGGCACCGGCTGCCGATTGTATCCGTCGGCGCTGACCTCGACCGTTACTGCTCCCACCGGGGCCTTCTTCGCCTCGAAGATCCCGTCCGTCCCGGTGGTTATGCTCGCCATCTTCGGGTTGTCCGGGAACGCGATAGTGGCGACGACCGGCGCGCAGGTGCTCGCATTGGTTACCGTGCCGGCAATCGTGCCGTACTTGGCCGGCTCGCGCTTGCCGAACGGGGTCGCGAAGCCGAAACCGAGGAGGATTTCGTTCGCATGCACCTTCTTGCCATCCACCTCGGGTTCGAAACTGAAGGTGTAGCCCGCCTTGAGGAATCCTTCATCGGCGTTTCCGAGCACGACCCCCGGCGTCAGGTGTAGGTGGCCGCTATCTTGGTCGAACAGGCTGCTCGAACCGGGGCGCTGCAGCGATACTCCCTCGACAAACAGCCCGAAACCCGTGCCCTGGAGCTCGACTGCTGCTGCGTACTGCGTAGCGCTCCCAATCTTGCCGTAGTTGATGATCAGGTTGGGAGCCGAGGGCATGATGTCCTGGAATTGCAGGGTGACCAGCCCGCTCCACGCAAGCTTGTTGGTCGGGTCGTAGGGAAGGGCTTGGGGGTCGAGGAGACCCGCTGTGTCACGGTACAAGAAAGTGTAGCAGGCCGTGCCTCCGATCTTGAGGACCGGAATGATGGGTACGGACAGCTTGCCGCCCGCCTTCAGGTCGCCGAGTTTCCAGGTGGAACCGGCCTCGGCGTAGGACTTGGGCATCTGAAATGCTCCGCCAGATGATCCGAACAACTCCAAGCCAACGTACTTCGTGACGAGTGGCGCGTAGCTTAGCTCGGGAGCAAGAAGGTCGGTAACCCACCCACTCTTGGCTGCGCTTTCAGGCATGTAGAAATCGGTGTTCCGGGCCAGAGCACTAAGCGAGATTGTCAGGCCTGCTTCCGGCTCGACCATCGCGTTTTGGACTCGGAACAGCCCTTTCCCGCCTCCGAACCCCTGGTACGCGAACACGAGCGCCGGCAAGGCTGCCATTACCAGCGCCAGTACTGACACTCTCTTTCTCAACTTTCCTCCTATGGCTCCCTGCGAGCCGCTCCGCTTGCTTGACCGATTGCTGCCGGCGTAGCCAGGTCTGCGTGCCGCTGACTCTCCGCCCGGCTCGGTTACCAGGGTCGGGTTCACGAACCTACCTCTGGGGCTTCATTGGTCGCCGACGAGGGCGTGACAGGTGGTCGCACCATAGCCTATCTCAGCTCAATATACCTACTGTACGTGATCTGTCAAGGGTCGGCGATGGTCCCGGGCCGCAGGCGTGAGGGTTGACACCAGCTCCGCGTCCTAGGGCTGTTGCCGGTCGGGTGTGATTCCCCGTCCGGCTCGGCCTGACGTCGGACCAGGAAATCAACCCGGCGGTTGGTGCCGCGGCCCTCGTCCGTGGCGTTGTCAGCGACCGGTCGGGATTCGCCGTACCCCTTTGCCGTGAGACGACCCGATTCCATACGCAGTTCGTTGACCAGGTAGCCAACCACCGACTGGGCGCGTCTCTCCGAGAGGCGCTGGTTATAGCTCTCCGTGCCGACACTGTCGGTATGGCCCTGTATTCTCGACTGCGATGGAGGGATTCTGAGTCAGTATCTTCGCGGCGTCTTCCAGGGCAGGGCGCGACTCGGGTTTGATGGTCGCCTGGTCGAAGTCGAAGTAGATGCCCTGCAGCGTGATGACCATCATCTCACTCACCAGCTGGAAATCCCTTGCGACGGGCCTGTCCCGTTCGATCAGCACGCTACCGATCTGTGTCAGGCAGTCGGGGGACTCGACGACCAGCGTGTAGGAGCCGGGCAGGAGTCGGGTTCGGTAGATGCCAGTCTCCCGGTCAGTACTGAGCAGGGCCGAATCGGCTTCCGGGACCAAGACCGTCGCTGCCAGGGGCTTGCCCGTGCTCCGGTCGGAGACTCTGCCCATGAGTTCGACGGCAGTGACCGCCCGCGGCAGCGCGATGACGGCGGTGGAAGGTCTGCGGCTTCCGATCATCAACGGGGCCCTGCGACTTTCGTAGCCCGGGGCGTCCGCTTGTACCGTTACGGCACCGGCTGGCACTCTTGCTGCCTTGAATCCTCCTGTGCGCGCATCTGTAGCGAGCGAACCGAGTTCCGGATGGTCAGGAAAGGTGATGGTAGCTGCCAGCGGCATCCCGCTCCCGGCGTCGGCGACGGTGCCCAAGGTCTGCCCGTACTGGCGTCCGGGCCCACCAAAGGGCGTGCCGAAGCCGCCGCCAACGACGATCTCGTCCGGTCCCTGGTCGAGGCTGAAAGTACAGCCAACTCTGAGAAACGCCGAAGTGGAAGTTCCGATGGTGATTCCCGGGGTTACCGGCAAACTGCCGTTCTCGGCATCCAGCATACCGCGCGACTTCCCGTCCGATTGCCGCGAGAGAGCCTCCAGAAAGAGACAGAACTGGTCGCCCTGGAATTCCAGGGCCGCCGCATCTGGGTCTCACGTCCAATCCTGCCGCAGTTGACCATCACGTTCGGTATGGGCAATGCGAGGTCCTGGAAGCGCAGCGTGGCGAGGGCGTTCCAGGCCAGCCCTGCTGCTTGCGGCAGGGCGGACGGGTCGAGGATATCCCAGCCGTTCATGGTCGCGCGTGAGATGAAGGTGTAAGACCCGCTCACACCCAGTTTCAGCACGGGAATCACCGGGACCGAGAGTTTGCCGCCGGCCTGCAAGTCGTGTAATCCACAGGCCGTTCCATGTGAGGCGGCGGACACGGGCGTCTGAAAGATGCCCCCCCCTCAGGAACCAAACAACTCAAATCCGAAGTACTTTCCGGCAATGGGTGCGTAGCTCAATTCCGGGGCGATGAGGTCGGCCACCCAGCCGCTCTTGTCGCCAGGATCGAATCTGGCGTTGCGGGTCAATGATTGGAGCGAAATCACCAGTCCGGCTTCAGATTCGACCAGCCGCTCTGGGTCCGAAGCAGACCTCTGCCGCCTCCCAACCCGGGGTAGGCGAACAGGAGCGCAGGCAGCAATGCCGCCGCAAGCGTAGACATCCTTGCTTTCCGTCTCATTTTCCCTCCTGCCGCGAGCGAACGCGGACTCGCTCTTGAGTCATGGGTCAGCTGCAGGCCTGGGAGCCTGCAGCCCCTCCAGAAACAGGAAGCAGCCGCATCGCTGCGGCTGCTTCTAATGTAGGAACCGCTATGCCTGGCTTCTCAGGCTCAATCTGATGTATGGCCCGTTACTTACTTGCCGAACCGGCTCAGGTCGTCGTAGAAGTTGCCGAACTCGACCTGGAGCGTGCCGACGGCTCTGACGTCCCGATTGGCCAGTGAATCGTAGCCGGTGAACGTGAACGTGGCATCCGCGAGGTCTACGATATCGTAGTCCGGGGGCTCGAGGAAGAAGTCGACGAACGTGGTCTGCTTCCAAACAGCCGGGATGCAGGTCATGAAGAACGTGGTCGTCGTCTTGCCCGCCGCGTCGGCCATCACTGCCTGGTTCAGCGGTATCGTCACCTTGTTGTAGACTGGCGGTTCGTCGCCACCGGGCATATTGCTCCTGAAGGTGATGCTTGCCTTGTTGACGCAAGCCTGGTACGGTGTCCAAGTCGGCAGGCCGGCGCCGATCTCGACGTACTGCAATACTACTTCTACCGACTCAGGCATGTACTGGTAGAGAGTGACATAGTCGCTGTCGATCTTGTCGAAGTACTGAAAGAAGTCAGCGATGTCGACTCGCAGTGAATTGCCTTTATTGATCGAGACAACGCGAAGCACGTTGGCTCGCTCGCAGCTGGCCGTAAGAAGCAGGCCAGCCATGGCGACCACGGTCAGAAGGCCAAGCAGAGAACGACGCATACGGTTCCTCCTTAGTGTATATACGACGCAGGATTTTACCCCGCAGGTGACCGGTGTCAAGCGGATTCGGGGCTTCGGGGCCTGCGGATCAGTACCCGTTCGACATGAATCTCGGACCACGACGGCACCGTCGCTGCCGGGGACATAGCCTCGGTTCGTCCGGTCTCGCTCCCGTCCCGGCGGCGCGGAAACTCATTGTTGACTGCCCGGGTCGACCCGCTATACTCACTCACTTCGACAACGGCCGGTGGCAAGACCGATTGCGTTCGGCACCGGCTTTTGACCGATGGTGCTCAAGGCAGTCAGGTTGAGAGATTGTGGAACGTAGGAGGTAAGATGCAGAGAGCAGTGCTGGCTTTGCTGATCGCGGTCGCAGCGGCGGGAGTTGCGCATGCGGGCGGACCGACAACGGTTACGAACTCCGCGTCTGACCCGGTCCGGCCCGAGCGGGTCATCGAGCACATCGACGCGATATACGACCGGCGGGGAAACCGGATCGGGGGCGACTTCGACGCAGTGAGCGGCGACTCGCTCTACTGGAAGGACTACTACAGTAAGTCCTACCTCAAGTCGTCGGACAAGGACCAGAACCCGATTCCCGCTGACCGGACCGCGATGGCGTTTCAGGACTATCAGACGGTCATATGCATGGACCCGATCGGCGACTATGTCTACGAGGTCTACGGCGGCACGATGAGGCGGTTCAGCACGACTGACGGCTCGGACACAAGCTACACGCTTACCTACTCCGGCAACGGCGCGTGCGGTACCGACGGCCAGTACGTCTACGTTCCCGACGGCACGTCCATCCACAAGTACACGACGACCGGCGCGTATGTGAATACGACGACGATTGATTACTCCACCAACCAGTACGCGTTCGCGGTGGTGAACGACACGCTCTGGGCGAGTGACTTTCCGGGAGTCAGATACTACGGCTACGCCTGCTCAAAGTTCGATGGCGACACGCTCAGCTACGACGCCACGTGGGACGTGGGCGGCGGCACCGGCGGCGCGGGGATGAACATCGCGTATGACGGCACGTACTACTACTGGGCGATGGGCGGCTACCCCACGAACAGCTTCAAGCGGTTCTATTCCGATCGGACGTTGTACACGGAGGGGATGGTTTCCACCGACTGCCGGGGCGTGATGTGCATGGCCATGGGGGGGGCGCGCGAAGACGTGGCCTGCGTCGCGATACTCGCACCGCGGGACACAGTCGACTCGGGCGCAACCGTCACGCCGCAGTCAGTGGTCAGGAATGTCGGTACGGTCGAGGTGACCTTCGACGTGCGGTTTGCCATCGGCGCGGACTACGCGGACACGGTCTCGCTTACGCTGGCGGCCAGCCAGGTCGACACGGCTGTCTTCGCTGACTGGGACGCACTCGAGCTCGGGAGGTTCCCCGTTGCCTGCTCGACCATGCTTTCGGGCGACGTCAACGCGGACAACGATGCGATTCACGACTCGGTAGAGGTGATCCCATTCACCGGGGTGCGTGAGCACTCGGGCCTGCCCACGATGTTCTACCTTGATGGGGTCCTGCCTAATCCGACGACTGGCCGCGCAGCCGTCTGCTACGGACTGCCGGTGCCGGCTGACGTCACACTTTCGGTCTACTCGCCCGACGGTTCGCTGGTGCGGACCTTGCGACGTAGCGTCCAAGACGCTGGCCGCCACCGGGTATCGTGGGACGGCAAGGATGGGCAGGGCCGCGAGGCGAAAGCGGGCGTGTACCTGGCACGTCTGGAGGCAGGCGGGCTTGTCGCCACGCGCAAGCTGGTGGTGCAAAGGTAAAGAGCGTCGGCTGTTTCAGAGCACACAGGGGCGGGAGCAGACCCGCCCCTGACATTCAGTTCGGGTGCCGCCGGCTCAGGCCTGGACCAGGCGTATGGTGTAGTTGACCGGGCAGGCCTTTTTCAGCATCGCCGACACCGAGCAGTATTTCTCCTGCGAGAGATCGATAGCCCGTCCGACTTTCTCCTCTGCGAGGGCTTTGCCGGTCACGACGTACTCCAAGTCAATTCTGGTGTAGACCTTGGGGTGTTCTTCCGAACGCTCGGCGCTGATGTTGAGCTCCACCGCAGTGACGTCCTGCCGCATCTTTCTGAGAAGCGGCACGATGTCCATACCCGTGCAGCCGCCGAGCGCGATGAGCAAGAGCTCGAGGGGTTTGGTGGCCGAGTTGTCGCCGTCGAACTCGGGCGCCGTATCCATCGGCACGAGGTGGTTGGTTCCGGCCTTGCCGATGAAGGTCATCTTCCCGGCCCAGCGGACGGTGGCTTCATGTCTCATGTGTCCTCCTAGAACTTGCGGAGCAGGTTGAAACCGACGCGGAAGTGGCCCTTGAGTAAGTCGAGCACGTCCGAGTAGGCGGTCGGCTCACCGGAGCTACGGAACATAGCCGGGGCAGATTGTTCGCGCGGCGTCCCGAGCGACTACGGGCGGGGTTGGCGTAGTGCCAGAAGCGGCGGCCCGGGGCGGCGCCGGGTTCGGCAACACCGGTCTCGGAGAGAACAAGGCTGTCGCGGCAGATGCGGTCGCCCGAATTCGCGCCGTTGTCTATCCAATTGCGGACGGTCGTTGTCTTTACGGTGTCAAGCGCCGGCTGTCCGAGCGGCATCTGCGGGGTCTCGTTTCCCAATAGCCTCCTATAGAGCTGGCTGGAGTTGGCGCTTCCGGCCGCCACGTTCGGCACCGTGTCCGAGCCGGGCCCGGTCGCCCCGGCATAGCTGGTCAGCGAGTAGCTGCCGGACGGGCTTGATGTACCGTGACAGGTGATGCAGCTGGCGCCGAAGATGGTCTGGACGTCGGCTGCATACGACGGGTCGGCCGGCACACTGGATGGAGTAGAATCGCAGTCGAGAAGCACCGTCACTAACATGGCCGGTAGCAGCACGCAGATCTTCTAGGCGTCTTCTTTCGGTCCTTGTCGGACAGGAGATTATCAGACGGCCTCGTTGGGTGTCAAGCAAGAGCGGGCCGGACGCGATGGGCCGGCCCGCCGATCGGACTGAAGGGAAGGCGCTACTTGTCCTTGGCGCCCTCGTTGATCCACTTCTGGATCGTCGCCAGCTTGGTCGAGTCGAGCTTGCCTGTCGGCGGCATCTTGCCACTCGCCAGCACCTGGTACAGCTTGCTGGAGTCGGCCTTGCCGGGCACGACCAGCTTGGCCAGTCCTTCGGGACTGGTCAGGTCGTATTTCGCGGCTTTGCCGCCGGCAGCGTGGCAGGGCAGGCAGTTGGAAGTGACAATCGACTGGACCTCGTGCGCGAGGACCGGAGTCTGCTCAGCCTTGGGGGCGGGCGCAGGCGCCGGTTGGCTTCCGCAACCGACGAGTAGCAGGACGACGAACAGAACTGCTAGTGCTCTCACCTTTGGTTCCTTTCGCTATGCTTGAGGACGATCAATTATCAGCCGTGCGGGGCGGCTGTCAAGCGCAGGACGGCAGAGCCGGTTTCACGCCAGGTTGAAGGAGACCATTCGGATGTCCGTCATTTCCTCGATGGCGAAGCGCGGGCCCTCGCGGCCGATGCCGGAGTCCTTGATACCACCGTAGGGCATCTGATCGGCGCGGACCGTCGCCGAGTCATTGATAAGGACATTACCGACCTCGAGTTGCTCGGCGGCGCGAAGCGCCCGGCCGATGTCGCGGGTGAACACGCCGCAGGCCAGGCCGTAGTCGTACTCACCCAGCGACGAGCCCTGGTTGAACAAGGCTATCGCCTCGTCGAAGTCGCGGAAGGTGTGAATCGTGACAATCGGCGCGAAGCTCTCCTCGCACACGACGGGGAGTTCCGGCCTGGCACCCAGCAGGACGGATGGGAACATCACCGTCCCTTCGGCCGTGCCACCGCACAGGACTTCCGCGCCGGCGGCGCGGGCTTCTGCGACCAGCGCGAGCCCGCGACCTAGTGCCGTGCGGTCAATCATCGGCCCGATGTCGGTCTCAGGCAGAGCCGGATTGCCGCAGACGAGCTTCTCGGCCATGTCGGTGTACCGGGCGGAGAACTGCTCGGCGATGGACCCTTGGACGTAGAGCCGCTGGCTGTGGATACAGACCTGTCCGGAGAACGAGAACCCGCCGATGAGGCAGCGCGGCAGGGCCTTGTCGATGTCTGCGGTTTCATCGACTATCGTCCCGGAGTTGGAGCCGAGTTCGAGCGTGACGCGCTTCAGGCCTGAATCACGCTTGATGGCCTCCCCGACTGCAGGGCTGCCCGTGAAGGTGATCATCCGGATACGCGAGTCACGGACCAGCGCCGCTCCGACCGTGCCGCCCTCGCCGACCACGATGCTGAGCGCCCGGGGCGGCAGGCCGGCGTCGAGCAGTGTCTTGCCCAGCAACAGCGCGGTGAGCGGGGTCTTGGTTGCGGGCTTGAGGACAACGGAGTTGCCCGCGGCAAGCGCGGGCGCAACCTTGTGCAGCACGAGGTTGAGCGGGAAGTTGAAGGGCGTGATGGCCGCGATGACGCCGAGCGGAACGCGGATGAAGAAGCCGCGGCGGCTCTCCGAACCGCGAGACGCGTCCATAGGCACGGTCTCGCCGTGGATGCGGAGCGCCTCGGCTGCTGCGAAGCGCAGCGTCTCGACTCCCCGGCCGACTTCGGCCGCAGCGTACTTGCGCGGTTTGCCGGCCTCGGCAATGATCGACTCGGTGAACTCGTCGGTCCGTTGGGCCAGCAGTTCGGCAGCTTTGGTGAGAAGCGAGGCGCGGGTGTGGGCGGGCAGCCGGCGCACGTCGGCCGCACCCGCCTCAGCGGCAGCTATGGCTGCATCAATCACCGGCTCGGTGGCGATGGGGATGTCACAAATGACCGATTCGTCGTACGGATTGATGACCGGCAGGGCTCTCTCGGTCGCGACCCACTCGCCGGCTATCAGCAGTTTTGGTTGTTCCATCTTGGTGAGAGGATAGATTGACGCGTCCGGCAAGTCAAACGCCATCGGCAAGACGGCCTCGAAGAGGACAGGTGGGTATCCGTTCCAGGCCGGCGGAGAAACCGCGACTCGGTGATTCGGCGCTATTGCGCGGCGCCCGGCCGCTCGGTTCCGTCCTCGGGCGGATAGGCCTCCGGCCGGTCCACGTCATAGAAGTGATACGGGCGGTCCAACTGCGAGAAGTAGCTCCGGTCCGGCAGCAGCGCCATCGTGGTATCGAAGTACTGACTCAGGATGACCCGGAACGTGTTGACCGGCGAGATTGAATCGTACAGCAGTGCCGACGGCGTGGTCCCGCTGCCGGCAGGCGGGAGGCAGGCCGCGTAGAGGATGGCAAGTCGTTCTTCCAACTGGCTCTGCGCGGAGTCGTCCCAGGCGATTCTCTCCCTCAGTCCGTGGTCGGCCTGGAGGACGATAACCGGCGGGCGTGGTGACTGGGCCAGGATCTGTCGCACGACGGCTTCGAGCAGCGAGCCGACATAGAGGGCCTGACCGCCGTAGCTGCCGACGCTGGCGGGCAAGCCCCGGGCTCGGAAGATGAAAGGCCGGTGCGGACTTAGGACGTGGGCGAAGACAAACGCCGGGTGTCGGCCACGCCCCGCGAATGGCAGGTTCCGCAAGGTGTAGAGCACGCGGTCGCGGTGCCGGTCGACTGACGAGCCGCGCAGGAGAATGAGAATGTCCCTTAGCAGGGTCGTGTTGACCAGAATACCCTGGAACTCGGTCAGTGACCAAGGCGGAGCGAGACGTACGTCGGCGGCAAACTGGTCGGTGCCGGCATCTCCCGAAGCAAACGACACGATCTTGTAGCCGCGGCGGCGCAGGAAGTCAGACAGGCGGCTGTTCTTGATCATCCCGAGCAGCGGACCGCCGTTGTCCGATTCCGACCCGACCGCCGCGGCCAGGCTGTCCAGGTACGTGTAATTGAGCGCCGAGGCGAGCGAGGGATGGGTCCAGGCGTAGTTCGAACGCGCCTGGTCGGCAACGAAGAAGCCGAGGCTTTCGAGTCTGCCGAGGAAGGGGCTGTTGTCGGCGTTATGGCGGGACTTCAGCACGTCGGACCGGACATAGGAGTCGGTGATGATGTAGTAGATGTCGGGGTAGCCTCTGCCGGTCGCAGACGCGTTCTGCCCGGGCCTGCGCTCAGCGCGCGGCGGACGGTGAGCAAACGCGCCCAAGCCCGTGAACAGGTTGACGGCAAGGATTCCTGCGGCAATGCAGTTCAACACGACCGTGATACCGGAAAGAGAACGTCTGGCCCTACGATTCTGACGTCGGACCACCAGCCAGATCCCGATGCCCAGCGGCACCATCCACCCCAGGAGCAGAGCCGAGCTTGCGAAGACCTCGGGCAGGAATGTCCCGGCGACGTGCCCGTACAGAAAGAAGAGCACGAGGAAGAGCGATACCAGCAGCGCCGCCCGCGCCGCGCTGCGGAACAGGTACCCAAGGGCTGCCCACAGGACCGCGGTCATCGCCAGCGACAGCGCGAGCGGAACCAGCAGTTCGGATGGGTCAATCGGGATCTTGGCGACATTGTAGCCGTAGACGAACAGAATCGGCACTACGGCGAACAGGACCGGGTGGAAAGGCAGCGCGTTCCGTCCCGGCCTCGGGTCGGCTCGCTCGCCGCCCGCCGCTGCTCGCGTTCCTGGCCGCGCGCCCTGGGGGTGGGGCGGCGCCGGAGGCTCAGGACCGGTCTTCTTTGTCACTGCCGCGCCGCAGAAGACGCTTGAAGAATGCCAGGACTCGGCGCCAGAACATGCCCAGGGCGAACAGGCCGCCCAGCAGGCCGCCGATGAGAAACTGGATTACGTAGCTGCCGGTGCCCGGGTCCAGGTAGCCGTATGCAAGTTGAAGTGTGACAGGCGAAATGAGCAGGAGAAGAACCAGTAGAGGCGGGAACGTACGATTGCGGCGACTCATTGAGTCCAGATTGTAGCCTCGCCGCGAACAGAGTCAACGCGCCGGGCGCGCCGGATGCAGGTTTCCCTGCCTTGACTGTGGCAGTGACATAGCGATACTTACACCGATGGAGATGGCCTGCACGTCTCACGCCCGGGACATGCTGGCTGGGCAATCATGAGACTGAAA
>Ga0233421_10000516_pt1 | contig 15728 bp, 11 predicted proteins | sample Watercolumn_Mata_3_FD_182725 | JGI IMG/M metagenome (GOLD analysis project Ga0233421, IMG submission 182725) | Freshwater microbial communities from Lake Matano, South Sulawesi, Indonesia - Watercolumn_Matano_2014_107_MG | ecosystem: Environmental > Aquatic > Freshwater > Lake | place... | reverse complement strand
CCTTTAATACTTACCGATCATAATGATCAAGTAACAATCACAGGTGACGGGAGCGGCTATAAAAACATAGAGTTCGATTCAAAACTAAATGATAGCGAGTTAGAGAATTATCTTGAAACAAAAGTAATTGAACTTGGAAAATTACATCCACCGATATTAGTTAAATCTCCTGATGGTAGAATTTTATCAAAAATTTATTACGGCGATTCAAATATTATACAACAGCTAAGATTTTATCCTTACTTTCAAATTTTGTTTGCGGTTTTATTTCTTCTAATAGCCTATACAAGTTTCAGCTACGTTAAACGTAGCGAACAAAGAAATATTTGGGTAGGTATGTCAAAGGAAACTGCGCATCAATTGGGAACACCAATCTCAAGTTTAATGGGTTGGAATGAAATGCTTAAGATAAATTTTGAGAACAAAGATAAGGTACAGGACATTTCGGATGAGATTGGAAGTGATTTGGTTCGATTGAATAAAATTACAAAACGATTTTCCAAAATCGGTTCAATCCCTGAGCTTGTAATTGAAAAACCGTATAACGTTATTGAAAATGTAATTAATTATTTTCAACGCAGGCTGCCGCAATTAGGTAAAAATGTCGTAATTATTATTGAAGGCGACAAGGATGCCAATGCCAAATTGAATGTTGAATTATTTGAATGGGTTATTGAAAACTTAATTAAAAATTCTTTAGATGCAATTGAGCATAAAGACGGAAAAATTCATTTCAAACTTGCCACCAATAGAAATAAAATTGAAATCGATATTGTTGATAATGGAAAAGGTGTTGAACACAATCGCAGAAAAGATATTTTCCGTCCAGGATACAGCACAAAGCGAAGAGGATGGGGATTAGGTTTAAGTTTATCCAAGAGAATCATTGAAGATTATCATAAAGGGAAAATTTTTGTAAAACAATCTGTGGTTAATCAAGGAACAACTTTTCAAATAATTCTTAAAGCTGAAATACTTACATGAATTTATTGCCAGAAATGATAGACTTATCGGCAAGAATAAATCTGTAATAATTTATAAAAATTTAATTCCTACCAAATTCTTAGTTTTTCGACATTTTTATTCAGCTATTCAAAAGAATCACAAGATTATTTTATGGTACACGGTTTGTATTTAATAGTATAGTTCTTAAAGTGAAAATCATCACCTCCCTCTTTATCATATCAAGCTGCTATGACGTGCCCTCGGTCATAGCAGTTTCTTTTTAAACCAGTTGCAAAGATAATTTAACTTTCAAATGGAATATTTCTTAAATTCACTCCCGTTTATCACTTATTTATGGAAAAAGATGAACAAGAAAATAAAAAAACGACCTTCATGGGACGAATACTTTTTAAAAGTTGCAATGCTAGTTTCAGAAAGAGCAACCTGCCCGCGAATGCATTGCGGATGCGTTTTAGTTAGAGATAAACAAATTCTTTCAACAGGATACAACGGTTCAATTCCTGGTGATGGTCACTGCGAAGATATCGGCTGTATGATAGTGGATAAACATTGCATTAGAACTATCCATGCTGAAATGAATGCAATCTTACAATGTTCTTCACATGGAATTAGCACAAATGATGCTATTGCATATATCACTAACATGCCGTGTACGAACTGCGCTAAAGCACTAATTACAGCTGGAATAAAAGAAATTGTTATTTTTTCAGATTATCACGATACCAGGGCTGAAGAATTTTTTAAGATTGCCTATGTTGATATTAAAAGAATAAAAAAACCACAAATTAAAATTGATTACGATCTCTCAAAATTTAGCTCTGCAAAAAAGTTTAAGTAGATTTTTAACTAATTTCATTATTTATTTTTTTTGGAAAACAAAATAAAATGTTAACCAAGACAGAGTTGCATGAATTTCAAAGATCTTAAAATTATATTAACAGAGAATTAAGCTGGTTAGAATTTAACCGCCGGGTATTGGAAGAAGCGCTCGATCCCGATTTACCGCTCTTAGATAAAATAAAATTTATCTCTATTTTCTTTTCAAACCTTGATGAATTTTACATGATTCGTGTTGCGGGAATTAAAGAACAATTACGTGCTAAGATAATTGATACATCAATCGATGGGATGACTCCATCTGAGCAATTAACAAAAATTGAAGCTGTAGTTCAGCCGATGTTGAAACAAATTTATGATTACTGGCTTAATGATATCATTCCAGCTCTCAAAAAAAATAATGTTACCATTTGCTCTTTTGAAGAAATTACAAAAGAAGAAAAAAAAGCGTTGGATGATTATTTTCTAAAAGAAGTTTATCCAATTCTTACACCTCTCGCTTTCGATCCCGGAAGACCATTTCCATACATTTCAAATTTAAGTTTGAGTTTTGCAATTCTTGTAAAAAATCCCAATGGCGAAAATCATTTTGCAAGAATTAAAGTCCCTGGAAGTTTACCAAGATTGCTAAGAATAGATAACATTTTAAAATCTAAATCTAAAAACGGAAATACAAACTGTAATATGAAGTTTGTTTGGATTGGTGATTTAATTAAATCTAATTTGGATTTGCTTTTCCCGGGATTTCAAGTTCTTGAATCTTACCGCTTTAGGATTACGCGCGATACCGACTTAGAAATACAAGAAGATGAAGCAGATGATCTTCTTCAAATGATTGAAGAAAATATCAAACAAAGAAAATTTGGTTCAGTTGTACGGCTTGAAGTTGAAAAACAAATGCCCGATTACATGATAAATACCTTGATTGAAAACCTTGAAATAACGAAATCTGAATTACATGTAATTGACGGAAACCTTGGGCTAAGCGATATAATGCTCTTGTATGATCTTCAGATTCCTGCATTAAAAGAAAAACCTTTTTATCCGGCTATTCCGGAAATTTTTTCTGTAGAAGAAAATATTTTTTCACTCATTAATCAACAGGATATTTTACTTCATCATCCGTATGATTCGTTCAATCCGGTAATTGAATTTATTAAACAAGCTTCACTTGATCCTGATGTACTTGCTATAAAGCAAACTTTATACCGGGTTGGATCAGACTCACCAATTATTAAATATCTTATTGAAGCTGCGGAGAGAAAAAAACAGGTTGCAGTTCTTGTTGAACTAAAAGCGCGCTTCGATGAAGAAAATAATATTTACTGGGCGCGTGAACTTGAAAAAGCCGGCGTTCATGTGGTTTATGGTTTGGTAGGATTGAAAACACATGCTAAGATGACCTTAGTTGTAAGAAAAGAATCCGCTGGGGTTAAGCGTTATGTTTATTTATGCACAGGCAATTATAATATAACAACTGCAAAAATTTATACCGATGTAGGATTGTTTACATCGGATAAAGATATTTGTGGAGATGTTTCTGAAATATTCAATTACCTTACAGGTTACTCAAAACAAAAAGACTTTAGAAAGCTTCTTGTTGCCCCTATCAATATGCGACAAAAATTTCTTGAGTTAATTCAAAGAGAAATTGAAAATGCTTCTTTGCACGGTAAAGGACATTTAATTTTTAAACTTAATTCACTTGTTGATGCGGATTTAATTTCTGCTTTGTACTTTGCTTCAAGCAAAGGTGTTAAAATTGATTTAATTGTAAGAGGAATTTGCTGCTTAATTCCTCAACGCAATGGTTTAAGTGAGAATATTAGAGTTATAAGTTTAGTAGGAAGATTTTTGGAACACTCGAGAGTTTATTATTTCTATAATAATGGTAATGAAGAGATTTATTGCAGCAGTGCCGATTTAATGCCAAGAAATTTAGATAGACGGGTTGAAATTACTTTTCCAATTTATGATGACGAACACAAAAAATTTCTTAAGACTGAAATCCTGGATACAATGCTCAAGGATAATGTAAAAGCAAGAATGCTTTTACCAACCGGCAAATATGTAACTATTGAAAATAATAGAATTGGAAAAAACATTTGCCAGCAAGAATTAATGATGCACAAAAAGCATTCGTTTGGAAAACAAAGTTTATTTAGAGAGAAGGTTAAAAAGAATAGAAATTAGAATTTCAATATTGTATAGATAATATTTTTAACAACTATTCATCCTTAAAACAGTGAATTATTTATTTCAAACATAATAACCCGAAAGTTTTTGTTCATAAAAAAATTGGATTAGGCTGGATTTTAAACTTTGCACGTTAGAAGTCACTTTTTTTCGTTGGAATATTGATTTGCATTGCTGTTATATCTATGATTTGGTTGAATAATGTCTATAGATGTTTTGTAAATTAGAATCACTTAGGAAGACGGATTGAAATTCCAAATCCGCCAAACCAATCAACATCATCTGAAATCGCAGTTCCCAAAGAAAAATCAACTTGAATATTTTCGCGGTGAAGATAAGTCAATCCGCAATCAATATTAAAGTTTGGTTTGAATCCGTTAGTTGCGTCTCCATAAATTTCAAAAAACGATGCAACTTTGTTACTTATTTCCAAAGCAAGTGATGCAGTATATATAAATGAATACTTATCAAACTCAAAATTATCTTCCAAACCAATATTAACACCGAGCGAATAATTATCCGCCAAATTTTGATTTACACACACAATCAATTGCGGTAAAAACCTATCGGGCTTTAACGCAATATTTCCAAATGGAAGTATTGACTGTAAAATAATTCCTACATTAGAAAAATATTTTTGATTCTTCCTAATCTGCATTTTAGCCCCAAGCAGGATATTTTGAAATCCTTGTGTGATTTTTTTCTGCTCATTTAAATAACTCTGCCCATACAAATACTCACCGCCAAAACGGAATTCAAAAAGCGAGGATATACCATATCTGCATAATGTACTGGCTAATGTAAGATTTTGATTTTCGATTTTAATATTCTGTTCAGAAAATTCTTGAAATTGATATATGAACCCGGTTTCTATTTGAAAATAATCTAACGGAACTACAAGGGGTGATTCAGTTTGATCAGGCCGGTCGGTAACTATGCTTTGGATATCTTGTTGTGCAATAATTGGGCTTGATAATAGAATCATTATAAGTAAAACATAAATGAGAACAGTTTTTTTCCCCATATTTATCCTGAAATGAAGTACCAAATTTGCGTTACAAAAAAGCATACTGTAATTCCTATTGCAATTGGCAAAAACGTAGAAATGAGAGTCCATTTTATACTTTTAGTTTCTTTATAAATTGTATAAATAGTTGTTGAACAAGGATTATGTAGTAAACTAAATAACATTAAATTTATTCCGGTCAAAGTTGTCCAGCCACCAGCATGTAAAATTTTTGCTGTATCATTAATTGAATCCAATTCAAACATTATTCCTGCACCACTTCCAATTGCTATTTTTGCAGATAGTACAGTTAACATTAAAATTGTTGGAATTACAATCTCATTGGCAGGGATTGCAATTACATATGCAAGAATTATAACCCCATTCAATCCAATAATAAATGCAAATGGATTAACACTATTAATAAAATGTTCTGCAAGACTCAAACTACCAAGATGAATATTTGCTACCAGCCAGATTACAATACCCGCAGGTACTGCAAATACGACAGCCCTCCATAAAACAAATAAAGTTCTATCAATTAAAGAAGTGTAAAGTATTTGTAATATACGGGGCGGTCTATAAGGAGGTAATTCCAAACTAAATGTTGAAGCTTCACCTTTTAATACTGTTTTTGAAAGACCCCAAGAAACTATTAGACTAAAAATCACACCAAGAATTGCAATTGCAACTACCGCCGCTGCTGAAGCTGCACCAGCAAGATAGGCAGGAACTGTTCCGCCAATAAAAATAGTTGCTATCAAAATCTGGGTAGGCCAGCGTCCGTTACATAGGGAAAAATTATTTGTGATGATCGCAATTATTCTTTCACGCGGGCTATCAATTATTCGTGTTGCAATTACACCCGCAGCATTACAACCAAAACCCATACTCATAGTTAGTGCTTGCTTTCCATGCGCCCCCACTCTTCGATAAAGATTATCCATGTTAAAAGCGACACGTGGCAGATAACCAAAATCTTCCAACAAAGTAAACATTGGGAAAAAAATTGCCATTGGTGGAAGCATTACACTTATTACCCATGCCATAGCTAAATAAGCTCCGTCAATAAGTACACCTATAATCCACCAGGGTGTATGAATTGAAGACAAGATTTCTTTTAACCATGGATGGATTGTATCTACTAAGATCAATGAAATCCAACCGGAAGGAATGTTTGCCCCTGATATTGTTAGCCAAAATACAACTGCAAGCAAAATAAACATTACCGGGAAACCTGTTAATTTGCCAGTAACGATTCTATCAATCATTCGGTCAAGATCAAACTTGGATTTTTCCCCCATATGTTTTACAACCTTGGAAGCAATATCGGACGCTTCTTTATAAATTGATTCAAGAATTGAATCGTGAATATTCTCACCAACTTCCCATCTTAGTTTATTGGCAGTAATTAATATTTCTTCATTTTGATTTTTCAAAATCGTCTTTCATATTTAATTGAATTAATCACTAGTAAAACTTTCTACCGGTTTTAAATTTCCAATTTCTCCAGAACGAACTGCATCAATAATTCTCTGATCTCCCTCCAGCAGACGAAGTGCAATCCATCTTGTATTTGGAAGATTTGGAAATGATTCAGCTATTTTTTTATTTAATCTATCAACTGCATTAGTAATATTTTTCATTTCACCACTAATACGATGTGGTTTACAAATAAATTTTCCCGTAGTAACATCATATATACTCTTTAAGAGATCTGGAATTCCAATACCTTGTCTTGCAGCAGTTGGAATAACCGGAATACCTAAATTCTTTGATAACAATCTATCATCAATTTGAATTTTATGTCGTTTAGCTTCATCAATTAAGTTTACACACAACACAGCTCTATCAGTAATTTCCAGTACTTGAAGAACTAAGTTCAAATTTCTTTCGAGACGTGTTGCATCAATAATAATTACCGTTACATCCGGTTGACCAAACAGAATAAAATCTCTTGCAATTTCTTCATCTTCGCTTGTTGAAAGCAACGAATATGTTCCCGGCAGATCTACTATCTTAAACCGTTTACCATTATATAGAAATCCACCTTCGGCCCTTCCTACTGTTTTACCAGGCCAGTTACCTGTGTGCTGTCGTAAACCTGTAAGATTATTGAATACTGTGCTTTTTCCAGTATTAGGATTACCTGCAAGAGCTACTACAAAATCGAAATTGGACATGTCAATTCCGAGCTTTACCAGATTTGTTACATTATGGGCGGGGCAATTCGTACAGTTCTGATTTTCTAAATTCATGCTGCTTTTCTCTCTTTCATTCTTTTTATATAGATTAAATCAGATTGATTTTTTCTCAGTGCAATAATAGCTCCTCTAATTTCGTAACCAACCGGATCGTCACTTAAACTTCTTAATTGAGATTTTACTATTGTACCTGGAACAATACCAAAATCAAGTAATCTTCGTCTTTGTTGGCCTCTCATAGCTTTTGAAATTCCCATTACTACTGCTTCTTCATCCTGTTTAAGTGATGACAAAATTTCGTACGAACTTTTGATTTCAATTTTTTCTTCAATTCTCGTAACAGTAATGTTCGATGCAAGTACAGGCGCAAGAACACATTCTTCTAAATCAGCTACAAAACGAATAATCTCATTTGAATTTTCCAATAAATAGATTTGCATTCCTGGGTATAATTTTAATGCAGAAATTTGTGCGTAAACTTCTTTTGGTTCATCTTCTATATGAAGAATAATTGCAAAACATCCACTCTCAAGATTGTTTAAAGTTACACCTTCTCGATCTGGTATTTCTCCAATTTCCGATGGAATCTGATCACCGTGAGGATCGATTAAAGGATTACCAAGCTTTGCTGATAGTTTTTTTGCTTCTTCAAAAGTAGTTTCATGTTCTCTTTTTTCGGCTATTGCATGCCAATCAGTTTCATGTTCGCTTGTGTTATCAGCAAGATATTTTTCCCATAATCTATGTATTCGTACAATCTTTAAAGCATAAATTCTTCCTTCAGATGTTAGAAAAATTTTATTTTCATGTGAGGTTATTAAATTCATTGCCTCAAGTCTTGTAATTAGTAATGCCGCTTTTGCGCCATTAATGAACAGACTTCCACTTAGACTGTTTAGTGAGCAATCAACATTTTTATATTCACAATCATATAAATGCTTAAGTGCATCCTCAATAAGTACACGGTTTCTATCTTTATTTAATTTCATCAGACGCGAGACTAAACCTATTTTTGGCATTAACAGTAGATACAAAACTATTATTAATACCGTTCCAATGATTAATAATAATGGATTCAATTCAACCTCGTCACATTAACAACTTTTTACAAAAACAGATTGTGAAATTTTTTCACTTAGTGAAATTTTCTTGTCCTTTATTTTAACAATTACAGAATTATCGAATGATAAGCGATCGATTATTTCCACTTTGGTGTTTAGTAAAAGATCATTTTTTGTAAGATAATTCATCAGCTCTCTGTTCTGATCATCTACTCTTACAATTTGATATTTGTTTCCTATTTCTCCTTTAATAATAGGTATTGATTTAGGACTTTTGGGAAGTAACCCATTTTTCTTAGGTATTGGTTCACCGTGAGGATCAAATTCAGGATATAATAAAAACTCATCTATTTTATCAATTAATGCGTCTGAAGAATGATGTTCAAGTTTTTCAGCTTCATCATGAACTTCACTCCACGACATTCTTAATACTTTTGTAAGAAATAACTCCCACAATCTATGTCTTCGTAATACTTTTAATGCAATTTTTTCTCCCGCAGATGTTAATACCATCCCTCTGTATTTTTCGTACGTAACCAATCCTTCAAGAGATAGCTTTTTAGCCATATCGCTTATTGCTGCGTTAGATACCGATAATTTCTTTGCCATCTTAGATGTATAGGCATTCTCACCTATATTGCTCTGTACAAAAATAGTTTTTAAGTAATTTTCTTTTGTAATTGTAGACATATCAATTTTTTTTATTTATTTAAAGTTAAACTTACTTAACTTTATTATCAAGTGTACATAAATATTTTTTATAGAATATAATTTTTATAAGAAACCTAATAACAAATAAAAATGTTTTACTTTATGTCTGTTAAACTAAAATTGTTATTTTTGAAACCTAATTATGGAGAATAATCTTGAGTATTAAAAAGGAAACAATTATAAACGCATTGAGTAAAGTGAATGATCCTGACTTAAAACGGGATTTAGTTTCACTTGGAATGGTAAAGGATATCACAATAAATAACAATGATGTTGCTGTAACTGTAGAACTTACAACTCCGGCATGTCCACTGAAAGATAAAATTCAACAAGATTGTGTTGATGCAATTAAAAACGATAATCCCGGTGTAGGAAAAATTTCAGTAACTATGAGCGCTAAAGTTCAACATAGCCAAAATCAAAGATTGAACGAAATTCTACCGGGAGTAAAAAATACAATTGCAGTTGCAAGCGGTAAAGGCGGGGTTGGAAAGAGCACCGTTGCAGTCAATCTTGCTATTGCACTTGCACTCGATGGCGCAAAAGTTGGATTAATTGATGCCGATATTTACGGCCCCAGCATTCCAACAATGCTCGGGATAAATAATAAACCAATGATCTTCCAGGATACTACAACGGCTAAAATGGTTCCACTTGAAAATTTTGGAATTAAAGTAATGTCCATTGGATTTTTAATTGATGAAGATGCACCGGTTATTTGGCGTGGACCAATGGCAAGCAGTGCAATAAAACAATTCATGAGTGATGTTCATTGGAAAGAATTAGATTATTTAATTTTTGATTTACCTCCTGGTACCGGCGATATCCAGTTAACGCTTGTTCAAACTATTCCGCTTACCGGTGCAGTAATTGTTACAACACCTCAAGAAGTTTCTATAGTTGATGTAAAAAAAGCTCTAAGAATGTTTCAAAGAGTAAATGTTCCAATCCTCGGTATAGTAGAAAACATGAGTTACTTTGTTGCGCCCGATACCGGTAAACGATATGATATTTTTGGAAGTGCCGGCGGACAAAAATTAGCAGCCGAGTTTGCCGTTCCAATGCTTGGCGAGCTTCCGATTAATCAATTTATTAGAGAAGGCGGCGATAACGGAAAACCAATTATAGCTGATAAAAAAAATTCTGATGTAGCTTTTAAGTTTTTCGAGATTAGCAGAAATATGGCTGCTGAGATAAGTAAATATAATTTCTCCGCTTCTGTTCCTAATATTGAAATTTCATTGTAATAAAAAGAAAATATAATGAGCGATATTATTTTTCAAAAAGTTGAAAAAGCATTAAATACAATACGCCCTTATCTTAAAGCTGACGGTGGTGATGTTGAATTGGTACAGGTAACAAAAGAAGGCATAGTTGAAGTTAAACTTACCGGTGCTTGCAGTAATTGTCCCATGTCTCAAATGACACTAAGAGCCGGTGTTGAACGTGCACTTATAAAAGAGGTACCGGGTATAAGAAGAGTTGAATCTGTTTAATTAGTTATTTAAATAAATTGGTGAGCTAATGCGTAAAAAAGTAATTGCCGGAAACTGGAAATTGAACAATGATGTTAACGGCACAGTGAATTTAATTTCTGAAATTAAAAATGGTTTGGGTAGTCAAGCTAATAAAACTGAAATTATTGTTTGTCCGCCATTTACAAGTTTAGAAACTGCATTTGCATTATTAAAAGATTCAAATATTAAGTTAGGTTCGCAAAATATGTACTTCGAAGAAAGTGGTGCATTTACAGGCGAAGTTTCTGCTTCGATGCTTAAAAGTGTTGGATGTGAATTTGTAATTTTAGGTCATTCAGAAAGAAGAACAATCTTCGGAGAAAATAATTTATTGATAAATAAGAAAATCAAAACTGCAATAAGGAATAATTTAAAACCTATCTTTTGTATTGGTGAGACTTTAGAAGAAAGAGAAAAAGGCATTACTTTTAAAATTATAGAATCGCAATTACGTGAAGGCTTGGATGGACTAAACGAAAATGATTTACCAAATTTAATAATTGCCTACGAGCCGGTATGGGCAATTGGAACAGGCAGAAATGCAACTCCACAGCAAGCTCAAGAGGTTCATCAATTTATAAGACAATTAATAGTAAAAATGTACTCGGACAATTTTGCTAAAAAATTAATAATTCAGTACGGCGGCAGTGTAAAACCTGATAATGCTCACGATCTTTTATCACAGCCAGATATTGACGGCGCTTTAGTTGGCGGGGCATGCTTAAAGGCAGATTCATTCCTAAAAATAATTGAAGCTGCTTAGAATTACCTTTTCACCCAAAATTTGAACCAAAATTGCGTTTACAGGAATTTTTTTAATTATTTTAAACTCATTTAGAAGGATTTCCGTTGATACCCCCCCCATCGATTTCGTATATTTGTGGCGTTTATTTACAAAATTTTGAGATATGATAAAAAGTAACAGACTGATTCTCCTTTTTCTTTTTTTAATGACATCGTTTAGTTGGGGACAGGTAAAAGTAATCTCACTTCCTCAATACCAAAATAATAACTTTGACCCGATCTTTTTTGACAGTAACGAATTTAGATCAGTTGAAATATTAAGCGAAGGCTGGAAAGTTTTTCATGAAAATGACCCGGAGAGTAAAATTTCTATTTCCGTTCCGGCAATTTATGAAAATGAAACTTCTTTAATGTTTGAAAAAGTAATTAAACTCAATCCAGGTCAAATTCAAAACTCACAAATTATTTTAGGATTTTTAGGATTGAATTACTCTGCTGAGATATTTATAAATGGTTACAGCATATACAAACATACCGGCGGAGCTTTTCCTTTCGAAGTCTTACTTCCAAAAGATATTTTAAAAGAAGAATCTCTTGTTACTATCAAATCGGGCAATAGATTAGATTCCGATAATACAATACCTTCTGTTCAAAGATTTTTATTTCCTTCAGTCAGCGGAGGAATAATTCGTGATGTTTACCTGAAATCTGTTTCGAATATATTTTGTTCGAGTAATTCTGTTTCATATTCATTCGATCAGACATTTTCAAAAGCCGGGTTGAATTTAAAACTTGGGATATTAAATTCCGGTTATAAAAATAATTCTCAAGCAGTAAATATTTTAGTGAGAATAAATTTATACGAACCAAATTCAAGTCTGCCAAAGTTCAAAGGTGATTTCCCACAAATTTTTACTCAAGAAAATAATTTTATTAATTGTAAGCTCGATTTAACCTCTCTTCAGCTTTGGTCGCCGCAATCACCAAATTTTTATTTATGCGAAGTTATTTTAATTAAAGATGGAAAACAGATTGATAAAACAGTAAGACAAATTGCTTTTCATAAAATTAAAAAAGAGCAAAACAGTTTTACTTTAAATGGAAATGAAATTAAACTACAAGGCACAACGTATTTTTCAAATGAAACTTCGTTTAGAAAAATAAATGTTTATCAAAGAATTAAAGAACAACTAACATTTATTAAACAAACCGGTTTTAATGCTGTGCGATTTTCAAAAGCGTATCCAAATCCTTACGCATTAAAAATTTGCCAGCAGCTGGGTTTATTTGCATTAGTTGAATTGCCGGTTAATTCTGTACCGGAAGAAATATTAGAACAAAATGATTTTCAACTAAACGCCCTTCAAAGCACAAAAACTATAATCTCAAATTATTCTAAGTATACAAATACATTTATTTTCGGAACCGGAAGTTCATTTCTTTCTAATTCTCAAATAACTAATAACTTCATTTCCAATGTTGGTGAGGTTGTAAAACAAAACGAAATTTTAACTTATGCATCATTTATTGGAGTTCAAACTGATCCTATTAAAAACCTTGATCTATTTGGAATTGAAATATACTCGTCTCCACTTGATAAAGTTAAAGAACAATTAAAAAATGCAACGGAAAAATTAGGCAAAGCCTCTATCTTCATAAGCGAACTTAGTTATCCTAACTATAAAGGAAATGTTGGAGGATATTTAATAAAATATTCTTTAGATGCTCAGGCAAAATATTTTGCAGACATTATTGAATCAACTCGCCGATTAAACATTCCCGGATTTTTCATAAATACATTTTTAAGTTTTAATGCTGAGTATGCTTCCTTATTCGGCGGATATGATAAAAATAATACTTATAAATTTTATGTTTTAGATCCATCACTTAACAAAGCAAATATTTCTTATAAAGTTCTTGCATCAAAGCTGGGTGATAATTCAAAAGTTACAATTCCAATCGGTACTACGCGCGATGAAAGCCCGATTACTTTTATAATTTTTGCTTTACTGCTTTCGGTAATTATGGCAGTTCTGATAAACACAAAGAAAAAATTCAGAGAGGATTGTACACGCGCACTTTTAAGGCCTTATAATTTTTTCGCTGATGTAAGAGATCACAGAATTCTATCCGGAATTCATACCGGAATTTTAATGTTAATACAAGCCGGGTCCATTTCCCTTTTATTTACAATCCTTTTGTACTTCTGGCGGTCTAACATTTTATTTGAAAAAATTCTTTTGTCATTCGGGCATCACTCAATATTAAAATATGTTTCCTACCTGGCATGGAATCCGCAAATGTGTTTTGTAATTCTATTTGCAATCGTGCTTTTAAAATTTGTGGTGCTTTCGTTGATAATAAAATTTGCAGCTTTTTTTATAAAAACCCGCGTTGAATTTTCTGCAGTTTTCTATTCTGTTATATGGGCGTTTCTTCCATTTACTTTATTACTTTTAATTGAATTGATTTTATTTAAACTTCTCATGTATGGAAGTTTCAACACCATCATCTTATTATTTCTTCTTCTTTTTATGTTGTGGATTCTTCAACGAATTATAAAAAGTATTTATGTAATATTTGATGTTCGGGCATTTTATGTTTATCTCTATTCCATTGCCATTATAATTATTATTGGCGGAGGAATTTTATTAAAATATCAGATTACAAATTCAACCATATTTTATATCAGCAACTCAATCAAACAATATCAATTAATGATTTTATAGAGGCACTATTTGTTTTTATCGAAGCTGGAGATATTTGGTTTTAAATCGTTTGCAAATAAAACGGTAATAAATTACAACAGAGGTATAACCGGAATTGTAGGACCCAACGGCTGCGGCAAGACAAATATTGTTGATGCCATCCGCTGGGTATTGGGTGAACAAAAAACCACAACACTTCGCAGTGATAAAATGGAAAACGTCATCTTCAACGGCACGCGTGAAAGAAAACCGATGGGTATGGCAGAAGTTTCGTTAACTCTTGTTAACGACCAGGGAGTTTTACCAACCGAATACAGTGAAGTAACAATTACAAGAAGAATTTTTAGATCCGGCGAAAGCGAATATTTACTCAACAAAAATATTTGCCGACTCAAGGATATTACCAACCTTTTCATGGATACAGGAATGGGCACAAATGCTTATTCCGTCATAGAATTGAAAATGGTTGAAACTATTTTAAGCAACAAGACTGAAGAACGCCGCAGAATGTTTGAGGAAGCCGCCGGTGTAAATAAATATAAATTAAGGAGAAGACTTTCACTTAAAAAACTGGAAGACGTTAAAGCTGATCTTACTCGTGTTAATGATATTGTTTCAGAAGTTGAAAAAACTGTTCGCTCACTGGAACGGCAGGCAAAGAGAGCAGATCAATACAATCAAATTCAAACGGTATTAAGGGAAAAAGAAATTGATCTTGCCGAGCGCGACTTTGCTTTATTAAATGAAAAATTAATCATCCTCAAACAACAAATCGAAGGCTCTACTGCTAAAAAAGAAAGCATTGATCTTGATATTCGAAAAATTGAAAACGAATTGATCGAATATAGAAATAGAATTAATGCAATTGATTCGGAACTGCAGTATAAACGAGCTGAATTAACTGCCAATACGGAACAACTTCACAATACTCAAAAGCATATATCTGTTTCTGAAGAAAGGCTAAAATCATTATCAAGCAATAGTGAAAGATTGCAAAATGAAATTGAAGAATTGAATTTACAATCTGGTGATAATACCAGGCATATTATTCAATTCAAAAACGATGTAGAAATCCTTTCCGTCAATTTAAACTCTAAGATAGAAGAGATTGCGGCAAATGAAAAAATAATTAAGGAGAAAAAAGACAGTTTAGATACACAGCGTTTGGAGATTAAAAAATTAAATGAAGAAAAATTTAATCTTCTTCGTGAAATTTCTGAAAAAGAAAATTTCATCTTGAATATTAAAAAAGAACTTGCCGCTCATAGTTCGAATATTGAAAAACTTAACGTAAAAATTCAAAATACTACAAACCTCATTGCTAAAACTGTTGGATTTATTGAAGAACTAAATGCAGAAAAGAATACAGCTGAAAATAAATTAAAAGAAACCGGATTACTTTTAACACTCAGAGAAAAAGAAAAAGAAGAACTGGAACTTGAATTAAATTCACTTAAACAAAAAGAAATAGAAGAAAAGGCACTACTCGCCGGACTAAAAGAAAAAATCTCTTTCTTTCAGACACTAATTGCAAATCTGGAAGGAATTTCAAAAGGCTCAAAAGTTCTACTTGAAAATAAAGAATGGTCTCAGAAGAATAAAAATATTTTTGCCGATATAGGCAACACCCAGGAAAAATACCGTTTTGCACTCGAAGCTGCGCTTAAATCTGTTTTAAACAATTTGTTGATTGAAACTTATGAAGATCTTCAAAATGCTGTTAGTTACCTCAAAAATAATGATTTCGGAAAAGCATCTTTCTATTTGTTTAATGAAGG
>Ga0233421_10000515_pt1 | contig 15748 bp, 10 predicted proteins | sample Watercolumn_Mata_3_FD_182725 | JGI IMG/M metagenome (GOLD analysis project Ga0233421, IMG submission 182725) | Freshwater microbial communities from Lake Matano, South Sulawesi, Indonesia - Watercolumn_Matano_2014_107_MG | ecosystem: Environmental > Aquatic > Freshwater > Lake | place... | reverse complement strand
TTTTGAAGGAGTTCTCTGAATTCTCAAAACAGAAACACAATGGAGTGAATTGTCCCAAAAGTACGGTGCCTGTCAAACAGTATTCAGATGATATCAAGAATAGGGGGAACGAGGAACAATCGAAGAATTATTGGCGCAACTGGTATAAGAGTTTGAGAAACGAGGGGACCTTGATTTGGATGAATGCTTTATCGATGGCACGTTCGCAAGTGCCAAAAAGGGGGCGACGGAGTCGGTCCTACAAAACGGGGAAAAGGTCGTACAATCATAGTCATCGCCGATGTACACTCTCTTCCGGTCGCCGTCTTTCTGTCTGTGTATCCTCTGCTTCTCCAAGCGAAGTCACCTTGGGGGAAGAAACGATTGCATCCCGCTTTACAAAAAAGACTCAAATTTGTTGTATCAGAGACAAAGCATATGACTCAGATTTGCTCGACGCACGCCTACTCGCAAAATATGACCTCATTATGATTACTCCGCATAAACGCAACCGTGTAAAACCACCGACGCAAGACGAAAGAGTTCTTTGATGCCATGCGCGATGTTGAGCGGTGGAACGATTCAACACATGGATACAGAATTATCGTCGTGTCGTAGTGCGGTGGGAATACAAACTGGCGAATTTATAGAGGGTTCGTTCTTCTTGCATGTTTGTTGATATTATTAAAATCTATATGAGATGGGTTCTAATAGTAATTCTTGAGTTTTGTCGACTTCTCATGTTGACGAATCTTCTCATGCGCCTTTGCTTCAATCTGACGAATACGTTCACGCGTCACGCCAAATTCCTTCCCCACTTCTTCAAGTGTGTGCATGATACCATCTTCAAGCCCATGGCGCATTTCTAAAATCTTACGCTCTTTGGGAGAGAGATCGCCCAAAATTTCTTGCACTTGTTCACGCAAGATGTTACGCGCGGTTTCTTGATCGGGCGAGAGAATTTTGTCGTCCGCGATAAAGTCGGCAAGCATTGAATCCTCTTCATCACCAATCGGCTTCTCAAGGGAAACCGTGTCTTGATTGATATTTTTTATTTGGTGCACTTTCTCCACATCAATACCCATTTCAGTCGCAATTTCCTCCGAAAGAGGGTCGCGTCCCAAGTCCTGCGCCAAGCGTTTCGCAACCTGTTTGTATTTAGCGATGGTCTCCACCATGTGCACCGGAATACGAATGGTGCGCGATTGATCGGCGAGCGCACGCGTTACCGCCTGACGAATCCACCATGTCGCGTACGTAGAAAACTTAAATCCCTTGGACCAATCAAATTTCTCAACTGCCTTAAAGAGACCGATATTCCCTTCTTGAATAAGGTCCAATAGTGTCAAATCCGGACTGCGTCCAACATACTTTTTGGCGATTGAGACAACGAGACGCAGGTTGGCACGCACGAGCATTCCTTTTGCCTCATCGTCTCCCACTTCAATACGTTGAGCAAGTTCGCGCTCTTCTGCGGCGCCAATAAGCGGATACTGACCAATCTCACGCAAATACATTTGTACGGAATCATACGACGCGTCCTCGGGAATGTTCTTCATATCCTCCGACGGATCGTCAAGAAGTCCACTCGATTCAAGGACAGTAACACCCGCCTCTGCAATCATATCATACAGTTCATCCAAGAACGTAATATTTCGTTCAATATTGGGGTATTCTTTAAGAATCTCATTGTACGTAATGAATCCGCGCTCACGTCCTTTGGCAAGAAGCGTATCCGCCTTTTCTTTGAACGCATCGTATCCGCGAACTGAGGAGGTTGATTTCTCTCGACCGGATAACTTCACTGCGGAGGTAGTATTTTTCACGACAGACAATTTTCCTTTCACTAGAGTGGTTTTTGATTTCTTCGTTGCAGGTTTTTTTTTCACTGTCACCTTTTTTGTCGGAAGTGATTTTTTCTTTGCGGAAGTTTTCACTTTCACCTTTGGACGCGGAGAAGGTACGCGTGATAAAGACATACTTTTCTTCTTTGGCGCCACACTTTTATGCTTAATTTTAGATTTTGTTTTTGTAGTTGCCATAGGATGATATGTAAAATGATAAAAGAATAAATAACAAAAAATAAATTATCCTGACGCAAGCAATTCATCAAGTTGTCGACGAAGCCGCTGAAATTCAGCTGATATCTCAGTCGTGTCTTCCCCTGCCATTTGCCGTGTCCGTACAACATCTTTCAAACATTTTACTTTGGCACGGAGGACTTCTCGTTTCCACAGAGAGAATTGATGTTCAATTTCTTTCACGGGATCAATGTGTCGCATCTCTGCGTCATATTCCGCTTCAAACGCCAGCGTATCCTTGAGATCGCTTCCGTATTCATCAAGAAAAAACGTTTCCTCATTTCCCCCTACCTCACGCATACGCGCAAGAAATGTCGGAACATCCATGGAAACACCTACCTTCTTTTCTTGCCAATACAACAACCCCGCCAATTTTCTTTCACGAAAACAACGCGCGGCATCACGTTCTCCATTGTCTGATTTCATCACTGATGGGGAAACCTGTATATCATCGGACACCGGTACGTGTGCTTTATCCATCTCCTCTCGCACCGCATCAATGGAAACACCTAAACGCTCGGCAACAAGTCCCACGAAATGATCGCGCTCCACGGCGTCAGGGATAAGTGCCACAAGCGGAATCACGTGTCGAGATGTCTCCTTGCGAAACAAAAATGTTTCAGGATATGTCATGGCCGTTAGTGACAAAAGTTTCTCAATAACATGAGGTGATTCATCAATCATTCGTTTCCATCCGACACTATCCTCCATCACCATATCCGCCGGATCTTTCCCATCTGGTGGACATGTCATACGAACTGTGAGCCCGGCAGCCAGAGCAATACGCGCCGACCGCTCCGCAGCAGACACACCGGCAGCATCGCCATCAAGAGCCAAGACAAGTGTCGGCGCGAGGCGCGATACCATGGCAACATGTTCCGTAGTAAGTGCCGTACCAGAAATTGCGACAGTATAGAGAAGTCCGACTTGATGAGAAAGAATCAAATCCATTTGCCCCTCAACAAGAATTACTAATTCCGCGTCACGAATCGCGCGTTTTGCCTTATCAAAGCCGAACAACACATGTGATTTTTTATACACTTCCGTTTCCGGGCTGTTGATATATTTTGCCGCTTCAGGATCATCAGTACCGAATACTCTACCTGAAAACCCAACAATGCGCCCGGCCGCATCGGCAATCGGAAACATGATGCGACTCCGAAAGCGATCATAGATACCACGCGATCTGTTCTCACCATATTTTCCGAGACCAGAACTTTCTATTTCGGCATCTGTATACCCTCTCGTTCGCAAATACCCAACGATATCATCCCATGTATTGAGTGCAAATCCAATGCGAAACACCTTAAGAGTATCGGGAGTAACGCCGCGTTTAAAGAGATATGTACGTGCATCGGTGTTGTCTACCAGATGTCGTTGATATCGCAATGTTGCATCTTCAAGAAGTTCATATATACGATCACGACGCTCCTTTTTTTCCGATTGTTCAACAACAAGAGGAACACCCGCGCGCTCGGCAAGGACTTTGAGAGCACCCTTGAAGTCGAGCCCTTCCATTTCTTCCGTAAAGGTGAATATGTCGCCACCCTTGCCGCACCCGAAGCAATGGAACGTGCCGCGATCAGGAGAAACGAAGAAACTCGGTGTCTTCTCGGTGTGAAACGGACAACGTCCTTTGTAATTGATGCCCGCTTTTTTCAGCTCAACATACGCTCCAACTACATCGACGATTGAGAGACGATCTTTAATTGTATCAACGGTGTCGGACATGAGAATACGAAGATATCCCACAGCAACTGTACCGTGCGGGATGTTATGCTGATTCTTCTTCAGACGGCAATCCGTCTTTCTCGACGGAAATATTCCATCCCGTACCCGCAGGAATGAGACGTCCAATAATGACGTTTTCTTTCAAACCTTTCAGGTTATCTTTACCACCGCGCACCGCGACATCAATCAACACGCGCGAAGTGTGCTGGAATGACGCAGCGGAAAGAAAACTCTTTGCGGTCAATGACACTTCCGTAATACCAAGCACAAGTTGAGACCCTTTTGCCTCCGCTTTTCCTTGATCTTTGAGCATGCGATTGGTTACCAACAGTTCACCACGTTCAACAACCTGACCAACGACAAACAAAGAATCACCCGGATCCTTGATCTTGTAACGTGAAAACATCTGACTCACTATCACTTCAATGTGCTTACGAGAAATCGCGGCTCCTTGAAGATCATAAATCTTTTCAATTTCATCAATGATATATTCTTGTGTGCGTTCGGCACCGGCATACTTGAAAAGCTCGGGCAAGTGAGCGGAACCATCGGTAAGCAATTGTCCTTTTTCAACCTTCTCACCGATGGACACAAGCGGGGTGCGGCGGAACGGTACCGCGTATTCCGTATCAGCACCCGCTTTTGCGGATCCCAACTTCTCTCCCGTCACCACGATAACATGCTCTTTTCCTTCCCTCTTGATGTCGGTCACCATACCGTCGATAGTACACACAACGGCTTTTGATTTCGGCAAACGACGTTCAAACACTTCTTCAACACGAGGCAAACCGGCGGTAATGTCACCACCCACGGTTGCGATACCTCCCGCGTGGAATGTACGCATGGTAAGTTGCGTGCCCGGTTCACCAATTGCCTGTGCGGCAACAATACCGACCGGTTCACCGATTTTCACTAGTGTATTACGCCCGAAATCAATACCATAACATTTTTGGCACACACCATGTTCGGCATTACAAGAAAGTGGTGAACGAACGACCACCTCTTCCACACCTACATCTTCAATCAGCTGTGCTTCATCTTTGCCAAGAAGTGTCCCGCGTTTATATAGAACATTCCCCTCTGTATCTTTTACATCCTGCGCAAGTACACGTCCACGAATATTCTTTGCCAATGCAACTGCAAATCCAGAGACATTCATGCGATGAATAACACGACCGTCTTTCGTCCTACAATCTTCCTGCGTGACAATCACATTATCGGCAACATACACCAGACGACGAGTCAGATATCCCGCTTTGGCAGTCTGAAGCGCAGTGTCAGCGAGACCTTTACGTGATCCGTGTGTGGTGATGAAATATTCAAGCGGAGACAATCCTTCTTTATTGGACGGAATAATCGGGAAGTCAATAGCCGCGCCGGCGGTATTGGTAATAATACCCTTCATGCCCGCCATCTGTGTTACTTGCGACACAGTGCCGCGAGCACCGGACGTAATCATGTCATTGACAGACCCATCCTTATCAAGTGTTTCGGGAATAAGTTTGGAAACGGCATTGTGTACCCCTTGCCAAATCTCAATTACTTTACGATAACGCTCTTCGCGGGAAAGGAGACCCTCACTATATTCAGTATTGACCCTTTCTACATCTTTCTTTGCTGTTTCTACAAGCGCCTTCTTGCCTTCTGGCACGTGAATGTCAGCAATGGAAAGTGATGCACCGGAATGTGTAGCGTACTTAAAACCGAACGCCTTTATCTTGTCAAGAATATCTGGTGTCGCATCAATTCCATATTTCACGATAAGCGCATCAATAATACGAGAGAGTTCTTTCTTTCCAATTTTCTCATTGATATACGGAAAATCATTCGGAAGTACACTATTGAAAAGAAGCCGTCCCACAGTTGTCTCAAATGGCTTTCCTTCAAAAATACTATATTTCGAATGATCACTTCCCAACACTTTAATCTTAGAACGAAATCCAACAATACCGAAATCATACGCCGTGATAGCACTGTTGGGAGTCGGGAAGAATTTTCCTTCTCCCGTATCACCCTCAACATCTTTGGTCATCCAATAACACCCAAGCACGATATCTTGTGACGGTTTGGTAATCGGTTCACCATTACCCGGACCAAGAAGATTTTTGTTGGACGCCATAAGTTCACGCGCCTCCTTTTGTGCTTGCTCGGAAAGCGGCACGTGCACAGCCATCTGGTCGCCATCGAAGTCTGCGTTAAACGCAGTACATACCAACGGATGCACTTGAATAGCATTTCCCTCAATGAGAATTGGCCGAAACGCTTGAATACCAAGACGATGGAGCGTTGGAGCACGGTTCAAAAGAACATACTTATCTTTAATAACATCTTCAAGAATCGCCCACACTTCGGGAATACCCTCTTCAATAAGACGGTTCGCCCCGCGAATGTTATACGCAAGTTCACGTTCTAAAAGTTTGCCGATGACAAACGGGCGGAAAAGTTCAAGTGCCATTTTTTTCGGCAATCCGCATTGCGAAAGTTTCAAGTTAGACCCAACAACAATAACTGAACGTCCGGAATAATCCACTCGTTTTCCGAGAAGATTTTGGCGGAAATATCCCTGCTTCCCTTTGAGTGAGTCAGCGATGGATTTGAGAGCACGACGTTGCAATCCAAGACCGCCGCTTTGCGTCTCACGCCGCATAGAATTATCAAGAAGCGCATCCATTGCCTCCTGCAAAATACGTTTTTCGTTGCGGAGAATAACATCCGGCGCACCAATTTCTTTGAGTTTTTTGAGGCGATTGTTGCGGTTGATGACACGACGATACAAATCGTTCACATCCGAGGTCGCATACCGTCCTCCTTCAAGTCCAACCATCGGTCGAAGACCTGGAGGAATAATAGGAACGACCGAAAGAAACATCCACTCAGGACGAATATTGGAACGAATCATTGCGCGCACCAATGCGATACGCTTGTTGAGTTTCGGTTTCTCACCCGCCGGTGCTGTATCAAGACGCGCGATAAGTGCTTCTTCCATTGTTGGCAAATCAATCGCTACGCACATATCATGAAGTGCTTCCGCGCCAATACGCGCTTCAAACACTGTACCATACCGAACACTAAAGCGATGGTATTGCCCCTCGTCAACAACAAGTCCAACAACAATACTTTGTAACTCGCGCTTCGTATCTTGGAGTGTGTCTTTTAATTTTTCTTTTTCGGCATCCATAGAAAGCATCTTCACCTTTGCTTTATACTCACTGTCAAGATCACGCAATATGCGCGCACGCTCATCTTCATACACCTTGGTAATGATATATCCAGCAAAATATACGACCTTTTCAAGATTTTGTGACGAAATATCCAAAAGCAATGCGAGACGTGACGGAATACCCCGTAAGAACCAAATATGTGCAACAGGGCTCGCAAGTTCAATATGTCCCATGCGTTCACGGCGCACGATAGACTTCGTTACTTCAACACCACATTTTTCACACACAATACCTTTATAACGAATACGACGATATTTTCCGCAGTAACATTCATAATCTTTTTCCGGGCCAAAAATGCGTTCGTCAAACAAACCACCGCGTTCAGAACGTCCTGTACGATAATTAATAGTTTCCGGTTTAGTTACTTCACCGTACGACCACTCCCGAATGCGATCAGGAGAAGCTAATTTAAGTGCGATTGCATCGAAGTTATTGAACTCGGCGGAATCATGATTGTGGTATGTAGTCATAAAAATGAAACAAATTGGAAATAAAGGAAATGATTAGATGTCATCATCATTATCCGAGGACGTATCTTCATCAAGTGTGTCATCATCATCTCCTTCTTCATCTGTCGTTTCGACCGGTGCGACTGACGGCGCGCGTAAGTGTGCTTTAGGAGCCGTTGAAATTCCTGTCTTTGTGTTTTCAAGACTGATATCAAGCGCGAGACCGCGAAGATTGTTAAGAAGCACATTGAATGATGCGGGAATATTCGGCATCTTCAAAGGATCTTGCTTCACAATAGCATCAAATGTCGCGGTGCGTCCAAGAATATCGTCTGACTTTACCGTGAGCATCTCGCGCAACACATGTGCGGCACCATATCCTTCAAGTGCCCACACTTCCATTTCTCCAAAACGCTGACCTCCCTCCTGTGCTTTTCCTCCTAATGGCTGTTGGGTAATAAGCGAGTACGGACCAATAGATCGCATGTGAATCTTGTCTTGCACCATGTGATTGAGTTTCAACATATACATGTATCCAACCGATGTCTTTTGTGCAAACGATTCACCTGTGCGTCCATCAAAAAGTTGCATCTTCCCATCACCTTCAAACCCCGCTTTCACCAATTCTGCGCGAATTTCTTCCTCAGTCGCACCAAGGAACGTCGGGATAATCGCCTGATACCCGAGCGCGTTTGCCGCCATACCCAAATGCAATTCCAAGATTTGACCAAGATTCATACGGGATGGTACACCGAGTGGTGTCAAAATCATATCAACCGGTACACCATCTTTATCAAATGGCATTTCTTCAACAGGCAAAATACGCGAAACCACACCTTTGTTTCCATGACGACCTGCAAGCTTATCACCAACAGAAAGGTTACGGAGACTTGCGATTTCCACATGAATTTGTTTTAAAATACCCGAGTCAAGATTGTCACCGTGTTCACGTGAAAAGACTTTCACACCAATGACACGACCGCGTTTACCATGTTCCATGCGTACAGACGTATCTTTCACATCACGTGCCTTATCACCAAAGATAGAACGAAGCAACCGCTCTTCAGCAGTCAATTCCGTCTCTCCTTTCGGTGTAATACGACCAACAAGAATATCCCCCGACTCAACTTCAGCACCAACACGGATGATACCTTCTTCGTCCAAATCCTTGAGCCTTGCCTCGCCAACGTTCGGAATATCATGTGTCGTCACTTCAGGACCGAGTTTTGTTTCGCGCACTTTCGCAACAAACTCTTCAATCTTGATATTAGAAAATTTATTCTCTTGAACAAGACGATCGGAAATAATAATGGCATCTTCATAGTTAGCACCATCCCACAACATGAAGGCAATACGTACATTCTGTCCGAGCGCCATGCCACCACCAACTGACGAGGACATATCTGCGAGAACTTGGCCTTTCTTCACATGCTCTCCTACGGAAACAACCGGACGTTGATGGAGTCCCGTAAAACTGTTGGTACGCACAAAATTGAGTAACTTATATGTACGCTCTTTTTTCTCACCCTTCACAACAATACGTCGTGCATCGGCAACCATTACGATACCCGTCTCTTCAGCAAGAATAAGACGCCCCGTATCACGAGCGGCACGTTCCTCAATACCCGTTGCGACAAGAGGTGCTTCGGGACGAACACAGGGAATCGCTTGTTTTTGCATATTTGAACCCATGAGCGCGCGGTTAGCGTCATTGTGCTCAAGGAACGGAATCATGGATGTTGCAACAGAAAATGCTTGATTAGGTGCCACGTCAATAAAGTCGACATTCTTGCTGTCAATCATTTCGGGACGACCATTCTTGCGACGAACAGCGGCACGTTCAGACACAATACGTCCCTTTTCATCAACTGGAGTAGCGGCATGAGTAATGGCATACTGTTCTTCTTCAAACGCGTCAAGATAGATAATTTCCTTTGTCACAACACCATTCTTCACTCTTGCATATGGTGTTTCAATCATACCAAATGGGTTGATACGCGCGTACACAGAAAGGTGCACAATGAGACCGATATTCGGGCCTTCCGGTGTATGAATGGGACACACACGACCATAGTGCGATGGATGCACATCACGTACTTCAAGTCCCGCACGCTCACGCGTCAAGCCTCCCGGACCGAGCGCGGAAAGCGTACGCAAGTGTTCTACCTCACTCAAGATATTCTCTTGATTCATAAACTGAGAGAGTTGATTGGTGGTGTAAAACTCTTTGATGCGTGCTTGGAGTGGACGTGGTGAGATGAGATTGACGGGAAGTGTTGTATCGGAATCCACGGTAGACATGCGATCCTGAATATTACGCTTCATTTGCGTCATACCCATACGCACTTTCGTTTGAATCATTTCGCCAAAGAAACGAACCCTACGTGAACCCAAGTGATCAATATTGTCCGGTTCCGCGTCCGGCGTATTATTGAGTTCTACAATATACGAAACAACGGACACAATATCATCAAACATAAGCACACGATTCGCACGAATCACTTTTTCCGTAACATCCTTGCCGAACCGCTTGTTGATACGAAATCGTCCAACTGGAGAAAGATCATACTTTTCTTTACTGAAAAGTCCTTTGACAAAATCACGCGCGTTTCCCGCAGCAGCCATTTCACCATCACGTAAACGCTTGTATATTTCAATAAATGCGTCTTCGGATGATTTCGCTGAATCCTTCTCAAAACATTTCTTCACAACTGTGCGCACCGCCTCATCGGAAAAGGCATCGATTATTTTTTTTTCATTCGCGTCTTCCGCAAACGCACGAAGAAACGACGTAACAGGGACCTTCCGTTTTTTATCAATACGCACGAAAATCATTCCTTCTGCATCAGATTCAAACTCAACCCATGCACCACGCGCCGGATTCACCTTTGCACCAAAATATCGAACACCCTTAATTTCGTCCGCCGTAAACATAACACCATAACTGCGTGCAAGCTGAGGTACCACAACACGTTCAACACCGTTAATAATAAACGTGCCATGTTCAGTCATAAGGGGAATGTCAGCCATAAACATTTCCTGTTCTTTTTCAATACCCAACGTTTTGTTCTTCAACTTAACCCAAACCTTGAGTGGAGCTTCATAGGTTGCTTCATTTAATTTTGATTCATGCTCATCGTATTTCGGATCAGCAATTTCAAATTTTTCAAATGAAAGTTCAAATTTCTTTCCCGAATAATCAACAATGGGAGAAAACTCATCAAAAACCTCCTTTAGACCATTGGTCTTAAACCAATCAAATGATGTCAACTGATTTTCCATCAGATTGGGCATGTCAACGAGCGGTTTCTTGAAACGCGAAAAATGTTTTTGCGTCTGCGCCATAGTGCGTAAGTAAAATGAGTAATATAACTAAAATAAACGACGAAAAACACGGCACAACCGACACATAAACAAAATAAAAACAAGATGTCTTGCTTATTGTGTACGTATCCAAATTATGCGGTGCGGTGGTAATGCATCAACTCTGCATTGCCCCTGGGGGCGTTTATTAACATCGCAATTCCCCGTAAACTCAATCGTTGTACTAGTATAGCGCATATACGAAAATTGTCAAATCGTCAAGAAGTACAGATTGTGGACAACAAATTATCCCTATCTGTTTCCTTTTGAACAAAAAATCCCGAATAAAAAGCACTACCATAAAAAACGACGGCCTCGTCGTTTTATAAAGATTTATCACGTTTGTTGCATTTATATTCCGGCCGTAATGTTATAAATCGGCACAAGAACAGACGCAAGAAGAATAGACACTCCAAGACCCAACACAACAATCATAATCGGTTCAATCAACCCAACTAGCGTGTCAACTGCATTATCGACCTCGCGTTTATAAAACACGGCAAGTGTTTTTAAAATTCCACCCAATTCTCCGGTTTCTTCACCCACACGTACCATCTGAACAAGAATTGTTGGAATCTGCGGATGTAATTCAAGTGCGCTCGACAATGACGAACCAGCTTTCACGTCGTCCGAGACTTTCACAAGTACCTGACGATAATCTTCATTACCGACCACTGTTGATGTAACTTCAATAGCACGGACCATTGCGATACCCGACGACAACATGGTGTTTAGATTGTCAGCAATACGAGAAAGATATAATTTTGCATACAAATCACCAAGATATGGCAACTCCAAACGCATACGTGCAAAAGCGAGACTCCCTTGCTGTGTACGCCCATATCGCACCAACATAATAATTCCAGCAATAAGAGCCACTAAAAAAAACAAACCGTATGTTGTTAAAAATGAACTGATGGCGAGTACCACTTTCGTATAGGTGGGAATCTCTTGCCCTGATTCAGTCAATACGGTTGAAAGTTTCGGGATAACCATAGTAAGCATGAGCGACATCACAACAATAAACGTTGCGATAACAAACGCCGGATATACAAGAGCATTTTTCGTTTTTGCAGTCAACTCATAAGAACGATCGAGATAATCGGCAAGATACAAAAATGTCTGATTGAGATTTCCTGACTCCTCACCCGCGTGCACCATATTGACATAAAAATCTGAAAACGCATCGGGATGTTTGGATAACGCCTTGGAAAGAGCCATGCCTCCCTGAATATCGTCCGCAACCTCAACGAGTGTCTTCGTAAGAAGAGGGTTCTCCATCTCCGTCGCTAACATGCGGAACGTACGAAGAGCAGAAACGTGCGCGTCAAAGAGTGTGGCAATTTGTCGTGACAACATAACAACCTCCTTATTGGAAATCCTCTGAAACCACGTAACATTTTTTCCCAATAATCCTCTTTCTTCAACCGATTCTTCAAGTGAAACAATGATAAATCCACGTCGTTGAAGAGACGCGATGGCAACATCTTTATTCACGGCATCAATTGAACCATCTTTTTCTTCGCCGTCTTTGGTAATGACTTTATATATAAACAACATGAAATAATGTGCACTATCAAATAAGTCGTTCAAGGCCCTGCGGATTAAATGAGTGTGTATACGCGTCTTCTGGTCTGATTTCACCAGCACGCACAAGTTCGGCAAGAGATTTATTCATGTCAACCATACCCTGTTCCATACCTGTTTCAATCACAACGTTTATTTCATGAGTTCGCCCTTCGCGAATGAGATTTGCAATCGCTTTGTTGTTGATGAGAAGTTCATATGCGGGTACCATACCACCCGATACGCGAGGAATAAGACGTTGTGAAAAGATACCAATCAAACTTCCTGATAATTGAATACGGATCTGATCCTGTTGTTCCGGAGGAAAGGAATCAATAATACGATCAATGGTCTGCGCCGCATTATTTGTATGTAATGTAGAAAAGACAAGATGTCCGGTTTCTGCGGCAGTAACAGCAGTTGAAATAGTTTCCGTTCCACGCATTTCTCCAATGAGAAGCACATCAATATCCTGACGAAACGCACTGCGAAGTGCGGTGGGGAAATCTTTTGTATCAACCTTTACTTCTCGCTGATCAATAATACACTTATCTTGTTCATAGATATACTCAATCGGTTCCTCAATCGTCACGATATGTTCCGTGCGTCGATGGTTGATCATATCAATCATTGCGGCAAGTGTCGTTGATTTTCCCTGACCGACAGGACCTACCACCAAAAAAAATCCCTGTTGCTTCATGGTAAACTCTTCAAGAATATTGGGGAGATTAAGTTCCTGAAACGTACGAATCTTACGCGGGATAAGACGCATCGCGATTGATACAGCACCTTGTTGAAAAAATGCATTGCAACGAAATCGTGCTTCTTCTCCATACGCATACGAAAAATCAAGCTCTTGTGTGGTGAGAAACTCCTTTTCTTTTTCTTCTGTCGCTAGCTCACGCAACAGTCCAAGCGTGTCTTCATGTGAAAGTACTTCTTTGCGCGACAAAGGAACAAGACTCCCCGCAACACGTACCGTCGGGTGACGCCCAGTAGACAAGTGAAGGTCCGAAGCACCTTCACGAATAACAGTAACAATAAGATCTTCAAGCTCTGCTTTATAGTCTATTAACATAACTATATTAGTATACCTGACCTTGTGAGTATATACTATTGTGTATGTGTGGATACAATAATATATCCTAAAAAAGACACTTTGGATATGTCTATATGAAAAAAAATCCAAAGCATCAAACCCTAAACAAATTCAACTGGTCAAAATTCAAATGCCAAAAAACATTTGTAGTATCGTCATTGGGATATTTGAGTTTGTTTATAATTTAGGATTTCGTGCTTCATATTTCTATTGATACTTAGCAGAGGTCTTGTCGGCTTTGAAATTTCTTTTCATTTCCTTCTCCATTTTCCATGCATCAATTTTTTTTGAATCTCCTGAAAGAAGAACTTTGGGCACTCTATATGTTTTTCCTTCATAGACAAATGCTTCCGGACGTGTATACATTTCGCCCGACGAAACATGATCTTCTTCAAGTGACTCACTTTTTCCCAACACGCCGGGTACCTGACGTGCAACAGCATCAGCAACGATGAGCGCCGGCAATTCCCCACCCGTCACCACATATGGACCGATAGAAATTTCCTCGGCGCGAAGAATCTTTTTGACCCGTGCATCGATGCCCTCGTACCTGCCGGCAACGAGCACCACATGGTCGTACTTCTTGGACCAGTGTCGCGCGACTATATTGGTGAATTGCGCGGCGCGTGGCGCCATGATGGCTATTTTCACTTTTTTCCTGTCTTTCTTGCCTATCGCTTTTTTCACCGCCGCAAGAATCGGTGCCGCTTCCATCACCATACCGGGCCCACCACCATACGGACGATCATCAATTTTATTCCACTTATTCTTCGCAAACATGCGAATATCATACACAGAAAAACTGAGCACGCCCTTTTTTGAAGCGCGCCCAAGTACGGACTCGTTCATATAGTCCGCAAACATATCGGGAAAAATAGTGATGAAGTGAAAATGCATAACAAGTTGTTATTTTCTAATTATCAGTTTATCACGAACCATATAAACACTACATGATTTATATTTTCAAGCGTTCCGTGCCATTTACCTATATTCTATATAATTTACAAGCATATCTTATACAAATGTACACAAAGGGTATTTTTAAACTCAACATGTGTCAAGTGTTACATGCTTCAGACGATACAAAAAACGGGCATACGCCCGTTTTTTGTTGCCTCCCTTGTGGGATGCTATGATACTTTTTGAAACACAAAACATGAATCAGGAAACATATCATATCCTTCCAATTGTTCATATTCCATTTTTCATAATTCACGTTTATTCTTCTTTTAGTTCATCTATCACGGCATCAAGATCTGCGGCGGCGGATGAACCACCGGCATATCCCGTATCGCGTAAACCACCCTCGGGTTCGTTGATCTTGAGATTGACACGTGCATCATTCTTCATGCCAACAACACGAAGAAGCGTGCGAACAGCTTTGGCGGTATTGCCGCTCTTACCGATAATCTTGCCCATGTCCTCGCGCGAAACGTCGAGCGTGAGGAGAACCCCCATCTCGTCCACTTTACGGGACACTTTGACGGCATCCGGATTGTCAACAAGTGCTTTGATGACGTACTCCAGAAATGCTTGATCTTCTTCCATATTCTGTCATATGCATTACCTGTTAAATCGACCTGACCACTTTACTATAGATGAAAACAATGAGATAAGCAAGGCAAGCCGTGGAAAACACATGGACACCCTTTGGGGCATCCACGTATTCCTTTCGTATATATTGAGATATTAGGCAACTGATTCTTCCGTCGTCTCCATTTCTTCTACGGCAACAGATGTTTCTTCAGCTGCCGAAGTCTCGACGATAGATGCGACAGGAACCGTTTCTTTTTTTTCTTCAACAGGCGTTTCTTTTATAATCGACATTTTCTTGGGAAGAACGTTGATCTTCTTGCCTTCAATAATCTTGGCATCAATAAGCAGGTTGTGAACGGTACCGGACGTCTGAGCACCCTTGCCAATCCATTCCTTGATACGGTCCACCTTGAGTGTCGGCGTGCCGAAACGAGGATTGTAGGTACCAAGAATTTCGAGCGCTTTGCCGCTCTTGGCCGCGTAACGAGAATCAACTACGACCACGCGGAAGGAGGGGTCATGTTTGCGCCCGACGCGTTGTAAACGTATATTCAACATGACTCACATCCTAGCATGGGAATACTTTCATGGCAAGTACACTCATATGCCTCGTCCTTTTGGGGTAGCCAAAAATGATACCTCTATGTTCAAATGTATTTTTCATATGAATGGCACCTCAACCCTATCTATCGAACACCTGCATATTTACTTCTTTCGCCTCTA
>Ga0233421_10000511_pt1 | contig 15856 bp, 19 predicted proteins | sample Watercolumn_Mata_3_FD_182725 | JGI IMG/M metagenome (GOLD analysis project Ga0233421, IMG submission 182725) | Freshwater microbial communities from Lake Matano, South Sulawesi, Indonesia - Watercolumn_Matano_2014_107_MG | ecosystem: Environmental > Aquatic > Freshwater > Lake | place... | reverse complement strand
GTCTTTCATCAAGATAATCTATTTTAGATTCCATTATGTTCTTGAAACTAACTACCTCTTCGATCTTGTTTCTTAACGCAGAAAGTTTTTCTATCACTACTTGTTCAGCAATTTCATTTATCGTATCAGTGCTTACTCCACCTTGAAAAGAATAATAATCCTGCTGTTGTTGCTGCGGATAATCTTGGGGTTGTTGATTTGGGGGATATTCATCTGTATAAGGATAGTTAGAAGGGGGGGAAGGTAAAGCTTGAGAAGCATAAGGATAATCTTGTTGAGTCTGCGCAGGATTTTGTTGGACTGTATAAGATTGGTCAATTGCAGAGAATTCTGATTGACTTGGCTGTTGGAATTGATTTGGATCCATTACAGAAGGCATCATTTTCTCTAAAGCTTGGGGAGACGAACTTGGCTTTGGGGGGGCTATATCTGGCTTAGCTAGAACAGCCTCTTTTATTCTTGCTTGCGTTAAGAAATCCTGAATTTCCTTCGGCGAAAAACCCTCCTCAACTAAAGCAGAAACAACTTCTTGGTCTGATTTGCCTTCTTGTTGCATTCTCTTTATTTCTTCTATCATCCCCATTTTTATATTTACCAGTTTAAGTTTTTATTCTTTTTTTCTCAAAAGGTCAAGCTGCTTCTGGATTATCATCAATTCTTCTTTTCTAGAAGTATTCGACAACTGTTCTGCTACCCTTTGTAAGAATTCTTTCATGCGAAGGTTTTCCTCTTTAAATTTTATAAATTCTCTTTTGAGTTCTTGAATCTCTTTAAAGTTTCTTTCTCTTTCTTCAATGAGGCTTTGGCTTATCAGTATGATCCTGTCTTTTAGCAATCTTTGTTTTTCCTCAAAATCCCTCAATTGAGTACCAATGTCCAACCCCAATTGTTGAGAAGGATATTCTTCAGCCATATGTTAATAGAGAATTTAGAGTTTAAAATAGTTTTGATACAGAGAACTGCGTTGATTGGGTGACATTTTGTATGCAGTTCTCTGCATTCATGCCCAGCATAGAAATATATTTAATCATAGGTTGCAGAATCTCATTGAGGAAAAGAGATGATATTCAAAGAAGGGGCGCCATTATACGCTACAGAGATTGAAAGAAAACAAGGAGAAGATACATTATATGTTAATTTTCTCAACGCTAATTTTGTGCCGAGCATTGCTGAAAATCCAGACATTATGGCAAGAGCTATCGACCTTTTGATTGAAAATCCAAGCATTTCGCGAATTGTATTTGTACAACAAAGAAATTACCATTATCCTTTTGAGCAGGTTTCCTTGCTTGTCGAAATTGCAAGAGTTTACCATTACATGACTAAACAGGAGAATGTGCTTTCTCTAGCAAAACTAAATTTTTTCGGCAATACGCAAGAGATTTATGCAGAACTCAGTAATTTTCTTCTTTTAATGAAGAGGGACCCATTAGAGAGCTATACACAATTAAAGAAAAAAATCAATATCGCAAAAAATGAAATATTGCAAGGCAGAGTTTCGTCTGGAAAAGAGAACTATGTTCTATTTTTAGAAAGGCTCGCTGGAATGCTCGAACAGACAAAATTAGTAAAAAATTTTGCTTTTAAAATAAGAGATTATGGCTCAACGCGGGGCGTTTACTATTCTATCTTCAGGCCAGATATTTTACCAAACTTTACATTTACTAGATTAGTTGCACAGCTCCCAAGCGAAGCTGAATTAATCGACCAGTACGAAATAATGTCAGAAGGAGATAGTGTTAGTGTAACAGTTTTGAGGAAAAAAGAGGACACTAAATATTTTTATCACATAATGCCGCCAGAATATTCGTTGAGTGAAGAACAGCATGTTCTGTTAAATCTTGCCCGAAACGTTATAGTAGAACACAGGCCAAAAGCTGAAGAGTTCACAGATCCAGAAAAAACTCGTCAAGTATTCTTTAATGTTTCTAGAGACTTATTAAGCGAATTGTCCACGAGTAAAGGAATTGCCTTGAGTTATAGAGACTTAAACAAACTTGCAAGGATTTTAGTCAGGCATACAATCGGGTTTGGTTTAATTGAGGTGCTTTTAGCAGATACTAAACTGCAGGACATTGTCATTAATGCCCCAATTGCCCTGACACCTGTTTTTGTCAGGCACGAAAAATATGACGAATGTTCAACTAACATAGTCCCAAGTTTTGAAGATGCTGAATCCTGGGCAGCCAAATTAAGATTGCAATCTGGCAGGCCATTAGACGAAGCAAACCCCATTTTAGATACTGACCTGGTTTTTAGTAGTGGGAGAGCAAGAATTGCAGCAATTAAAGAGCCTCTTTCTCCTTCAGGATTAGCCTATGCATTAAGAAGACATAGAGACAATCCCTGGACTCTTTCCCTTTTTATAAAAAATAAAATGTTAAACTCATTTGCAGCCGGGCTGTTAAGTTTCATTATTGATGGCAATAGAACCTTACTTGTTGCAGGAACAAGAAGTTCTGGTAAAACTTCTCTCTTAGGAAGTCTTATGCTTGAGATAATGCCAAAAATTAGAATAATAACCATAGAGGATACTCTCGAGCTCCCTATAGATGCTTTAAGAAAATTAGGCAATGATATTTTAAGAATGAAAGTAAGAAGTGCTCTCGTTTCTACAACCAGTGAAGTGGAAGCTGCTGAAGGTATCAGAACCAGTTTAAGGCTGGGAGACTCTGCTTTAATAATCGGCGAGGTAAGAAGTGAAGAAGCCAAAGCATTATATGAAGCTATGAGAGTCGGCGCATTGGCAAATGTCGTCGCAGGAACAATTCATGGCGACTCCCCGTATGGAGTTTTTGATAGAGTTGTTAACGACCTGGGAGTCCCGCCAACAAGCTTTAAAGCTACGGACATAATCATTATTGCAAATCCTATAAAAACCCCTGATGGAATGCACTCAATAAGGAGAATCGTAAGTGTAACTGAAGTTAGAAAGCATTGGACTCAAGACCCGCTGCAAGAAGGGGGATTTGTTGACCTTTTAAGATACAATGTTGAAAAAGACGAATTAGAGCCAACTCCAGAACTAATAAATGGGGAGTCTGAAGTAATAAAAAGCATTGCAGGCAGTGTTTTGGGCTGGGCTGGAAATTGGAACGAAGTTTATAATAATATTATCCTTAGAGGAAAAATAAAACAAGAAATAGTTGATGCCTCGTTGAAGTTTGATAAGCCTATTCTTATGGAAGCAGAGTTTAACGCACTTTCAAATAACTCCTTTCATAAAATAAGCGACAAATTCAGAGAAATTGATAACCCTAGTGAAATGATTTTTACAGAGTGGAAAAAATGGTTTTATGAAGCTATGAAAGAGTTTTGATGCAGAGAGCTGCACACAAAAAGAGCTATAATCTGCGCAGTTATCCATAGTTTATAAGAGCTAAATTTTATCTGGAAGAGAGTCAATTCCCTCAAATTCTTTGACGACTATTGATTTTATTTTATTTTTTATTTCTTTCTTTACATTTGTTATCGCCATTTCCTTTTTACCGCCGATGCTCTCGCAATCATCTTCTATTAAAATATCTGGAGCTGTCCTTTCAATGACATTTTTGTATTTCTCTCTTTTATTTCTAAAGACTATCTTGCCCGCTGGAAATTTATACTTTTTTAAAACTGCTTTATCTTTTTTTACATCTTCAGCATTTTTATGCGAACTTAGATAGATAATCTTCGCCCCTTCTGCTCCCCATTTTTTTAATTTTCTGGCAGCATTGCCAATAGGAATATAACCCTCATAATCCAAAACAGACCGTTCTCTCCGCATAGATTGTTTAACTCTCTCTTCTCTTGATTTTCCCTTAGCATTTTTGTGCATTATTGTAGTTCCATGCAGAAAAATAAGAATTTTCATGTTAGAAGTTAACTGCGAATGCTGCAAGCAGGGTTAAAACAGCAACTGAAAGAAGAGCGGTTATAAGATAAAGGAACATTCCAGTTTTGAGATTTTTTGAAAGGTCATATTTTTCTCTTAGCGGGTCTTTGCCAGCATCGAGAGTAACTAAAGCCACAGTAAGAATGAATATTATTTCTATAATGTAGATTCCGACTGCAATTTGCAAAAAATAAGGGGGAATCATCTCAGTAGATGCAAACAGTTTTACAATGTTGGTAAGCGACCCAAGACCGCCCGCCCCAACTTCTCCCTGCAATGCTTGAACTTCTAATTTGCTTATAACTGCAATTATCATAGAAGAAAGACCAACGACTATGCCTGCCAGAAGAGGGGCTAAAAAAGTCATATTCGATTTCATGTCAGAAACCACTTCGGCGAGAAGGTCCTTAAGCCTCTGATTTATTTTTTGAACATTTTTAACATAATCTGAAATTGACATAAGAGAGCGGGCAGCCACTTTCAATCCTTTTTTTGAGGATTCTATTAAAATACGCATCGAAGTTGCAATAAGCGCAGAGGGGAAAAATATAATTGCTCCTCTTTTTTTGTCAAAAACAGCATTCTCTACAGACATCCCGATTTGTTGAATGTTTTGATTTATTGTTATAAAGAACTGGTTTGTTGCTTGTCCTTTTGTTGATTCTGCAACTCTCGCAAAAGCGATTTCAGGAGGCATGCCATCACCAAGGCGATTTCCTAATTGAAATAAAGAATTTGTAAATTCTTCTTCAAGGGTTTTTGTCTCTTCTCTAGATTTCATGATATCGCATGTTTTTTTCTTATAAGCTATCACAAAAAATATTGCTATTGAAAATGGAATGAATAAACTGAGTATAGTCCCGAGCGGCCCAAACGGACCGATTAAAGTGCTCTTCTGTATTACCCTTTCCGGATTTGAAGCTGAAGTGATATTTATTGTTTTGAAATCAAAGAGTTTCGTCTCGGGAGCCATAGAAATACCGACTTGCCCAAAGGTGTAGTCTTTTTGCAATCCAAAAGCATTGACTAATGAATCAATCTGAAATAAAAAAGGAAGAAGCCCGATAATTAAAAAAGGAAGGGTAATTGCTCCAGCAATAAGCCAGGGTTTTTTAGATTTATATTTTGGATAATTTGGGTTTAACTCTAGAATTGAAGCATCTCCATAACCCCCTGGCCTTTTCAGCATTATTTCAGAAGTCATAAAAAAGACGAGAAATGGAACAATTATATTAAATAAAATTATAACGTGGTACCACTTCATTGCCCCTTGCAAAAGTGTTGAAGCGAGAGGAAGTATAGCAAGACCAAGAGTCGGCAAGATTATGCCTAACATATAAACATTCGTCAGCGGCGAGCGAATCTCTCTAGAGTATTTTAACATTTTTTCGTAAATTCCATCAAGAATAACTTGCAGGGCCTTTTCTAAAATTTGCACCCTCCTGTTCTCAGAGGGCTCGTAAAGCGAAGACTCAATTAGATGAAAAGATTCTACAAATTCAGGAGCATATTCATTCCAACCTTCCAGATAGTTATCTAAAGACTGTTTAATTGTCGGAAATTTAGATGTTTCAACATCGTAAAATATTTTTTTGAAATCAAGGGCCAACGGCCCCTCCAAATGCTGGGCTGCAAATTCAATTGCCCTTTCCAAGTTTGAAGTATGCTTCATGTAAATAACAACGTAAAGAATTGCCGGCACCATCTGCGAAGAAGCTTTCATTTTCCACGAATTCGCCATTCGTTGAGGCATTGTATAAGTATAATAAAAAATAAATAATGCTGTTAACATTCCAAGGACTATAAATGCGAAAAGCTCTGGAGAAATTGTTTTAGATTCCTTTATGAACATAATCGAAAAAGCGCATATTATTGTCGCTAAAAAGACGATGACAAGGGACATCGCCGACAGGGCAAGGGCCTGGCTAGCAGTTACATCAAGATGCGCGTCATTTAGATATCTTTGGATTTTTGTGTTCTCTTTTTCAGAAAGTTTAATCTTAAACGTATTTCCCAAAGATTTGGTCCAGCGTTCGTAACGGGTCACTTCAGGGATCATGTCTTGCTTAAACTGCAAATATTCTTTAGACTCATGCGAAGTCTGTGGCGTGCTTATTTCTTTTTCAATTTTTTCAGTATATTTTTTAATTATGTCTTCTGTGCTTGCCATTTTGCCTCTTTTATATTCAAGAACATAGGATAAGAGCATTATAAATTGTGCGGTCTCAGTAGATTTTTTAATGCTCCTCAATCTGAGATATATCTTGCAAATAGAAGAGTTAATAAGGGCATCTTAGTTGGATTTATAATGAATAAAATATATAATTCTAAAACTGGTTGCTGTAAAAAGTTTAACCCTGCCCCTTGGGATAGAAAGACAATAAATTTTAAGAATAAATTATTTTTAAAAGATAAGGTTATTAGTTTTTTTCATATTCCATTAAATTTTGGGGCAGTTATGAAAAGAGATATGGAGAGAATAGTAACGGCAAATGCACTTGCTAAAATTCCGATTATGCTCTCTGATGAGAAATCTTTGTTTGGTGCAGATGTTTATATCGCAGTAAGCAAAAAAATTCCTGGTGAGAACATTGTAAATATCTCAGGAACATTTTTGAGCAGAGTTTTTGAAGGCCCATATAAAAATATTGGAAAATGGGTAAAAGAGATGAAATCTTATGTTAAATCTAAAGGAAAAGAAATAAATAAAATTTATTTTTTCTACACAACTTGCCCCGCATGTGCTAAAGTTTATGGCAAAAATTATGTTGTTTTATTAGCAAGAATTTAATCTACGGCGGCGCCTTTGAAAATGGTAAATTTAATAAGTCATAATAATGTATAATAGTTATGAAAATGAATAAAAAAGGAGGAGATAGGCTAATAAGCGAATATTTAGTTTATATATTCATATTCGTGATTGTTTTAGTAACCATTCTTGCAATTTATTTTATTTTAAAAGGAAAAGGCTCCGGAGCTTTGGATTTCATTAAAAATATGTTGAGGTTTAGGAGATGACATTTGGAAGAAGAGGTATCGGAATAACCTCTCTCTTAATAATAGTGTTAGTACTCTTTGGTTTAGCTTTGGTTATCGTTTTTTGGAAAACCGGGGTGCTAGAAACCCTATTCCCTTTTCTTAAGAATCTTCCGGAATTTAAGAACGGAAACGATACAATCAAAGAAAAGATTATATTCAGATATCAAATAAACGAAGAAAATAAATACCAACTAAATAAACACAAAGACAACAAAGTAAGAGATTCCGAAATAATTCAATATTATGACGGGGTAGCTTGGAATAATTTTCAAGGAAATGAATACGAATTAAGCAACAAAAAATTTGAATATAAAACACTGTTAGAAGATTTCAGAAATTATTATTTTAACACTCCAAGACCCAAAACAGATGGAGTGTCTTTGAGTTGGGATGATGAAGGGCTAAAAAAGAAATATCTCGGAGAGCCATTAGTTACAAGATTTAGGTTTATTATTATTGATAATAAAATATTTCCAATAGGCGGCGCGGAGGTAGTTTCTGAGGGGAGTTTGGGTTCTCCTCCGGGCAGCACACTAATTCATATTGATCATGGAAATAATAAATATTATCCTTTTTATTTTGTTTATACTCTTGATAACCGATTACTTGGCTCTCGCTTGGAAACAAGCTGGATTCTTTGGGCTAAAGAAGATGAGATGGATACCAGCAAATCTCCTTACAAAGAAATAGCTGAATATGCGAAAGAATGGAGGAACAACATAACCCGCATCCCAATTTCGATTAATTATTTAGACATAACAAACAATAAAGCTAAAAGTGAAAATTATCAAGTTAAAATAATTGATAATGAGGTCGTCGTAGAAATATGAATAAAAAGGGATTGACTGGAGATGCTTTTATTGATGTTGCTCTGTATATTATCTTTTTTATTATTGCTTCGTTCGGGATATATTATTTAGTAAAAGCTTTATTTTAGTAATAGACCTTAGTAACTTTCATATTTAGAACAAAGGGATTAAGTCTTACGTTTTTGGCTATCTTTCATAAATTCTTCCTCTTTTGTCAAAAACCCTAATCCATAAAATTCTTCTTTCGTTGTCAATATCTACTAATGCCCTAAAGTCACCAATTCGTATTTTGTAATAATCTCCTTCATAATGCTCTAAAAATCTAAATGGGTTTTCTGATATTTCTCTGAACTTAGCAATTATCCTATCTTTAAGATTCTGCTGAAGACCATTAATAAACTTCGTTGCCTGCTTTGAGAACTTTATCTCATAAGTCATCTAAAGATGTGTAGTTCTCCTCTTTTTCTGTCCTTGCTTTAGCTAACTCTTTTTTTGCCCAAGTGGTTAATTTTCCTTCATTTAGCAAAACTCTATTTAGCAGCTCTATTTGGCTTCTTAATTTAATCAAATCTTCATGCACCGTGTTTATAGTTACTTCCATACTTTCTTAAAGTTTTAAGTGTTTAAATAATTTGCGAAGCCGCCTTTCATATTCAGAACAAATAGATTAAGGAATGCAACGTAATTGTTATAAACCTCGTTTTGCTTTAAAAAGCATGAACAAAAAGGGGGAATTAACAACTACGCAAATCGCGGTAATCACAATTGCTATCGTGACATTTTTAATTGTCTTATTTTTTATTTCCGGATTAGGGTTTGAAAATCTCAGTCAAAAAGAAATGTGCCAGCTTTCAGTTCTCACTAGAGCAACTTCACCAGAATCTGCACAAACATATGTCCCTTTAAAGTGCCAGACTCAAAAAACTTGTCTCTATGATAAATCAAGCAAATGCAAAGTCTCTTTTGCAGGTGAAAAAGTTGAAAATATAAATCTAGATAGAGACGACAATAAAGCCGCCCGCCAAGTAGAAGAAGCTAGTGCAAAAGCAATGTATGACTGTTGGCAAATGATGGGTGAAGGAAAATTGGATTTATTTCATAGCTTGGCTGCTAAATATGGTGTTGGCAGCGAAGACTCTGCCTGTGTTATATGTTCAAGAATAGCAGTCGATGCAGAAGCATCCAGAACTAATAGCATTTTTGAAAAGATGGATTTGGGAGAATATTTACAAACACATCAATCTCCAGAAAGAGAAGATGGGCAAACTTATTTGCAAGTTTTTACTGATAAAAGTGTCTCTTCTTATGCTAAAGTTTCAGATGAAAAAATATTTACAGAAGTAGAAAACACCGATGTCTCATTCAGCAATTCCGCCAATAATCCAGAAGTGGCTGTAGTTTTTATGCAAATAAAACCCGAAGGTTATGGCGAAGCATTTTCTAATCTCGCAACTTTGGGCGCAACAGGGACTGCTGCTGGATTTGTTATGGCACCGAAGGCAACTCTAACTGTTGGCGGATGGGTTGCTAAGGGAATTTTAAGATTTCCTCTTGTAGCAGCTATTGCAGCAGTTGCGGGAACAAGTTATGTTGCACTGAATGTGCATGCGGGGAGAGTTGCTGCCGCAGGATATTGCGGCGAAGTTACCATCCCTGGGCAGGGTAATTCCAAAATAGACAGCAAGGTTGCAAAGAAGGGGTGTTCTATGGTGCAGATACTGCCTTATGATGCCAAATCAATCAACAAAATATGCAGATATATCGAGAGTTCGCCATGATTAAAAAGAATACGATAAAAGGAATCAAATATAAAAAAGGAAATTTAATGGACCACGTGCCAAATATAATCATCGCAGTTGTCTGTTTAGCGCTTTTGATAGGATTAGTAGTTTTAGTCTATAAGATATTCGTAAATGATGAATATAAAGCAGCACAGAAAACAGTAGATATTATCGAAACTAAAATTGGCGCGATTGGTGATGGGGAAACCACTAAATTCTCCATCCAAAGCCCCTGCAAGAAAGATGTTGAAAAATGTGGGTGGTTTCTTTTTGCTTTTAGCAAGGACGAGGCAAAGAAACCTGATAAATGTTACTTTGATAGTTGCATATGTTTGTGTAAAAATGAGGAGACCATTCAGATTTACGACAGCAATAAAAAAGTTCTTCATAAAAATGTTTATGGCCCAGATGGAATTTGCCAAAAAAGTTCAACCGGTATTTGCAGAAAAATTGATATTAAAGAAATAAAAGTCACTTCTGTTTTACAAGGTGAAACTTCGCAGGTATCTTACATTTCTATGAAAGAGCCCCTCTCCGAGTTAACTCTCCAGAAGAGCAAGGATGCCCTGCTTATTTCTCAAATATACATAGAGGACAATATGAACATTAAATATGCAGAAGCGCAGTCTTCAACAATATAATCTATAACATCATGGAAAAAAGAGGAATAATTGGAGATTTGCCCGATAATGTAATTACTATAATCTTAATGGTTATATTCTCGGCTTTTCTCTTTGTTTTTGTCGGGCAACAGAAAAATGGAGCGGGGATCTGGGAAGATGTTTATGCTAAAGAAATTGCCCAGATAATTAATTTAGCTGAACCGGGAGATGAAATTTCAATTGATGTCCATTATGCCACAGAGGTTGCTAAGAAAAATAAGGTTCAGGATCTTAAATCAGTTATCAAATTCGACAATGAAACTAAAGAAGTAGTTGTTAAGCTTCGAAAATTCGGAGAAACAAGATTTTCTTATTTCAATAATGTAGAAATTGTTAATAGCAGAATCGAGCTCGGGATACCAACCAACGTGCTGAAGTTTAGAATTGGCGAGGCGCAAGAAGGTGAAATAGGGAGAGGAAATGGATAATTTAAATAGAAAAGCTGAAGCAGTAGGAAACCAAACTATGTGGGTCTGGAGCATGTTTTTGTTAGTTATTGCTGGTGGTGGAATTGCTATCGGGGTAATGATATTTTATGGATATGAATATGACCTAAAAGCATTTGAAGCAGGAGTTCTAAGCAATTCTATTTCAGAATGCCTCCGCGAAGGCGCAATTGACTTTTCTAATGAACAAAATTTTTATTCTAAATGCAGGCTTAACCAAAAAGTTCTTTCTGAAGAATATAATACAACTAAACTTAATATTAGAATTTGCAAAAATAGGTGTGAAGGGGGAGAAATTGTTTTTCAATTGGGCAGTGATTTTGAATCTTGCGATTTCATAGGCAAGAATGAAAAATACCAAAAATGCACAAGATCATTTTCCGAGGATTATGAAAAAAAGAGATTTGAAATTATTGTTGGAAGTAACCATTTGATTAGGAGGTCTAATAAACTATGACTCATAATAAAGGCGGGCAGGTTGGCAAATTCGTTACAGGTTTTGTTTCTTTTCTCTTAATTGTTTTTTTTATAGCAGTATTTATCGCACTTTCGAGCGGACTGGCAAAAATAAAGCATAGCGCAGATAAAGAAGCAGGCAAAGATACATCCTTTCTTTGCAAAGAAAATAATCTTTTATTTAAGGAAGTTGAAATAAAAATAGATAAACAAAAACAGCAAATGCTTCTAATTGATGCATTAAATTTGTTTTATCTCGATAAAATAGAATACAGTGATGTTGAAGATAATTTAAAGAACCTTGTTAGTAAAGATAAGCCTTGCTTAATTATCGCAGCCGGCGAATCTAAAAATCCCGCCGGGCAGCCGGGGGGAGCAGCGAGAAACGATTTTTATATAGAGTTTGAAGAAGGCAAAGCAAAAACAGCGAATTTCGGAGCGTTTCCCATGATATTCTCAAAATACAGAAATAAAGATGTATTTAGGGCGCTATTGATTAATTTGCCGACTGGCAAAGAGGTAAAAAAAATCTACATTGAGTATTATTATGGCCAATGTATCTCAGGAGAAGATGAAAATGCTAAATAAGAAGGGAGACATTGCTTTGACTTTGCTTGTTTTTGTAGTTCTGGTTGCTATCGGTGCGATTATATTTGGATTTCTAGGATTTGACTCAAATATTCAAAAAAAAGTCGAAGATTTAAGAAAGCCAATTGAACAAATAGCCTTTAACCAGCAGTATGTAATCGCACAAGCAGAGCTTATTGGAAAAGAAAGTATAAAAATAGGGGGAGACATAAAACAGAATTTTATCAGGTTAGCTGCACAAAAAGATTTTGGTTTAGAAAATTTTGGAAATTTCTTTAGAAAAATAAGAGAAGGAGATTTTGAATTTTATATAAAAGATGCGGAGCAGGGTGTTTATTACTTGGAAATTAATAGAATATTTGTAGTTTCGCGCGTCGGCACAAATGAAGTAGAGAGAAATTTTGATATTGAAATTGAGTTTGACAAAATGGGAAATCTGCGAAAGGTTTATAAATAACTAGGATTTAAAGTTTATAGAATGAAAAATAAGAGGGGAGCAGAGAGTTTTACAGTAATTCTTTGGATTATTGTGGGAGTTATTGTTGTTGGATTATTTGTTTATGCATATTATAATGGATTCTTGCCAATATTAACAGCTACGAAAGCGATGCCAAAAGTTGATACAATTATCCTTACTACATGCGAAAATGTAAAAGAATTGCCGGCGACTGCTGCTGAGAATGAATATTGCAATGTTCTTCGTGAAACAGAAAATAGCAAATATAAAGTTACCTGCAGATTCTTAAATTCTCCTGAAGGGGGAAATAAAGTTAAACAATCGTTTGATTGCGGCACAGTATCGCTCGCTGATTCTTCTGTCAGTTTATGCAAAGATGTTTTTAGGGAGAATTTGAGAACAGGTAACAGCGTAGATGATAAGCTTTATATAAACAACATTAAATGTTCAACAAAGGTAAGATGTACTGATTTAGATAGCGAGGCAAAATTAAGAGCAGAAGCAACATGCCCGAATGATGGCACAACTTACACTAAAATCTCTAAGGGCTTGAGCGATTCGAAAGCGGGGAGCAGCTGTTGCATTCCCGTTCAAGTTTAATCTTTTATTCTCATAAAGCTTTTTAGATTACACTTTTCAACAAATACACTCTTTGTCGAGCGCAATTTGGGCATACAACAATCAAAAGAACTGCTGCCTATCTGGATGCATAATTAACATTTTTAAACTCCGCGGTATTTGTTCTTTTATGGACTACGGATATCCTGAAAAAAGGAAGAATAAAGGAGATTGGAAAGCTAAAAGAAGATTTAATAAGTATAAAAAAGGCGGAGCAATGCGCTCTGCAAATTCGTCATTTTGCAAAAAAGCCAATGATAACTAGATATTTTTTATATGTCAAGAATTGTATTTTCTAAAACTCGTTACTTTAGTGGTGAGATACAGAAAATACAATTATTGAGCATGCTCAAGAACCAACCCTAATTACACGCCAGCCACTTTAGTGGCTGGTTCTTGACAAGTCATCAACCCAAGGTCTTTTAAAACTACGGCAGGATTGCGATAAAAAAATTAATAATAAGGTTGTCTGTGTAAAAGATAAAATTATTTGTGCATTATCCCGTCAAGAATCTTTGTTGTATAAATTAAGATTAACGGGCCAATAACAAAACCAAATATGCCAAAGACAGGAACGCCCCCTAGCACCCCTATAAACCTAATAAGAGGATTTATAGATGTTTTCTTTTCAACTATCTTCCCTTGAAGATAAGTTTCTATAAGCAAGCCGAGGATAAGCCCCAAAACCACAACCCCGATTCCAACAAGATAATTTCCAGTTAAAAAGTTGAAAATAGCAATGGGCATCCATACTACTCCAGGCCCTAATCCAGGGATAAACGCAAGTATTGAAATTATTGCTGCAAATAAGAAAAACGCATTTATCCCGAGCAGATAAAATCCAATTGAAGCAACTATAAAATCTAAAATTGCTATTATAAGGGTGCCATGGATTATCCCTTTTGTTTCTAAGTCTATTTCCTTAGATATAATCTCTTTTTTCTCAAAGGGAAGATACGCCCTTAAATTAAATGAAAGTTTGTCCCAATTAAGAAGAATGTAATACATTCCCCAGAGAGTTATTATTATCGAGATTAACATTGCTGGGATACGCTTTACCAATAAAGTAAATAATGAAATAATGAGTGTAATAAACTCAGTTTTTATTGTCTCCAGATTTATATTTGTTTTTTCTATAATTGAATTTGAGGAAATTTTGTTTAGCAGTTCCTTAAAAGCATCATTATTCAAAGCGAGGTTTGCTTGCTGAATTATTTGGCTGGCAAGAATAGCCATCGGAATCAAAATAATCAACACTACAAAAAGAACACAAATAGATGCAGAAAGTTTTTTATTTAGTTTTTTTCCAAGCTTGTTATATAAGGGCTGAATTAAATAAGCTAAAATAAATGCAGAAATAAGCGCGATTAAATAAGGTTTTAAAATCGAATAAGTTAAGAAAACAAGGACGAGGATTACCGCCCAAAAAATGTACTTGCCAAGCTTCTTTTTTTCCTCTTTTTCCATCTCCCTAATAAGAGAAGAAGCTTAATAAACCTTATTTTACACTTAAAAAGATGCAGGAGTATTATTTTCTGTTTGTCTTGGCTCTAATTTGGGTTGTTTTTGCCACATTACAAGACTTAAAAAAAAGAGAGGTCGCAGATTGGCTCACTTATTCCTTAATAATTTTCGCTTTAGTTTACAGGGCTTTTTATTCTATTTTTCTCAAAGATGCAATGTTTTTTGTTTACGGTCTTTTAGGTTTCGTTGCATTTTTCTTTTTAGCACACGCATTTTATTACGGCCGGGTTTTCGCAGGAGGAGATGCCAAGCTTTTAATGGGTTTGGGGGCAGTTATTCCGGGAGGAAGTTTAAATGAGCTGAGCATAAATCTAGTATTCTTTCTTTTTCTGCTTTTTTTTCTTGGGGCGTTTTATAGTTTAACCTTTAGTTTCTGGGTAGTCTACAAAAGGTACGATTCGTTCAAAAAAGAATTTTTAAAGAAAATTGAAAAAGTAAAAAGCAGCGTCTTGGTTTTATTCATTATTTATGTTGGATTGCTCGCAACAGCCGCCGCAGATAATTTTTTTAAATTTTTTAGTTATCAATTTTCGCTTTACTTCAGATTATCTTTTTATTTAATTCCATTCATTGTTTTTTTTATTATATTATTTATTTATTTTAAAGCACTAGAAGAAGGGTGTTTAATAAGAAAAATGAGCCCTTGGAACTTGTCTGAAGGAGATTGGCTAGAGAGAGATATTAAAATCGGAAAGAGGTGGATAAGAAAGAGCGTGCATGGTTTAAGCATTGAAGAAATTAAATTATTGCGAAAAGCAAAGAAAAAAGCCCTAATTAGAGAAGGTATTCCTTTTGTGCCTGCTTTTCTTCTAGCCTTTCTAGTTATGCTATTCGTCTTTTTCGTTTTAAAATCTCGGCCGGAGGAGATCTTTCTTTTTTTATCTGGATAACCTCTTTTTTAGGTTTCGGCTCCAGTTGTTTTGCAACATCTTCTAACTCTGATTTCTGAGCTTTTTTTCTCGGCGAAGAGAGATTCAATGGAGAATCGTATATGGGGATTAAGTTAATTATTTTCTCTCCAAATTTTATTTCTGTCTGGGTTTCTATAGACTTTGCTCCTAATCCTTCCGTCAATTTTCCAGAAACTTTTTCAGCTAAAGCAAAGACTCCCGCAGGAATATTTTTTTTTTCAGAAACAACCGTTTTAGGAATTATTAAAGTGTGCCCTTTTGAAATAGGGTTTATCTCTAAAACAGCTATGGCAAAATCATCTTCACCAATTTTAACAGAATCTACCTCTTTATCAATTATCATCCTATAAATTGTTTTTTCAGAAGCTAATTTTTCTCTTTGTTGATTTACTAAGTTTTCTATTGCTTGCGGAGAAAGCGAGTCTATTTGCTGAAGTGCTTGAGATTTTTGCGATTCTGGAAGGTTCTGCACTTGCTCTCTTAATTGTGCCTTTACTTCTTCAATTTCTTCAGGTGTTAAAGTCATTTATCCAAAAAGAAGGCAGGGTTTAAAGAGGTTTTGTTTATTTTCAGATAACACAGTTTTCAGCACATATTTCTTTAAAAACAACCAATCCTGAAGTTTTTCATGTCAATAGATATTATAAAAACAATAGGAGAACTAGACAAACTAGAGCTAGATATTTACATC
>Ga0233421_10000510_pt1 | contig 15868 bp, 17 predicted proteins | sample Watercolumn_Mata_3_FD_182725 | JGI IMG/M metagenome (GOLD analysis project Ga0233421, IMG submission 182725) | Freshwater microbial communities from Lake Matano, South Sulawesi, Indonesia - Watercolumn_Matano_2014_107_MG | ecosystem: Environmental > Aquatic > Freshwater > Lake | place... | reverse complement strand
CTTGGCTTGTTAATTTCTGGAATTTCTGGCTCTTGTGTTTGAATTTCTGGAATATCTTCTTCTACCTCTCCTAGATAAGCTGGCTTTTCTTCTGACTTTGGAATTTCCTCTAAATCAGAAGAAGAGTATGCATCATCAAAACTTAATTTGCTTTTAATAGCATCTCTTGTAAGATCATCTGATAAATTAGATGATGGGAGTTTTGGAAGAGCAGGCAAGGCTGGCAGAGATTGCGGCTTTTCAGGCTTTCTAGAAATAGCAAAATCAGAAAATCTTGGAAAACTTAACTTGGGTATATCTGATTCTGATTCAAAATCATCTTGTAAAACCTTTTTTTTATTCTGCATAATTAACAAATTTAAGTATTGTATAAATAGATATGGTTTAACTAATGAATAGTAACAGAAAAACGAAAGGTATTTAATTAAAAGCCTTTTAAAACAGCTATGCAGGTTAATCTTCTTGAGCGAGTAGTTTCAGATGTGACAGGAAAAGCGGCATCAGGCATAGTTAAAAGCCTGTATGACAAGAAAAATGTAAACGAGTTTTTGATAGCCAAGAAGCTTCAATTAACTATAAATCAGACAAGAAATCTTCTTTACAAGCTGTCAGATGCAGGATTAGTGAGTTTTACAAGAAAAAAAGACAAGAGAAAGGGGTGGTATACTTATTTCTGGACTCTAGATGTTGAAAAAAGCCTATTATTTTTAAGAGAATCTTTAAGAAAAGAGATAGAACAATTAAATAACAGCTTGAAAAATAGAGAGAGCAAGAGATTTTACATTTGCAAGTCATGCGGAATAGAGGTTAATGAAGAGACTGCTCTGCTAAATAATTTTAGCTGCAAGGAGTGTGGGGTTGTTTATGAACTGGCAAGCAATGAGAAAGTAATAAATGACTTGAAGCAGAAAATTACAAGATTAAACAAGGATTTAGATATTATAAATCAGGAAGTTTCAGTTATTCAGAAAGAATCTGCTAAGAAAAGAGAGAGAAAAGATGCTTTAGAGAAGAAGAAGAAAGCGCAGGAAAGAGCTAAAAAACTTGCCAAAAGAAAAAAAGAGAGAGCAAGAGAAGAAAAAAAGGCAAAAAAGGCAAAGAAAACTAGCAAGAAGAAGAGGAAATAATGAGGGGATTTCTAAAATATATATTCAGTAATTTAAGCACAACAAACTGGCTTATTCTAGCTAATATTATAATCTCTGTTTTTGTCTGGATTCTTGTTGCTGCTTTTCCTAATTTGCATCTAATTGAAAGTCTGGCTTTTTCCTGGGATAATCTTGCTTCTGGAAAGATCTGGACTCTGATAACTAGCATGTTTATTCATGCTAATTTTTGGCACCTTGCTTTTAATATGTTCTCTTTATTTTTTATCGGAAGATTTTTAGAGAATATTATTGGGGGAAAGAGATTTTTAGCATTTTATTTAATCTCTGGAATAGCTGCTTGTTTAGTTGCTGGAGTTTTATCTTTAATTCCATATTCTAGAATTTTTGCAACTCCTGCTAGCTTGGGAGTTGGAGCTTCAGGAGCTATTTTTGGACTAGCGGGATTGCTTGCGGTTTTGATTCCAAAAGGAAAAGTTTATCTTATTGCCGGGCCTTTAATAGCACTGATCTTAGAATTTGCTTTACAACCTTTGCTTCCTGCAAATGTCATGTATGTTCTGGGATTTATAGTTACTATTTATATTATGATATCTATACTTGCTATATTTTCATTTAATCCAAGATTAAGAAAGCTGGCTGTTCCAATAGAGATGCCATTTTGGATGCTTCCAGTTATTGCTATTGTCCCACTAGTTATTATTGGATTATTTGTTGATCTTCCAATAGGAAATACTGCTCATTTTGGAGGGCTCATTGCCGGGCTTATTTATGGAGCTTATCTGAGAAGAAAATATAAGAGAAAGGTTAAAATACTAAATACATTTGTTGCAAGACAGAGTAGATAATGGCTGAGATAAAAGTAATTTGTGGGGCTGTTGTTCTTAAAAATAATAAATTTGTGATGGTGCAAGAATCAAAAGAATATTGCAGAGGAGAGTGGAATCTTCCATTAGGGCATCTTGAACTTGGCGAAGATATCCTAAAAGCAACAATAAGAGAAGTCAAGGAAGAAACTAATTTAGATATAAAACTTGAGGGGCTGATTGGCATTTATGAGCATAGAAGCAGGCAGGGGCACAATATAGTCAAGTTTATCTTTAAGGCTTCTGTTATTAAAGGAGAATTAAAGTTTAAAGAGGGGGAGTTGCTAGATGCAAAGTGGTTTTCTTATGAGGATTTTGATAAGATGCCTTTAAATAAAATTCGAACAAAGGATATCCCTAAAGTTCTGGCAGATTTGAGAAAAGGACAATTAATAGATTTAAAAATGATAAACCTTTCTATGTAATATGGCAAAAAGAAAAAAAGAGAGAGCAAAAGAAGGCTTCTTTAAAAGAAACTATTTATTATCTTGGATGTATATAAAGGAGAGCAGGAGATATATTTATTTTACAATTGCAGTTTTTTTAATATTTATTCTGATTGGATTTTTCAAGCCTGTTTATTTTGTAGAGCTGATTAAAAGATTTATAGAGCAGTTGAGATTAGAGACTGCAGGATTGAATTCCTGGCAGATGATAGTTTTTATCTGGCTGAATAATATAAAAAGTGCTTTTTTCGGATTAATTCTAGGGGTTGCTCTTGGAATATTCCCTCTTTTTAATCTTATTATAAATGGATATGTAATAGGATTTGTTAGTTATTATGCAGTTCAGGGATTAGGCTATTCTTCTTTATTGTCTTATGTTCCTCATGGAATTTTTGAACTTCCAGCTTTAGTTATTAGTCTTGCATTAGGAATGAGATTTGGAATGTTTTTATTTACGAAAGACAAGAAGAAGGAATTTTTATATAGATTAGACAGAAGCTTGCGAGTTTTTATTTTTGTTATTTTGTCGTTGCTTTTGATAGCAGGAGTTATAGAGGGATTATTTATTACTTTGATTTAATATAGTTAATATAATATATGTTTTCTAAGATAGAGGTATTTATAAATTAGGATTTCCAGTTTAAGATATGGTTGATAGAGAGGTTCAAAAAAGAAATCTTCTTGCACTTGCACGAAGTCAGGGTGGATTTCAGTTTTCTAGAACTTTTTTCCCATATACTTCATCTAAGATAGGGCCTTATTATGTTCAGAGTGCAGCAATTATGACTAATGGGGAGGTGTATGCAGCTGCATGTAAGGATATGGTTCAAATGATAAAAGATGCTTTGCCAGGATTCAAGGGAGTTATTTCTGGAGGAGAATCAAGAGATTGGTGTTTTTCTGGGCCTGTTGCTACAGCTTTGGGATTGCCGCATACTATGATTTACAAGACAGATGAGACAGGGCAGTGTAAAGTTATTGGAGCAAGCATGAAAGATAGAGATGTTGCTCATGTTGCTGATTTGAGCAATGAGGGAAGTTCTCCAAGAGATATGTGGATTCCGACAATTATAAAAGCAGGAGGAAAAATAAGTGATATTTTCTTTTATGTTGATAGATTAGAAGAGGGAGTTCAAGTTATGAAAGATCTTGGATTAAATTCTCATGCTATAATTCCTTTAGATGAGTATGCCTGGCAAGTTTGCAAGACTGCTGGCAAAGCATAATCTGTTTGCGAGATTAGGATTTAATTTTGGAGAGGAATTATTTTTTCCTCACCCGATGGAGTTAAGATTTGTAACTGATGTTAAATCAGCTTATGGAAAATATCCAATGGGTGCAGATGGATATGCATTTATAAGAGCTGGAAAAGAAGATGCTGCTTTAAGAACCGCAAGAAGCTCTGGATTAAAAGCCAGAATTGTAGGAAATGTGGAAGAAGCAAAAGAAGGAAGAACAGGAGTCGAATTAAAAGCATTTAACGAAGAAGAAGTTTATTTTTCAGGAAGAGATTAAAAAAATTTATTCAGCCTAGTTTGCTTTCCATAATTCTTTAAGAGCCAGGAGTTTTTTGTGAAAGTTTCTACTGGAAGCTGCAATCTTGATTGACTTGTCTTTAATGCGTCTGCTATATTTTCAAATTTTTCTGGCTGCTGTGAGAATGCAAATCTGGCAGCTTCTCTTAAGATGCCAACTCCGAGAGGAGCATAATACTCTTTTCTCTCCTCTCTCATAACTAGACAAGAAGCTTGCCTCTTTATTTTTTCCAAGTATTCGCAGAGAGCGAGCCTAGCTGTATAATAAGCTCCTGTAACATTGCTGGCATATTTTTTTCTGCCATTAAAAGATTCATAGTCTATTGATAAGAAATTGCCAGAAGCTAGATTCCATAAGCTTCCTTGAAGATAAGCTTCTATAACTTCAAATGAAAATTTATCTGGAAGAACTAGGAATTCATAGTGATTTCCAACATAGTAGGCATGGAAGAGAAGGATTTCTCCTATTTCTGGATAGAAGCGGATTTTTTCAAGAAGAAGTTTTGATAAAGTATCATCTGTAGCTGTGATGCTCCATCTTGTTGGCACAAGCTTTCTGTTTTTACCTAATCCAAGCAAGCCTGCAGACAAAACTTTTATTATATTTGAGACAGGAATTCTTGATTTGTATAATTCATTGATTGCAGATACTGCTTTTGAGTCTGTATCATTAGTTAGATAGTCTATTTTTCTTGGAATAGAAGGATTTTCTTCTAATCTTGCTGCTTTTAATGGGGCGGGATTTCCAATAACTGGGGAGTGATTGGATAAATTCAAATCAGAAGCAGGAGCTTTTTTCAAGATAATTTCTGTGTCTACTTTTTTGTCTGCCATTGAGATTTCCTGCATGACATTTAGAAATTTGTTATTTTTGCCAGAATCTTTTATTTTGCTTTTAAATCTTGCATAAATTAGCTTTCCTCTTAGTCTTAAAATATTTGCAATAGAGAAATTATTTGCAAACCAGGCTTCTGGCTGGGAGAAATCCTGAGTATCTCCTAGCTCTTGAGGGGCAAGAATTCCTGTATTAATCTCGGGGTAGCCTTTTCTTCCAACAAAAATTTCAGGAGGAGAGCTTCCAGAAAAATGAGTTTTTGCTTTTCCTAGAATCTGGAATTTTGCAAGTATCGGACAAGGCTTTCCGCAATAACCTCTTCCCTTACATCTAACACATAAATCTTTGTCCATAAAAGAAAAAAAGTTTTCTTGTTAATAAGGATTATGAAACTAAATACTATACTAATATTATTAATAAGATTAGTAGAAAAATACTAAATTCCCTTTTTCTTTTATTCTTTCAAGTCAGATATACCTAGGATTATAAACAAGACGCCAATTCCTAGGACAAACCAGAATGCGCCACCTTTAAGGAATTCCCAGGCTGCATGCCTGAAGTTCCAAAAATCTCCCCACAATAGAGGAGAATACCATGCGACTAAAATTGCAGCGATTACTAGTATCAATCCGACTAAAATCTCAAGCCATTTATTCATATGTGGAAAATAAGCTTTTAATTTAAAAGCTTTTCTGTGTTGCAATATATATAGAGTAGAAAGGTTTATCAATATATTATCTTAATAAATGGTGACTAGGATATAAAATGTTAACAGAAAAGCAGATTATAGAAATTCGCGAGCATCTTGAAAAAGCTCAGAATCCTGTTTTCTTTTTTGATAATGATGTTGATGGATTGTGCTCATTTTTGCTACTTAGAAGAGCAGTTGGAAGGGGAAGAGGTGTTGTTATTAAAAGCTCGCCTGATTTGAATTCAAGCTATATTGGAAAGATTGATGAGTTTAATCCAGACTATGTCTTTGTTTTAGATAAGCATCTTATTGCAAAAGACTTTTTAGAAGAGCTGGCAAAAAGGAATATTCCTGTTGTCTGGATTGACCATCATGATGTTGATGTCTCCTGGATTAATGATGGGGTTTATTATTATAATCCAATTAAATCAGGAAGCAATGAGCCAACAACTTATCTCTGCTATAAAGTGGCAGGAAGAAAAGAGGATGATTGGCTTGCTCTGCTAGGATGCATTTCTGATGGATTTATTCCTGATTTTTTTGAAGAGGTAAGAGAGAAAAATGAAGACTTGCTAAAAAAGTGCAGGACTGCATTCGAATGTGTTTATGATAGCGAGTTTGGAAGAATGATAAGACTTTTGAGTTTTGGATTAAAAGATAGGACAACTAATGTTGTAAAGATGCTTAAATTTCTGATAGAAGCGAGATTTCCCAGAGATATTTTAGAAGAAAATGATAAGACTTATAGTTTTCACAGCAGGTTTAAGTATATTGAGAAGAAATATAAAAATTTGATTGAAAAAGCAGAGGATAATGCAGGAAAAAAGCTTCTATATTTTCAGTATGGTGGAGAGCTATCAATAAGTGCAGAGATAGCAAATGAGCTTGCATATAAACATCCTGATAAAATAGTTGTAGTTGCTTATATTTCTGGAGCAAGGGCAAATATTTCTATAAGGGGAAGAGATGTTAGAAAGCTTACATTAAAAGCCATAGAAGGATTAGAGGGAGCAACAGGCGGAGGACACAAAGATGCAACAGGAGCTAAAGTTTTAGTAGAGGATTTGCCTAAGTTTAAAGAAAAGATTGAAGAGTTGGCTGGAGAGAAGGTTTAAAAAGCTAGAAAGAGAAGATTTTTTATGGTAGTTGAGTTAATTAATAATTGTCTGGCAATACCAATATTATAATTATACTCATAGTCCTATTAAATTTATTCTAATTAAAATGACTAAATCAACTAATAAAAGTGAAGCTGAAAAATCAAAAGGATTTCTTAATCCATCAGAAATAAGAAGTATTTCTGAGGCTGAGAAGGCAATCTTGAAAGAGTCAGAAGAAGTTTCAGGAGCAAAAATACAGGGATATGATTTTAATAAGGGAGTTGACTGGGAAAAGCTGGTTGATGCTTTTGCTGGAACTGGATTTCAAGCCAGCCATTTAGCAAGAGCAATAGAAATTGTGAAGAAAATGAGAAGGGAAAAGGCTTTTATTTATCTTGGCTATACTAGCAATATTGTAAGTTCTGGGATTAGAGATATAATAAGATATCTTGTTGAGCATAAGCTTGTAGATGTGCTAGTTACAACAGGCGGATGTATAGAAGAGGACTTTATCAAATGCCTGGGAGATTTTAAGCTTGGAAGTTTTTCTGAGGCTGGAGAATTATTAAGAGAAAAAGGAGTCAATAGAATAGGAAATATTCTTGTTCCTAATTCAAGATATTTAAAATTTGAGAAGTGGATACTTCCTATTTTTGAAAAGCACAAGAATGAGACGCTGACTCCTAGCCAATTGATAAAGATACTTGGAGAGGAGATTAATGATAAATCTTCGATATATTACTGGGCGGCTAAGAATAATATTCCTGTTTATTGCTATGCTGTGATGGATGGGTCATTGGGAGATATGATTTACTTTTTTAAACATCAGGGAAATAGAAATTTTAAGATAGAGATAAGTGATGATGCTATTGCTTTAAATGATAGCAATGCTGGAAAGGCAAAAACCGGAATGATTATTTTAGGAAGTGGCATAGTAAAGCATTCAATTTGCAATGCTAATTTATACAGAAATGGGGCAGATTATGCTGTTTTTTTTAATAATGCTATAGAAGAAGATGGAAGTGATGCAGGAGCCAGGCCAGATGAGGCTGTTTCCTGGGGAAAAATAAAAGCAAAAGGAGATTCTGTTAAAGTTTTCGGAGACTTGACAATTAGCTTTCCTCTGCTTGTGGCAAAGGCTTTTGTTGATTAGTTCTTTTTTCTGAAGTAGCCATGTGGCTTTATTAAAAGTCTGATAAGCATAAACACTATTACTAAATTAATTAGGAATATTATTAGTTCTGAAGCTATTATAAATCTTGAAATAAAGACTATCTCCATTAGAGTCCAAATAACACTTAAAATGATTATTCCAACTGCTCCGAATCTTCTTCTTGATAATAGGGCTAGAACAAATAATATCTCAATATAAGATAGTAGGACTAGTGTTGCAGCAAAAATTATAGTTAGTCTTTGTGAAGGAAAAGTTAAATGTGAGGCAAGAAACTTAATAATGTCTGATTTTGCTATAATTCCTGTATTGAGAAGAAATTCAGCAATATTTGAAAATTTTCCACCAGCTATCAGAATTATACTTCCGGCTATAATTCTTGCTAGATTTATAAGAAATTTGTAAACAGAGATAATTATTACTCCTAGCTTTTCTTTTTTCATCTATGTATCAGAAATAGAGTCTATTTAAGGATTAGTATGATTTAGCGAAATAGACTAGCTGTTTAGCTGGCTTGCCACATTTAAAGCACTTGCCACTTCCATCTTCTTTTATTAATCTTGAGCCTGCTCCGCCAGAATCATATTTTATATTATCTTCACAAGAGGAATCCCCACAAAAATTAACTAGAGCTATTTGCCTATTCTCTATAACTTTCATAAATTCTTTCCAGTCTTTTGCCTTTTTTATGTTAGAATTTAAATAGTTTTTAGCTTTTTCATATAGAGAATTATGAATATCTTCCAAGATTTTATCAACTTCTTTTTCAATATCTTTTATCTTGACACTTTTCTTTTCAGAATTATCCCTTCTTACTAAAACTACAGAGTCATTTTTAATATCTCGCGGGCCAAGCTCAATTCTTAGAGGAACTCCTGATAACTCATACTCATTAAACTTAAATCCGGGAGTATAATCTTCTCTGTTATCAAGCTTTATCTCATATTTTTTTAACTTTGCTAGAATTTCTTTTGCTTTTTTTTCAACTTTTTCTTTTTCGTCTCCAAAAATAGGAATTATTACTATCTGAAGAGGCGCTATTTTTGGAGGAAGCACTAATCCTCTATCATCTGAATGAGTCATTACTGTTGCTCCTATAAGTCTTGTAGAAAATCCCCAGGAACTTTGCCAGGGCAGTTTCTTGTCTCCTGATTTGTCTAAGAATGAGATATTAAAGGATTTTGCAAATCCCTGTCCCAGATTATGAGAGGTGCCACACTGAAGGGCTTTTCCATCAGGCATCAATGATTCTATAGTTGTTGTGTATTTTGCTCCTGCAAACTTTTCCTTTTCTGTTTTCTTTCCTTTTAACACAGGCAAGGCAAGAAGCTCTTTGCATAGCTTTTCATACTCATCTAAAAAAAGCAGCACTTCTTTATCACACTCTTTTTCTGTTTCATAGACACAGTGGCCTTCCTGCCAGAGAAATTCTCTGCTTCTTAAAAATAGCTTGCAGTCAGAAACTTCCCATCTTACAATATTGCACCACTGGTTTATTCTTAATGGCAAGTCTCGATAACTTCTTATCCATTTAGAATAAGAATCATACATTATTGTTTCAGATGTAGGTCTCAGGGCAACTTTTTCTCCATCTTCTTTTTGCTCTATCCAGGCAACCTCTGCTTTGAATCCAGTGGCATGCTGGGCTTCTTTTTCAAAAAAAGATTTTGGGATAAATAGCGGGAAATATGCATTTTCTACTCTGTGTTTTTTTATTACAGAATTAAAATAGTCTTGAATTTTCTGCCAGATGTAATATCCTCTCGGCCTTATCACCATTGTACCTTTTACAGGACCATAATCTGCCAGGCCTGATTTTAGACATACTTGAGAATACCATTCTGGCATATCTTGCTCTTTTTTAACAGAAATTCCCTTTGCTTGCTCTTCTTTCCTGGCTTCTTTCATAACTAGTATAGAATAGAGGGATTTTTAAATATAATCTTATTCTCTTTTAGATAGCATAGTCTCACAACCCCATCAGAAAGGTTTATAGTCAAGCCCTGATGAAGTTGCTCGAGGCCCATAGTTCAATGGATAGACTGCTCTAGCTTTTCGAGATATTCTCTTACCTTTTTGGACCCGATTTTTTTTAATCTTTCTTTAAGTCGTTTATTTATCCTCAAAAGATATACTTCCGGATAATTCATTCTTTTATCTTTCCCAGTCATAATTTAATAACGATTTTTATGTTTAAAAGCATTTCTGTAATACTAATATCTTATTTAGAAAGATTTATAAACATATATGTATTACAAATATAATGGTGGAATTGACTCCTGAACTGGCGGAAATATGTGGAATTCATGCTGGAGATGGTTATATGAGATGTAGAGAAAATGGCAAAGGGGAGGTGCAAATATGCGGAAGTATGCAAGAAAAAGATTTTTATGATAGTCACATAATTCCTTTATTTAACAAATGTTTTGGCTTGTCTATTGCCAGTAAAACTTTTTCATCCAAGACTTATGGTTTTGTTTCTTACGATAAATCTATAAGAGACTTTTTACTTGCAATGGGATTTCCGAAAGGCAAAAAGTCTAATATCGTTAGAGTACCCGAGCAGATATTGAAAAGCTGTGATGGTACTTTAGCATGTAGATTTCTTAGGGGAATCTTTGATACTGACGGGAATTTAACTTTTAGAAAATCATATGCGGGCATAAATGTCTTCAATAACCTCCATAATCATTATCCCATAATTAAGATTACAACTACTTCTAAATTTTTAGCAGAAAATATCATTACTCTTTTGCACAGATTTGATATTACTTTTTTCTATTTTAGCAGAGATTCTAAGAAAGTTAATGAAGGAAGACAGTATAATATAACTATCAGTGGCTTGGACGGACTCGAAAAGTGGATGACTCTAGTAGGCACCAAAAACAGAGTTCAATTAACTAAATATTTAGTGTGGAAAAAATTTGGGTATTGCCCTACCAATACTACTCTTGAACAACGAGAGGAAATGTTAAAAACCCAATAAATCTATTATTTCCATAGGCTCATGGTGTAACGGATAACATAAGCGGCTTCGGCATTAATTTGAAGTTACCGCTTGATGAGGGTTCAATTCCTTCTGGGCCTATTATAAAAGAGAGGAAAGGCAAAAAAAGAAAAATGGATAAAAAGATATTTGCAGCAATTGCAACACTAACTGGAACTATAATCGGGGCAGGATTTCTTGGAATTCCCTATGTTGTCTCAAAATCTGGGCTGCTGATAGGTCTTGCTTATATTATTCTTATTGGCATGATAATGATTTTTGTTAGATTTTGTTTTGGAGAAGTTATACTGCGAACAAAGGGAAATCACATGTTAGCAGGATATGCAGATATTTATTTAGGAAAGATTGGAAAGCTATTTGCTCTATTTTCTGTTTTTTTTGGAGTTTATTCTGCTTTAACAGCCTATTTAATAGCAGAGGGAGAAAGTTTGAGCTTCTTAATTTTTGGAAGCACTAATTATAGTCTATATTTGGGAATAGTCTTTTGGATATGCCTGGCTTTTCTGAGTTATGAGGGATTAAGAGCTTTGAAGAAGTTTGAATCCCTTTCTTTAATACTGGTATTAGTTATTATAGCGGTAATTGCCTTTATCTTTTTTCCAAAAGTGAGCATGGAAAGTTTATCTTATGTGAATTATGAAAATTTATTTGTGCCTTTTGGAGTTATTTTGTTTTCTTTATTGGGAACAGTTATTCTTCCAGAAGTTAGAAGATTACTAACTGGAAGAGAGCACGAGATGAAGAAAGCATTATGGATTGGCGGAATAATTCCTATTATAGTTTATGCTTTGTTTGCTATTGTAGTTGTTGGCAGCATAACTAATATAAGCGAGATTGCTACTTTATCTTTGGGAAGAATTTTTGTTGTTCTTGGAATAATAACTATGTTTACTGCTTATTTTGGACTGACAATAAGCATAAGAGATATTTTCAGATTTGATTTTGGAATGGGAAGATTTAAGGGATGGATGCTGGCTTGCTTGCTACCTTTAATATTCTTCTTGCTAATCAAAATTTTTAATCTGGCTTCTTTTACAGAGATTTTAGGAATTGCTGGAATGCTTGGGGGAGGAATTGAAATCTTAATAATATTATTGATGTTTGAAAGAGCTAAAAAACTTGGAAGCAGAAAGCCAGAGTATATTATTCGGGGAAGTATTATTATGATTTTGTTAATTTTAGCATTTTACTTGCTTGGAATTACTAGCAAGTTATTTTTCAGATAACTTCAAATAGGATTGAACAGAAAAAAGCATTTATAAACACATTAAACTTGGATAATCTATGAAAGAAAAAACTAAGTTTTTAGGAATACTTGGAATTTGTTTTGTAATTGTGATAACTGCAGTATTAATTGCTCAGTTAAATAAGCCTGTAAGTGAGGAGAAGAATGAGACTTTTATCCAGGAAAACAGTTTCAGAACATTTGCCTCTTTTAATGAGCTTGTAAATTTTGTGAATACCTCTTCAAGCAGTTCTAGATATTATTCAAATAATATGATGAGTGCTCGGGCTGCAGGAGAAGCTCTTGGAGCAAGTACTGCTGCTAGCTATTCTACTACTAATATTCAGATTTCAGGAGTTGATGAGCCTGATTTTGTGAAAAATGACGGGAAATATATTTATGTTGCTTCTGGAAGCAAAATTGAAATTATAGACGCCTTTCCAGCAGAGGAGATGGAAATTATAAAAGAGATAAATCTCTCTAGTTATATCAGCAATATTTTTCTTAAAAATGATAAGCTTGTTGTTCTCACAAATAGCTACAGCTATGGAACTGGAGTAGAAGCAGAGGTTGCCTGTGTTGGAATAAGAGGGGGCTGCCTTAATTATTATAATGATCAAACTAATGTTTTTATTTATGATGTGTCAGATAAGGATAATATTGAATTAGAGAGAAACATTAGTGTTTCTGGATATTACACAGATGCCAGGCTTATTGATGATTATGTCTATTTAATATCAACAAGATATGCAAGCAAGTATAATTTAGTTATCCCTTCTTATACTATTGAGGGCGAGACAACTGTTTTAGATGCAGGAGAGATTGCCTATCCAAATTATCCAGACTCAAGCTACTTATTCTTGTCTGTTTCTGCTATTCAAATTGATGGAGATAATTTTGCTAATAAAGTCTACCTAGTTGGAAGTTCTGGAAACTTGTTTGTCTCTCAAGATAATATTTATTTTACATATGGGAAATATATGAATTATATTGATTATACTCAGAGACTTGTTGATGATGTCTATCTTAAGATACTTCCTGAAGACAAGAAAGAGGAAGTCAGGCAGATTATGCAGTCAGATATCTGGGATTATGAAAAGATGCAGGAAATCAGCAATCTTGTGTTTAATTATTCCTCTTCTTTACTAGGGGAAGGCAAGGCGAGTTTTGATGCTGATCTTGCTGAGAGATTAGATACTTTAAACAAGAAGCTTGCTAGAGAGAGCCAGAAGACAGTAATTCATAAGATTAATATTAATGAAGATGATATTGGCTATGTTGGAGTTGCAGAAGTTCCTGGATATGTGCTAAATCAATTCTCAATGGATGAGTATAAAGATAAGTTCAGAATTGCAACAACTATTTCTGGAAACTGGTTTTCAGGAATGAATACCGAGAGTGTGAATAATCTTTATGTTTTAGATGAGAATTTAAATATTGAAGGAAAATTAGAAGATCTGGCTGCAGGAGAGAGAATTTATTCTGTTAGATATATGGGGGAGAGAGCATATATTGTCACATTTAGACAAGTTGATCCGCTATTTGTTATTGATTTGAAAGGAGAGCCAGAAGTTCTTGGATATCTGAAAGTAACAGGGTATTCTGGCTATTTGCATCCTTATGACCGCGAGCATATTATTGGAATAGGAATGGAAGCCAGCGAGGAAGGCAGAGTGCAGGGATTGAAAATAGCTTTATTTGATGTTTCTGATGTTGAAAATCCAAAACAAGAAGCAAGCTATGAAATAAGCAAGGATCTTGGATATAGTTCAACTCCTGTTTTATATGATCATAAGGCATTTTTATTTGATAAAGGCAAGAATCTGCTAGCAATTCCTGTTAGTATTTCTAACTGGGATAGCAACTATTACTGGAATGGGGTTTATATTTTTGATATTGATAGCAGTAGCATTGAACTTAGAGGAAAAATAGATCATGAAAATGAAACTGTAGACAATAGCACTACTTATTGGTACTGGAATAGAATGCCTGATATAAGAAGAAGTCTCTTTATGGATGATGTTCTATATACTATTTCAAATGCTGAAATTAGGGCAAATCAGCTAGATAGCTTGGACGAGATAGCTAAAGTTGAGCTGCCATATAATAATCCTGTTATTATGTATTCTGGCAGAGGATTAGAATCTGGAGAAGTTACAGCTATATCTATATAATTTTTAAAATGAGCGAGAAATATATTCTGTTTGACTTGGAGGATGAGAAGAGCAAGAAGCTGGGAGAAGTTTTAGGAAGTTCTGCTTGCAAGAAAATTGTCAATCTTCTTGCTGAAAGAGAGTTGAGTATTTCTGATATTAGCAAGGAGCTTGGTATGCATATTAATAGTGTTCAATATAATATTGGAAAATTAAAAGACTCTGGATTGATAGAAGAGAGCAGGCATTTCTGGAGTGTGAAAGGCAAAAAGATGCCTATTTATAAAGTGGTAAACAAGTCAATTGTAATTTCTCCTATGAAAAATAGTTCAAAATTAAAGTCTATTCTTCCTGTTGTTGCTATCTCGGGAATTCTAACAGGAGTTCTAGCATTTCTCTACAAGAGCAAGAGTTTTATTATAGAAAAGGCAGCAGAGACTTCTTCTGATTTTAATCAGCTTATAAGCACTGGAAGCAGTGCAAATGCAAATCTTGCAAACAAAAGCATTGGTTATTCTTCTTCTTTTATAGCAACTTCTCCCTGGATTTGGTTTGCCTTAGGAGCAGGAGTTGTTTTGCTGGCTTTTGTGCTTTGGAATTATAAAAAGCTTTGATTACTTTAGCATCTCTTTTAAGATTTCTGCTGCTATCTTAAAGTCAGCTCGTCTTTCTGAAGCTTTCATAATTTCTCCCATGAGAAAATTGAAAGCTTCTTTTTTTCCTGATTTATAATCAGAAACAGATTTGTTGTTTGCTTTTATAACTTTTTCTGCAATCTTTTTTAATTCTTTTTTATCTGTTATTTTTCCTTCGGACTTAATGCTGGCTTTTATAGAGAATGATTTTGGAATAAATCTATTTAAAATCTGCTTTGCTTTTAACTCTGTTATTTTGCCGAGCTTGACTGCTTCTAGAAGTTCTATAAAATGTTCTGCTCTTATCTCAACCTCTTCTAAAGTTCTCTTGCTGTAATTTAAAACTCTAAGCAATTCTACTGTTATCCAGTGCAGGGCCTCTCTTGCAGGAATTTTGGCAGCTATTTTTTCAAAAAATTCAACTAATTCTAGATTAGAAGTTAGAATTCCTGCTTGTTTTTTGTCAATTTTATGCTTTTTTATCAGCTTGTCGAGTTTTTGTTGAGGAGTTTCTGGCAAACTCTGCCTGGTTTTTTCTATTTCCTCTTTTGTTATCTTTACAACTGGAAGATCAGGATCTGGAATAAATCTGTAATCTTCCTGCTGTTCCTTGCTCCTCATTCTTATAGTAATTCCCTTTGCTTCATCAAATCTTCTTGTCTCGCGGACAGCTGGCTCTTTTTCTTGTCTTTTGATTTCAAAATTTATAGCAGCCTTTATGTTTTCTATTGAAGATAAATTCTTAATCTCAACTCTCTCAAAATTGTTCTTTTTAATAGAAACATTGACATCTGCTTTTATTCCCGCATTTTTGTCTACTGCTTTAATATAAGATAGTGTTAGAAGAAATAGCTTTAGCCAGACTTCAACTTGTTCTGCTGATTCAAAATCTGGCTCAGTAACTATTTCTGCTAGAGGCAATCCAGATCTATTATAGTCGATACAGCCTGTTTCTGGATTCCAAGAAGCTGGGTCCTCTTCTAGATGAATTTCTCTTATTTTGATATTTGAAAATTTTCCATTTTCTCCTAGTGGGATAGAATAAGCTCCAGACATTGTAATTTGATAGCCTTTTGGAAGATCAGGCCAGTCATAGTG
>Ga0233421_10000507_pt1 | contig 15953 bp, 18 predicted proteins | sample Watercolumn_Mata_3_FD_182725 | JGI IMG/M metagenome (GOLD analysis project Ga0233421, IMG submission 182725) | Freshwater microbial communities from Lake Matano, South Sulawesi, Indonesia - Watercolumn_Matano_2014_107_MG | ecosystem: Environmental > Aquatic > Freshwater > Lake | place... | reverse complement strand
ATACGCTTGGCTCCGCTATTGCTCAGGCCGCACGAGGCTTGAAGCGTATGGAAGAGAACCCTGATGTTCTCCAGTCCATCGTTGGGTGGGACTGGATATTAAAATCAATATGATTGCGAATTGGAATGAAGTGGACCCCGGATTTTGGACAGTAGTTTAAGTTGGTAACTTGCTCAAAAAAGGAGCAAGTCAATGAGTACCAGGAAATGCCAGAGTTTCAGCAGTGACTTCAAGGCCAAGGTGGCGCTTGAAGCGATTCACGGGGTCAAAACCTTGAACGAAATCGCCAGGGAATTCGGCGTCCACCCCGTTCAGGTCGGCAAGTGGAAACAAGAGCTGCAAGAGCAGGCATCGAGCCTGTTCGAGGTCAAGCGAGGCCCGAAACCACTCGATCCGGCGGCTGATCCGGAAAAGCTCTATACCGAAATCGGACGACTCAAGGTCGAGCTGGAGTGGTTAAAAAAAAGTCGGGGATTTCCCGATGACGGCGCGAAAAGCGTGGATCGACGCAAACGATCCGCTGCCGGTGGCGAGCCAGTGCGCATTGGCCGGAACCAGTCGCTCGACCTTTTATGCGCCGCAGGCCAGTAGTACGCCAGACGCTGAAGAGTTGAAACTACTGGAGCTGATCGATGAGGAATACACCAGACATCCGTTCTACGGGAGCCGTAAAATCAAGCATTACCTGTGTAGCCTGGGATACTGCATCAATCGCAAGCGCGTGCAACGGCTAATGTGAGCGCTGGGATTGGCGGCCATGGCGCCCGGCCCGAACACCAGCAAACCGCACCCGCAGCACAAGATTTATCCGTATTTATTGCGTGGCATGACGGTGACACGCCCCAAGCAAGTCTGGTCGATTGACATCACCTGGTGCCCGCTGCCACAAGGGTTTATGTATCTGGTGGCCATCATCGACTGGTACTCGCGCAAGGTGCTGGCCTGGCGGCTGTCAAACTCGATGGAGAGCCGTTTTTGCGTGGATTGCCTGGAGGAAGCGTTCCGAAACTACGGCATTCCTGAAATCTTCAACAGCGATCAGGGTTCGCAGTTTACCAGTGACTTATTTATCGGAGCGCTCAGGAAGTATCCAACGCTTCGCATCAGCATGGACGGCAGAGGCCGGGCGCTTGACAATGTGTTCGACGAGCGGCTGTGGCGCAATGTCAAGCATGAGGATATTTATCTGAAAGGATACGGTTCAGCGGCTGAATTACAGCAGGGATTGAAGGAATATTTCGTAAACTACAACAGTGAGCGCCCACACCAGTCACTGAATTACGCCACGCCTGATGAAGTCTATCGTTCAGGTAAAGGAGGCGGAGCCTGCATCGTTGACAAGTATCCGCCGAAGAGCGAGCCAAAAGAATCGTTGGATGAAAAAAAGGGGCAGCGCCTTCCCGCTGCATAAACAGCCAGTTACCAACTTAAACTCGCCCTCTTTTTGTCTATCGCGTGGGGTCCACTTCAGATTTGAAAAAAGCAACATGCTTCAGCGGCTCAAAAATCTCACCGTATAACTCGGACTCCAAATCCACTTTGCCCTGCGTTCCGCCGTTGAAAGACAACCATACCTTGTAATCGCCGATGTACCGTGCGTCATTGACATGAGTAAACATGATGGTCACTCCAGAGGTTCGATTTCACCTGATCTCAACGTGATTAACTCAAGCGAAAATCAGCGCTATATCGGAATATCGCAAAGTCAGAAAATCCAGTGCCCTTCTCACGAATGGGGGCACACAGCATGTGCGCTTACAGGACTCCACCAGCGCAGTCTGGCGACGTCACTGTTTCTGTGGATCGAGTTGCTCGTCGATATCTCTCGATGCGTGCAACACCCTGACGACTTCTATTCCGTCGGAAATGATGAGATAAAAAATGATATAGCGACCAACAGGGAAGCTGCACAACCCCGGCATAAGTTCGTTGCGTGATCAACCGATAAGGGGTAGCTGTGCTAACTCATTGAATTTGTTATCAATAGAGTCGATGAATGCGTCTGCACGGTTTTGGTTGTCTTCGGCGATATAGCTCCATATTTCGGCAAGATCGTCGAAAGCAAGAGGGCGAATGGTGATTTTCGGCATGGCTTGCTCCTGCTCATTCCTTGCGTCTTGCTCTTCCAGACTTTTTTACTTCGTCCGGATTCCAGTTCATTGCTGTACCGCTCTCCACTCCAGCCTCGATATCCTGCCGCAGCAGCTTGACCTTCGCTTTCCGAATCGAATCCTGTTCATCCATGAGCCGCAACGCTTCGCGGATAACCTCGCTGGCGGATGTATACAAGCCCGAGCTGACTTTTTCGCGCACCATCTTTTCGAGATACGGGGTCAGATTGACATTCATTGGCATTATGTTCTCCCTGTTTTAATCATTGTGTTCATTGCCAATTTATGACAATTATTGCCATCATGAAAGCGCTCCAGAGATGAATCCGCAGGATTAATAATTCAGTCCGCGCGTCCAGAACTGGTTCGCAACGTCGGCAACTAATTATCCTTTAATACTTTACCATAAATCGTGCAATTCTGAACCAGAACTTTACTATTGCACATCCATGATTTCACGAGACCTTGCGGTACCACAAGTCGGGACGCCATGCGCCCCTGCAGAAATCCCCTCCCTACACTATCAACTATCAACTATCAACTGTCAACTATCCACTATCCACTATCCACTATCCACTATCCACTATCCATTATCCATTATCCATTATCCATTATCCATTATCCACTATCCATTATCCACTATCCACTATCAACAATCCCTCCCCCCAACTGTCCTCTGTCCTCTGTCCTCTGTCCTCTGTCAACTGTCAACTGTCAACTATCAACTATCAATTATCAATTATCTCCCCCGCTTTTGCTATATTCTCCGTCGCTCCGGCGCGCCTCTGGCGTGCCGCTTTCTTCACCGAAATGATTTTCTCATGCCTCGTTATACTCCGGAACAGCTTGAAAAAAGAAATTCGTCCAAGTGGACGACCTCGCAGGCAATTCTCGCACCGATCCAGTTCCTCATCTTCCTTGCCGGTCTGACCGTCACCTACCTCTATTCGCAGGGCATCTGGATCACCGATTTCAGCTGGATCACCACCTTTGTCATCCTGAAGACCGCCATGCTGGTGCTGATCTTCGTGACCGGCGGCTTCTTCGAACTCGAAGTGTTCGGGCAGTTCGCCTTTGCACACGAGTTTTTTTGGGAGGATTTCGGCAGCGCCATCGCCATGATCGTGCATATCTCCTACTTCATCCTCTTCTGGATGGGCCTCAACGAGCAGATGCTCATCACGACCGCATATCTCGCCTATCTGAGCTACCTCGTCAACGCTGCGCAGTTCGTCATTCGTCTGTTGCTCGAAAAGCATAACGAGAAAAAACTCAAGGCTAGCGGCGCGGCATGAACGGAAAAACCGGTAACAGCATGGAAGCGAAAAAATCCAAAGCCATTGTCTTCAGCGGCGTCAACCAGATCGAGCTGAGAGAGGTAAGCCTCAAACCGGTCTCATCGACCGATGTGCTGGTTGAAACCTGGTGGTCGTCCATCAGTACCGGTACGGAGAAAATGGCCCTGAACGGCCTCATCCCGTCGCCGCCCTTCATCTTTCCCTTCATTCCCGGTTACGAAACGGTCGGCAGGATCGTCGAAGCGGGCGACCATGTCAACCAGGGGCTGATCGGAAAATTCGCCTATATCGCCGGCTCGTTCGGTTATCAGGATGTCAACGCGGCTTTCGGCGGCGCTTCGCAGTTCATCGTCTGCCCGGTCGAAAGCATCACGGTGCTCGACGGCATCGCCAATCCGCAATGCGGTATAGCCCTGCCACTCGGTGCTACGGCGCTGCATATCGTCGATCTGGCCGAAGTACGGAACCGCAAGGTGCTGGTGCTTGGCCAGGGCGCGGTGGGCATTCTCGCCGCAGAACTGGCGAAGCGGTTCGGCGCTAGCCTCGTGGCGGTCACAGAACTGCACCAGAAGCGGCTTGACGTCTCGACGGTGGACATCAAGGTCAATCCTGAAAAGCAGGACGTTTCGGCGGCCCTTGCCGGTCATGAGTTCGATATTCTTATCGACAGCACCGGCATCATGAGTGCCATAGAAACCGGGTTGCGCTTCGTGAAATTCCACGGCAAGGTGATCTTCGGCGGCTACTACCAGCGGATGAACATCGACTATTCACAGGCCTTCAACAAGGAGCTCTCCTTCATCGCCGCCCGCCAGTGGGCCAAAGGCGACCTGCGCAGGGTTCGCGAACTGATCGCCGCCGGCAAAATCAACGCTAAAAAGATCTTCAGCCACCAGTGCACGGTTGACGACAATCTCATGGATGCTTACGCGCAGGCCTTCAACGATCCCGACTGCCTGAAGATGATCATCCTCTGGAAGAATGGCGCGAAGAGCGAAAACGACGGCAGCATGGAAACCTGTAACATGGGGCGCTGAACAGCATGGCGCCAAGAACCATCGCCATTTATGGCAAGGGCGGTATCGGCAAGAGCTTCACGACCACGAACCTCAGCGCGACCTTCGCCATGATGAACAAACGGGTGCTGCAACTCGGCTGCGACCCCAAGCACGACTCGACCACCTCGCTCTTCGGCGGCATCTCGCTGCCGACGGTAACCGAAGTTTTCGCTGAAAAGAACGCCCGAAACGAGCAAGTCGCCATCAGCGACATCGTTTTCCGGCGCGACATTCCCGGCTTCCCGCAACCCATCTACGGCATCGAACTCGGTGGACCGCAGGTGGGGCGCGGTTGCGGCGGTCGTGGCATCATTTCGGGATTCGACGTGCTCGAAAAGCTCGGCATCTTCGAGTGGGACATTGACATCATCCTCATGGATTTCCTCGGCGACGTGGTCTGCGGCGGTTTCGCCACACCGCTTGCCCGCTCCCTCAGCGAAGAGGTACTGCTGGTAACGAGCAACGACCGGCAGTCGATCTTCACCTCGAACAATATCTGCCAGGCCAACAACTACTTCCGCACGATCGGCGGACGCTCGCGCCTGCTCGGCCTCATCGTAAACCGGGACGATGGCAGCGGCATGGCCGAAAGCTATGCGAAGGCGGCGGGCATCAATGTCCTTATGAAAGTGCCCTACAACATCGAAGCGCGCGACATGGACGACAGCTTCGATTTCGCCGTCCGGCTGCCCGAAATCGGCGAACCGTTCAGAAAGCTTGCCACCGACATCCTCGATAACGCCATCACTCCCTGCGAAGCGAAGGGACTCGACTTTTCAGGATTTGTCCGGCTGTTCGGCGATGTGAGTGAAGAGCTTCCCGCTCATGCAACAGCTGAAGAGCTTTTCAAACGCCCCTCCGGCAACGAACAAAGCAACGCTGCTGAACCGGCACCCAAAGCAACAATGAACAGCGCTGCACCTGACCCCGAACGCCAGCGTCTGCTTGATTGCATCGGACAACTGCCCGAACCGGAGCGCGAAATCTACACGCTGCGCGAAATCGAAGGCAAATCCCCCGAAGAGATCGCCGCCCGTAAAAGTCTGAGCGAGCAGGAGGTCAAAGCCCACATAACCAGCGCCCGCAAAGCATTGCGCAAGCTCTTCTTCGAGCTGTAAGCAACAGGTTCCGCAGAATCTCCCAAGCCTTTTTCGGATCAGTCGGATCTTTTTTCCCCAAAAAACAAAAAAGGCCGCCCACACGGAGCAGCCTTTTTTTAATTCATCGTTTATCTCACGCCATCGCTTTGGCTTTCTTCACGGCCTTGGCTCTCAGGTCGGCATTGAGAATCTTCTTGCGGATGCGAATGTTCTCCGGCGTCACTTCGAGCAGTTCGTCGTCGTTGATGAACTCCAGCGCCTGTTCGAGCGACAGCCGGTTCGGGGGGGTCAGCCTGATCGATTCGTCCGAACCGGAAGCTCGCATGTTGGTCAGCTTCTTGGTCTTGCAGATGTTCATCGTGATGTCGAGGTCACGGGTCGATTCACCGACCACCATACCTTCGTAGACTCTCGCGTTCGGCCCGATGAAGAAGGTACCGCGATCTTCGAGGCTTGAAATGGCATATGCCACAGCCACACCGGTTTCGGCTGAGACCAGCGCGCCCGTTTCGCGCGACGGCAGCTTGCCCTTGAAGGGCTGGTAATTGTGAAACACGTGCGACATCATGCCCTCGCCCTTGGTGTCAGTGGTGAATTCGAGGTTATAGCCGATCAGGCCTCTGGTCGGAATCTCGAATTCGAGCCGGTTCATGCCACCGCGCAGAGTACTCATGTTGGTCATTTCAGCCTTCCTGCGGCCCATCTTCTCGATGACCACACCGGTATACTCCTCCAGAACATCGATGGTGACATGCTCGACCGGCTCCATTGTCATGCCGTTTTCCTCACGGAGAATCACCTCCGGGCGTGAAATCGCCAGCTCGTAGCCCTCGCGGCGCATCGTCTCGATGAGCACGGAGAGGTGAAGCTCACCGCGGCCCGACACCCTGAAGGTATCGGCGCTGTCGGTCTCCTCGACGTTGAGGGCGACGTTGGTCATGATCTCCTTCATGAGGCGCTCGCGGATCTTGCGGCTGGTCACCTCCTTGCCCTCCTGACCGGCAAACGGTGAGTCGTTCACCGAAAAGAGCATCGAAAGGGTCGGCTTGCTGATCTCGAACGAATCGAGCGCTTCGGGCTGGTCGGGAGAAGTGAGCGTCTCGCCGACGTTGGCTGCCGCGATACCGGCGATAGCGACCACGTCGCCTACCGTCGCCTCCTGCGCCTCGACGCGCTGCGTCCGGTCGAAGAGGAAAAGCTTGGTGACCGTACCCTTTCCCACGACGCCATCGATGGTGACGAGCGAAAGCTGGTTGCCGGGCGCGACCTTGCCGCGCCAGATGCGACCAATGGCAATTTTACCGATATAGTCATTGTAGTCAAGGCTGGTGACGAGCATCTGGAAACCGGCATCATCGTCAGCTTCAGGAGCGGGAATCTCCTTGACGATCATGTCGAGCAGGAGGCCCATGTCGCCGTCCGGATCATCCATGCTGTATTTGGCGATACCGTTCTTGGCCGAAGCGAAAATGTAGGGGAAGTCGAGCTGCTCCTCATCGGCGCCGAGGGCGATGAACAGGTCGAGCACCTGGTCGTGCACCTTGACCGGATCGGCCTGAGGGCGATCGATCTTGTTGATGACCACGATCGGCTTCAGATGGAGTTCGAGTGCCTTGCGAAGCACGAACTTGGTCTGCGGCATCGGCCCCTCGAAGGCATCGACAAGCAGGAGAACGCCATCAACCATTTTGAGAATTCGCTCCACCTCACCGCCGAAATCGGCGTGACCGGGAGTATCGACAATGTTGATCTTGCACCCTTTATGCTGGGCAGCGGCGTTTTTCGAAAAAATGGTAATGCCCCGCTCCCGCTCCTGGGGGTTGGAGTCCATCACCCTGACATCCACATGCTGGTTTTCCCTGAATGCGCCAGTCTGCTTGAAAATAGAGTCCACGAGGGTGGTCTTGCCATGATCAACGTGCGCGATAATGGCGATATTACGAATATTCTGTTTCCTGCTCATCTTTTGCGATAAATAAGTATATTTTATTACCCGATTTCACTCGGGTCGAATATACACTTTTTCCTTTGATAATTCTTACCGGGCCGGAATGAAGAGTTTTCTGTTCTGTTTTCAGGCGAATCAAAACGCCCCGACCCACTCCATCGGGCCGACATGACAGGCACCCCTGGGCCGTGCCGGAAACAACAGCTCTCTTTGACAATCCTTTTCCCCCTGAAACGCTCTCTGCTTACGGACTATGGCAAATATCTTTCTTGAAAACAGCCTGCTTTTTGCCCTGACGCAGATCGTGCCGCTGCTTTATATCGTTACGAGCGTGCTGTACGGCATCCATTTCTTCCGTGAGACACCCCTTGCCGGCAAGCTTAAACAGCCGGCACTCCTTCTCACTATTATCACTCATATTGCCGATCTGGGTCTTCTCACCTCGACGGCAGGCTACAAACTGAGCTACTCGGCCTATAATCTCATGAGTATGGTGGCCCTTACGCTAACCATTACTTACATGTTCATCGAGTTCACCACAAAAAGCGACAAGACAGGCTTTTTTGTCATCGCTTTCGCCGCCGGATCGGCGCTTTTCTCTTCGATCCTTAGTGCCCAGACAATCGATGCCGGCCCGTCATTCAGTGGCCTGCGCATCGGCGTCCACCTGATAGCGGCCATCTTCGGGTTCAGCTCGGTAGCCATCGCAGGACTGTACAGCGGCCTCTATCTGGTACTTTTCCGCCAGATACGACTCAACCGGTTCGGCCTGCTCTTCCAGCGACTGCCGAATCTCGAAGCCCTCGAACTGCTGATCATGCACGCCGTGGCTTTTGGATTCTTCTTCCTGTCGGTCACTATTGTGGCCGGCATTCTCGAACAGCACGCATCGGGGGAGGCAATCAACCTTATCGACCCCAAACTTATTTCGCTGGTCATCATCTGGCTGCTCTACGGAATCAGTCTTCTCATTAAGCCGCTGTTCGGATGGGATATCAAACACATGGCCGTTCTGCTCATCGCCCTTTTCGTACTGGTAACCACTTTCCTGTTCATCATGAGTCTGGTTACGCCAAGTTTTCACGGTGTGAGTATTTAACTCAAGTGCGATTTGAAATTTCGGCACATTGCGGTATATTAACATACTTTTGAAGACTACCCGACCAGGCTTTTAGTACACGGTTTAAGAACGGCTCATCAAAACTCTCCTATTATGAACATCATTTCAGTTGGTGTCAACCACAAAACTGCACCCATTGAAATCCGTGAAAGGATCGCGCTTTCTGAAGTTCAGAACAAGGAATTCGTAACGGACCTTGTATCGAGCGGACTGGCCAGCGAGGCCATGGTGGTATCCACGTGCAACCGCACAGAACTCTATGTGGTTCCCGCAATGATCGAGGTCAACTGCGATTATCTCAAAGAGTACCTGATCGCTTACAAAGATGCCCGAAAGGATGTAAGGCCTGAACATTTCTTCAGCCGCTTCTACTGCGGCACCGCCCGCCACCTGTTTGAAGTCTCCAGCGCCATCGATTCACTTGTACTCGGTGAAGGCCAGATTCTCGGCCAGGTAAAGGATGCCTATCGCATCGCAGCAGAGGTCGGTACCGCCGGCATTCTGCTTACGAGGCTCTGCCATACAGCATTCAGCGTCGCCAAAAAGGTCAAGACCAAAACCAAGATCATGGAGGGCGCCGTTTCCGTCAGCTATGCGGCTGTCGAGCTCGCTCAGAAGATTTTTTCAAACCTCTCCATGAAGAAGGTGTTGCTCGTCGGTGCCGGAGAAACCGGAGAACTTGCCGCCAAGCACATCTACGCCAAAAACGCCAGGAACATCGTCATCACCAACAGGACGCAATCCAAGGCCGAGGCGCTTGCCGAAGAACTGGGCACCAACAGGGTGCTTCCCTATGAGACCTACAAGGAGCACCTGCACGAATTCGATATCATCATCACTGCGGTCAGCACCAAGGAGTACATCCTCAGCGAAGCTGAAATGCAGCAGAGTATGCAGCGCCGCCGCCTGAAACCGGTGATCATGCTTGACCTCGGACTGCCGAGAAACATCGATCCCGAAGTTGGCAAATTGCAGAACATGTTCCTCAAGGACATCGATGCCCTCAAGCACATCATAGACAAGAACCTCGAACGCCGCCGAGCTGAGCTTCCCAAAGTCAAGGAGATCATTGACGAGGAGCTGGTAGGGTTCGGGCAGTGGATCAACACCCTCAAGGTGCGCCCGACCATCGTCGATCTCCAGTCCAAATTCCTTGAAATCAAGGAAAAAGAGCTTGAACGTTACCGCTTTAAAGTCAGCGAGGAAGAACTCAGACGCATGGAACACCTTACTGACAGGATTCTGAAAAAGATTCTTCATCATCCGATCAAAATGCTCAAGGCTCCCGTCGATACTGCCGATAATATCCCCAGCAAGGTCAACCTCGTCAGAAACATCTTCGATCTTGAAGAACCAAACCAGTCACTCCAATAAATATCAATCTGTTATCGAATTGAAAAAAGAGCTTATCATCGGCACTCGATCCAGCCCTCTCGCCCTGTGGCAGGCTGAGTTCACCAAAGCAGAGCTTTCAAAACACTTCCCCGAACTGAACATCACGCTCAAGCTGGTCAAGACGACCGGTGATGTGCTGCTCGACTCCCCACTCTCCAAAATCGGGGACATGGGTCTGTTTACCAAAGACATCGAAAAGCACCTGATTGCCGGTGAGATCGATCTGGCCGTTCACAGCCTGAAGGACGTTCCGACCGGCACGCCCGAAGGTCTGGTCATCACCTCGTTCACCGAGCGCGAAGATACCCGTGACGTCATCATCTCCAAGTCCGGCAAGGGCATCAAGGACCTTCCCCCGAACGCTCGAATGGCCACCAGCTCACTGCGCAGGATGTCACAGCTTCTGAGCATGCGCCTCGATCTACAGATTCTCGACATCAGGGGCAACCTCAACACCCGTTTCAAGAAGTTCGATGACGGCGAGTTCGACGCCATGATGCTTGCTTATGCCGGCGTGTTCCGTCTCGAATTCAGCGATCGCATCTCTGAAATCCTGCCACACGACATAATGCTTCCGGCAGTCGGTCAGGGCGCCCTCGGTATCGAGACCCGCACCGATGACCCCGAGACCATAGAGATCGTCCGCGTCATGAACGACAGCAATACCGAAATCTGCTGCCGCGCCGAACGTGCGCTGCTCAGGCACCTGCAGGGGGGCTGCCAGATTCCGATCGGATCGTACGGCTCTTACAGCGATGGCACGCTGAAGCTGCTCGCTTATGTCGGCTCGGTGGATGGCAAAACCGCCATCCGCAACGAAGTGACCAAAGCGCTGACCACCCCGGAAGAGGCTGAAGCCGCCGGTATCGAGCTGGCCGAAATTCTTCTTTCGATGGGTGCGGAAAAGATTCTCGCCGACATCCGCAAAACCCGCTGATGAAAACCGTTCTCGTTACACGCCCGAAACACCAGGCAGAGCCTTTTGTGAGGGAGCTTGAGCAGTACGGCCTGAACGCGGTCGTCTTTCCGACGATCGAGATCAGGCCGGTTGCCGGCTGGAGCGTACCCGATCTTAGCCGTTTCGCAGGCATCTTCTTCACCAGCGCCAACAGTGTGCAGTACTTCCTCGAACGCCTGCTCGAAGAGTCACCTGCAGAACTGCCCAACCTGCAACAGGCACGTGTCTGGGCAGTTGGCAAAACCACCTCCGGCGACCTCACCAGGCATGGCGTCACCACCCAGCCGCTGCCCAAGATCGCCGATGTGGTCAACCTCATGGCCGGCATCGATCCCGAAGAGATCGAAGGCAAAACTTTCCTTTTCGTGCGTGGCAGTCTCTCGCTCGGCACCATCCCGGAACTGATCGCCCAGCGCGGCGGCATCTGCGTCGAACTGACCGTATACGACAATATTCAGCCATCGCTCGAAGAGACCGAAAAGGTCAGATCGCTGCTCACCGAAGGCATGCTCGATTGCCTCTCGTTCACCAGTCCCTCCACCGCCATCAACTTTTTCGAAGCTATGGGTTCAAAAGATGTGCCGGAAAAGGTTCTGATCGCCGCCATCGGCACCACGACCTCAGGTGCTCTCGACAAGCTCGGTATCAGGGTGGACATTATTCCAGAATATTTCGACGGCCCCAATTTCGCCAAAGCGATAGCCAGCAAGCTGTGCTGAGGGCTGAGGGCTGAGGGCTGAGGGCTGAGGGCTGAGGGCTGAGGGCTAAAAATAAGAACTTTATCCGTATACGACCTATACGACCTATAGGACTTATAGTACCTATTTGACCTATAAATCCCGCTCACTCCACATCCGGAATGTCATCGACGAAGCCCATGTGGATGGTTTCGGACTCAGCTGCATTTTCGGCAACCGTTTCACCAGTGGCTGGCTGTTTGAGCGGCACTGCGGTATCAATCTGCGGTTTTTCCGGGAAAAGTGGAATCTGGATGACCTGCAGGGGGGTTTCACTGCTGCTTTCATCAGGCACTTCATCTTCGGCAGCCCCAGTGGCAACAGCAGAATCGGCGACTTGCGACGCCTTTGAACGGCCCCGCTTCGAACGCCCTTTCGGAGCGAGAACAGCCATCTCGCATTCGACAGATTCGCGTACAGCGTCCTCGATCACCATGCGGACAGCTTTCATGAGCTGGAGATTATCACTCCTCTGTTCGGCCATTTCGCGGCGCAGGCTGTTGCCAATCCGCTCCATTTCCACCTGCTGCCTGCCGGGCCATCCCGTCGCCAGCATTGCGATAACGAGCAGAAGCAGCAGGATAATGATCACCAGCAGAACTGTAACTATCACCATCAGCAAGACTCCCCGCTACAAATGGCGTCAAGAATGGCCGTGCCCATCGTCATATTGGCACTGACAAGCCCACGACCGTAAATGGTCGTCCGGCCATCGTAATCAAAGCAACAGCCACCAGCCTCCTTAATGATCGGAATGATCGCCGCACAATCCCACGGACTCATGATCTTGTCAACGGCGACTTCAGCTCTGCCTGAAGCGACACGCATGTGGCCGAAACAGTCCCCCCAGCCACGCACCAGGCCAGCGCTCGAACGCAGCATATCGACAGGATGCGTTGAAAGCGAGTCAAGCAGGTACTCTTTCTCGGTAAACAAAACAGTGGCATCAACTGCATCAGCTATCGAAGAGACCCTTATCAACTCCCCGTTCATGAAAGCTCCACATCCATCTTCAGCATGAAACAGCTCGCCAAGAGCGGGAAAATTGATGACACCAAGTTGGAGCTTGCCATCGACTTCAAGCGCGATCATCACACCATAAAGCGGCACGCCGTGGATGAACGAACGGGTACCGTCGATCGGATCGATGATCCAGCGCCGTCCGTTACCGGAGGGGCGCTCGTCGAACTCCTCGCCAAACGCTCCGTCTTCCGGAAACCGTGTCGAAATACCCTGACGTATCAGCTCCTCGGTCTTGCGATCAGCTTCGGTCACCGGAGAATCGTCGCGTTTCGAGAAAACCTGAAGAGATTTCCGTCCATAATAATCAAGCGTCAGTTTGCCGGCTTTTTCAGCCAGTTCAAGTGCAAGCTGAAGATCGGGAGTCATAGGTGAACCGTTCGGTTAAAAGATTGAAGCTGCAAACGATGACGTAAGATAATCAACTGAGGCCGAACCTAACGATAACCCCTGAAAAACGCAAGGCCGCCTTCACGATGTTGACGGATTTTCTTATCTTCGTTTTTCTTTCTACTAACAAAATCATCCAGCACCATGAGCCAGCTCGACCTCCTCAATATTGTTCATCGCCCGAGAAGACTTCGCAGAACCGCCGCTCTCCGGAACCTCGTTCAGGAAAACACGCTGACGGTCAACGACCTTGTGTTCCCGCTGTTCGTCATGCCCGGCACCAACACCATTGAAGAGGTTTCCTCCATGCCCGGTAGCTTCCGCTTCACCATCGACCGCGCTGTCGAGGAGTGCAGGGAGCTTTACGATCTCGGCATCCAGGCTATCGACCTGTTCGGCATTCCGGAACAGAAAACCGAGGACGGCAGCGAGGCTTACAACGATAACGGCATTCTTCAGCAGGCAATCCGCGCTATCAAGAAGGCCGTGCCCGAACTCTGCATCATGACCGACGTGGCACTCGATCCCTTCACCCCCTTCGGACACGACGGCCTCGTCAGGGACGGCATTATCCTCAACGACGAAACCGTCGAGGTTCTGCAGAAAATGGCGGTTTCACACGCCGAAGCTGGCGCTGACTTCGTCTCTCCGAGCGACATGATGGACGGACGCATCGGTGCGATCCGTGAGGCGCTCGACGAATCCGGCCACTCCGACGTTGGCATTCTCTCCTATGCCGCGAAATACGCATCGAGCTTCTACGGCCCGTTCCGCGACGCGCTGCACTCCGCACCGCAGTTCGGCGACAAGACTACCTACCAGATGAACCCGGCCAACACCGAAGAGGCGATGAAAGAGATCGAACTCGACATCATCGAGGGTGCGGACATTGTCATGGTAAAGCCAGGTCTGGCCTACCTCGACATCGTCTGGCGCACCAAAGAGCGCTTCGACGTCCCGGTCGCTATCTACCACGTATCGGGCGAATACGCGATGGTCAAGGCTGCCGCTGCCAACGGCTGGCTCGATGAAGAGCGCGTCATGATGGAATCGCTCCTCTGCATGAAGCGTGCCGGTGCTGATATCATTTTCACCTACTACGCCAAGGAAGCCGCCAAAAAGCTGCGCTGATCTACGGCTGAGCAGATATGCCTTACGCCCGGCGCGAAATCGCCGGGCTTTTTTTGTTATCTTCAACCTGGAAACGCCAGGCTTCAGCCTGGCATCATCTTCTATGTTTCGATCCGCCGTAGGGGCAACCCTCGCGGTTGCCCTTATACGATGAACCCGGTTCTATTACCCGTTGCGACACAAAACAACCGATACCTTTATCCTTCTCTGTACCCGATTATGATACGCTACTTCACCGCAGGCGAATCGCATGGCCCGGCGCTTTCGGCCATCGTCGAAGGTCTTCCCGCAGGCGTCGCGCTCGCCGAAGCCGACATCAACGACCAACTTTCCCGCCGCCAGCAGGGCTATGGACGCGGAGGCCGCATGAAGATCGAGACTGACCGCGCCGAGGTGCTCTCCGGCGTGCGCTTCGGCAGAACTATCGGCTCTCCTGTGGCGATGCTCATCCGCAACCGCGACTGGGAGAACTGGACGACGCCGATGGCGCAGCTCGAAGATCACGCCGCCGAGGTGCAGAAAATCACTATTCCACGCCCCGGCCACGCTGACCTCACCGGCTTCATCAAGTACGGCTTCGACGACATCCGCCCGGTCATTGACCGCTCCTCGGCCCGCGAAACCGCCGCCCGGGTCGCCGCCGGATCGCTCGCCCGCGCATTCCTCCGACAGCTCAGCATCCAGATCGGCAGCTACATCTCCACCATCGGCCCCGCCGCCGAAGCCACAGCTCCAGCATCGTTGCAGGCGCTGCTTGACGCCGGAGCCGAAAACCTCGCCACTGAAGCGGACAAGTCGCAGGTGCGTATGCTCGACCCCGAAGCTGAAGCCGCCGCCATTGCCGCGATTGATAAAGCTAAAGCTGACGGCGACACACTCGGCGGCATCGTCGAAATCTACATCACCGGTGTCCCGATGGGCGTCGGCAGCTACGTGCAGCACGACCGGCGCCTCGACTCGATGCTCGCTGCCGCCATCATGTCGATCCAGGCGATCAAGGGCGTCGAAATCGGCCCGGCCTTCGACAACGCCCGCAAGCCCGGTTCGCAGGTGCACGACGAACTGTTCGCCGGTGGTGAGAAGGGATTGAGGCGCGAAACCAACCGCGCCGGAGGCATCGAAGGCAGCATGTCGAGCGGCCAGCCGATCCACATCCGCGCGGCCATGAAGCCGATCTCCTCACTCGTCTCCCCGCTCCGCTCCTTCGACCTCGCCACGCTCGAAGCCGTCCAGTCGCGCTTCGAACGCAGCGACAGCTGCGCCGTCCCCGCCGCCGGAGTCGTCGCTGAAGCCGTCGTAGCCCCCGTCATCGCCAACGCCCTGCTGGAAAAGCTCGGCGGCGATCACATGGCGGAGATTGCGGAAAGGCTTGAGGCCTATCGCGAAGCGCTCAAGATGAGGTTTGGGGGGTAAGCGACATAATAGCAACAAAAGAAAGCCTCTTTATTTGAGGCTTTCTTTCTGATTCCAATTCGCAATCATATTGATTTTAATATCCAGTTCCACCCAACGATGGATTGGAGAACATCAGGGTTCTCTTCCATACGCTTCAAGCCTCGTACGGCCTGAGCAATAGCGGAGCCAAGCGTATCAAATACCCTGTTTGCAAAATCCTTTTCTCGCAACTCGTCCCATAAGTGCTCAACAGGGTTCAGTTCCGGAGAATATTGCGGAAGCCTCACCAGCG
>Ga0233421_10000504_pt1 | contig 15970 bp, 10 predicted proteins | sample Watercolumn_Mata_3_FD_182725 | JGI IMG/M metagenome (GOLD analysis project Ga0233421, IMG submission 182725) | Freshwater microbial communities from Lake Matano, South Sulawesi, Indonesia - Watercolumn_Matano_2014_107_MG | ecosystem: Environmental > Aquatic > Freshwater > Lake | place... | reverse complement strand
TGATCGTTCTTCAACTTGCCGTATTTTCACTCTTTCTTCTAAGCAATAAGGAAAGACGAACAAAAAAACAAATCCTACTTGCATTATTTTTCATAAGCTTGTCGATCAACATCTTCAATCTGTTTTGTATCAGGAATCAATTCATTGTTCATGAGTTCACTTTTTTATTGATGATTGGATCACCATTCTCTTTCCTGTACGCACCGTTGTTTTACCTTTATGTAAGGTTTTTAACAGACGAATATTTTGAATTAAAGAAATCCCACATCATACACGTCATTCCATTTTTGGCATTTACAGGATATTTATTCGCAATATTTTATTTCCTCCCTCCCGAAGAAAAAAGACAATTTATTTATTACCAAGGTCCCCAACTTTCAAGGACTTTCGTTCCGATATTAAACATTCAGGTTCTTCTCTATTTTATTAGTGGATTGAAATGTGTTAAAGAATACAGAACACGGATAAAGGAATTCTATTCGTCTATCGAAAAGATCAACTATTCCTGGCTGATGTTTATATTCTGGGGATTTATTTGTCTCTGGCTTGCTGACATATCGAGATTTATCGCAAATCAACTACAACCATTTCAGCAGGAACTCATAGAAACGATCTTCTTTTCTGCTTTCTCGGTACTCTCAGCTCTCATTTTATATAAAGCATTAACGCAGCCACAAATTTTTATTCCACAAGAAGAACTTCCAAAGAAGAAAAAAAATCTTTCTGATGTCATTACACAACAATACCAGACTCAGCTTTTCAAATATATGGAAGATCAAAAACCATATCTTAATCCTGCATTGACACTCTTCGAACTTTCAGAAAAAACTTCTATTCCAATCCGCTCACTATCGGAAGTCATTAACAACTCTCTGAACCAGAATTTCTATGATTTTGTGAACTCCTTCCGAATTAAAGAATCACAACGTCTTCTTATGGAAGCCAAAGCACAGAATAAAACAATCCTTGAAATTCTATACGAGGTTGGATTTAACACAAAATCTTCATTTAACCAGGCTTTTAAAAAACACACTGGTACCACACCTACACAATACAAAAACCAGCATTTTTTGTCGAATTAATCAGTTCGGCCCTACTCATCCCATTTATTCTCAATAAAAGCGTTCGAATACTTGCGGTATGACACTATCCGGTCGATAGTCTATCGGCTTTTTATTTCCTTAGTTTGCGCAAATAACATTCAATTTAAGGAGAAATATAAAATGAAAAACATTGTTCAAATGGCAGTAACTTTTTTTATTCTAACAATATGTATAAATCAGTTCGCAATAGAGCGATGCTATACCACTGGGAAAAATGATCTACTCAGAATTCAATCAAATCCAATCCTTTGGCAATTCCAAACAAGGGGGACAATTTATTCTACACCATTAATCGATAATGGAATTCTCTATATCGGTAGCCTTGATAGTTGTTTCTATGCCATAGATGCCTCGACAGGTATTGAAAAATGGAATTATAAAGCACATGATCAAATTTTTGCCACACCAGTCAAATATGATACGATTCTCTGTTTTGAGAGTGGGAACGTCTTATATGGATTGAATCTGGAAGGCAAATTATCATGGAAATTTAAAATGTACGATAGCACTATTCTTAATATGCATGACGAATGGGACTATTATCATTCATCCCCACTGCTTGTCGGGAATATCGTTTATATAGGTACGGAAAAAGGATTTGTATTCGGAGTCGATATAACAAATGGTATAAAAGTATTTCAATGCCAAACTCCACTTGCAAATCACACAATAGAAACAACTCCCGTCATTTACGATAATAAAATATATTTCGGCGATTGGGATGGTGTATTTTATTCCTATGATTTATCCACTGCAAACCTAGTTTGGCAATACGATACAAAAAATGATATCGTATATCCTGGTTGGGTCAATGCGATCGTTACAGATCCTGTAATCTTTCAAAATGCTGTATATTTTGGCGGACGAAGTTGTAATTTGTACTGCCTCGATGCCCAAAATGGTACTAGAAAATGGATATACCGAGATGCAGGAAGCATGTGGTTGTTAGGTGGTCCAACATTAACCGATAGTGTATTATATCTTGGAAGTTCATATCAACATGTTGTTCGAGCATTTGATGCTTCAACTGGTAAAGTAATTTGGGACAAAGGTGTGGAATATCGAGTTAACGGGAAACCTACAATCGAAGGGGAGTATGTATATGTGGGTACAGAAGATAATACAAACACTAATATCGGAACACTCTGCGCTCTGAATAAATCTGATGGGATGATGAAAACTAAACTCAACATGAATACACAAATTTATTCTACACCTGTCATATCGAATGGTGTTATATATTTCGGTGGCTCAAACGGATTTGTTTACGCTGTAAGCCAACAGGAATTGTTCAATGTTCCATTTCCTAAAATGCAACTTACCTGTCCGGACACGCTCAATTTTGGAATCCTTCAAAAGAATTCGAATCTTTATACCACAGATATTTATATTTCGAATGTTGGTGACGCCTCCGATTCAGTCACAATTACAACAACTATTTCACAGGTAAAAGTACAACCAACAAGTCTCAATATTGCGCCACATGATTCACAAAAAGTCACATTTACTGTGGATCCCTCTCCCCTCTCAATTAAGAATTACAGGGGATACTTATTTTTTGCTTCCCAGAAAGCCTTGCTACTAACAACAACTCGCAAATGCATAATATTCAAAGTAGAGACTTCCGGTGGTACAGAGATGGAACCGACGAGTCCAAATGAGTATTCTCTCGAACAAAACTACCCTAATCCCTTCAATCCCTCGACAATTATTAGATATCAAGTACCCATAACTACTCAGGTCAATCTACGAATATTCGATATACTCGGACGAGAAGTGAAAACATTGGTAGATGAAATAAAACCACCAGGTATTCACTTTATCGAATGGAATGTTGCTAATATCCCGACTGGTTTATATTTTTATCAGATGAAAGCTGGTCATTATATACAAATGAGAAAAATGGTGGTATGCAAATAGATTTGATATTGTTATAAAATTAATTTTGAATTATGGAAAGAGGCAACCATGAGCAGAAAATTAATTTATTTAATACTTTTTGTGACGATAAGCTTTACGACATTCTCCCAATGGAACTGGCAGAGTGTAAAGCCGCAGGGAAACGATCTCAATGCAGTGTTTTTTATTTCAGAAAGCGTTGGATGGATGTCTGGTAAATGTGGAACAATTCTAAAGACAACAGATGGCGGAAACAATTGGAACGTAATCCACATCGATTCGCTACAGGCAATTACATCTATTTATTTTGTATCGGATCTCGTCGGTTATTGTGCTACTGATGGCGGATTGGTACTAAAAACATACAATGGAGGGAATACATGGGACATAAAGAAATACGATCCATTGCTTTCTTTCACATCCCTCTTTTTCACCTCTACAACAGTAGGCTGGATTGGTGGAGAGCGAAAAATCGGTGTTAGTGATAGTACATTCTTTAAAACCACGGACGGTGGAGAATCGTGGGTAAAACAAACTACAATCCCAATATTTTCGCCCTGGTCGATTCACTTCTTTTCTGAAAATTATGGGTGGATGGCTGGTGTAGGTTTCAGTAGTAATATATACCGTACAACGAATGGTGGAATGACATGGGAGCCGAAATATCAAGATGGTCGAAGTTATACATCTATCTTTTCAACATCAGAAACAAATGCATATGTCACATTAAACTTTGGTGAATTTCGTCGAACTACTGATGGAGGAAACACATGGGAACTATATCATGTCACTCATCAGGATAATGAAATTAATTTTGTATCTCAATTTTTCATTTCAGAATCAGTGGGTTGGCTCTCTGGTGGTTATTACGAACCATCAGGTTATAAATATGTAATTTTTAAAACGACGGATGGCGGGAAAAATCTACAAGTCGTGAAAGACGGATTGATCCATTCAATAAATTCTCTACATTTCGTATCCGAGAATATTGGTTGGGGAGTAGGTAACTATGGCTTCATATTAAGCACTACAGACGGAGGTTCAACTTGGATTGAAAGATCCGATATGTATCAATCTCCGTACAGAATTTATTCTGGACTAGATTTTATTTCATCTTCGATAGGCTGGGCAATTGGATCAGAAGGATGTATTTTAAAGACATCGAATGGAGGAAATGATTGGCTGGAGAATACAATCGGTGAAAATATTACCCCATATTCGATCGATTTTATTTCAGATTTATCCGGCTGGATTTCCGGAAGTAGAAATGATACTGGAATTATTTTTCACACAACAAATGGTGGCCAGGACTGGATAGTTCAATATAATCCGTCCGATGAATATTCCATAAAGACAATACAATTTATTTCAGAAAATATAGGTTTGGCTGTTGGTAATTATGCAATCTATAGAACTGCTAACTGCGGGCAAACGTGGGGTAAAGTATATTCGAATCAATTAGGTTCAGGATGGAAAAACGACATTTGTTTTATCAATGAAAATATTGGTTGGATCTTAGGTGCTGATCCAACAATACTGAAAATAACAGATGGGGGTTTAACCTGGGACTCAATACAAGTACCTGTGAATACTGTTTTACCTGATTGTGAGTTTTTTTTAAGTGCGTTACAGTTTGTTTCCAGCGAAGTCGGATGGGTAGTCGGAGCAGGAAGGCTTATTCTGAAAACGACCGATGGCGGAATATCCTGGCAAGAGCAAATGAACTCCGGAAATCGAGACGAAAATCTTTTTTCTGTATATTTTATATCTGAAAATATTGGTTGGACTATTGGGAGTGACGGATTGATTTTAAAAACAATTGATGGGGGGAATAGTTGGTCACGAGAACAGTGTTATACCAGTCAAGATTTATTCGATATCATCGCATTAACCGAAAATGAAGCATGGATTGTCGGAGCAGGAGGAGTTATTCTGAGTTTATCTAACGCCTCATCTGATGTTGTTGAATATGAAAATAAAAACGAAATTCCAGATCATTGTGCACTAGCCCAGAACTACCCAAATCCATTCAATCCCGAGACTATCATAAGTTATCAACTTCCAATGATTACACATGTTGAACTCAAGATTTTTGATCTTCTCGGCCGTGAGATAGCAACTTTAGTAGATCGTGATCAAAATACCGGAACTTATGATGTGATATTCGATGGGAATAAACTTAGTAGCGGTATTTATATTTGTAGAATGAACGCAGGAAAATTTTCGAAAGTTCAGAAGATGATTTTGCTTCGATGAAACTCGAAATTAAACTCCAAAAGCGATTCATACAACTATACTGTTTGCAAAAAAAATATGAAAACTCTTCTCACAATCTTGATCGCGACTTCAGTCCTATACAGTCAAAATGAACCTGTGCTTCTGTCTGATGGAGCCAAAGTGAACATCGGCTATACAACTACTTTCACCAACGATACATTATTGCAATTTATTGATTTGCTAAATACTTCCGCGTTGAATTCTGACAATGCATACTTCAAACAGCACTGCTATTCAATGATTAATGTTTTTCAGTCCAAAGTTCTATCGGAGTATGAAATAACCTTTGCGAAAAAAATGTTCGTCGCTTTCTCTGATACCAATGTTGCATGGAGTACAGGAAAACTTACTTCCTATTTACTGCGGAAACGTCCATTTATCATCTCCTGGACTTCACCAACAGACAGTGTAGTCTCCCTCGCGTGGTTGCTTTTACCAGAAAATTGGACACCAGATCAACAATACCCTCTCTATGTAACATTGCATGGATTGTATGGTCCTTATAGCGATCCAATTGAATATATGTCGCGATATCTTACTCCCGATCTCGTTGTTGATAAGTCTTTTGAAAACGGTTATACATTATTCCCATGGGGCAGAGGAAATATTTGGTATGAGGGAATCGGAGAAACTGATGTGTGGGAAAGCATTAAATCTGCGGAGAATGTAATCAAAGTGGATACCACAAGAAAATATCTGATGGGTCATTCGATGGGTGGTTACGGAGCTTGGGGTATCGGGCAAAAATCCGCTGCAAACTGGGCAGCATTGGGAATTCATGCTGGAGCGTTGTGGTATAATAACAACAAATATCTTACACAATCTGCTGCAAATAATTTGAAAGATATTCCTGTTTTCTTTGTTTGTGGTACACAAGATGGATTATTGGGAGCAAATCAGACCGCATATCAAATGCTGCAAGATGTGGGTAATCCTAACATTGAATTTGTAACTTTTCCGGGAGGACATGAAGCTCTACTTGAAAACTGGCAAAAAATGTACGAGTGGGTAAAGAATTTTACTAACGATAGACAGAATACCAAAGTCGGAACTGATATCGCTCAAATACCTCTTCGCACAGAGCTCTTCAATAATTTTCCAAATCCGTTCAATCCAACTACAACCATCACATATCAATTATCGGTTACGAGCCAAGTGAGTTTGAAAGTATACGATCTGTTAGGTCGAGAAGTTAAAATCCTTACTAATGGATTAATACAAGCGGGTAAGCATTCAATCATATGGAATGCTACATCGCTACCTAATGGTTTATACTTCTATCAATTAAGAACCGGTAATTATTCTGATACTAAAAAGATGATCGTTTTGAAATAGTTACTAGAACCTATCTCATAAATAACATATCACTCCCTAATGTGCCGCTTTTCGGCATCCCGTACAGCGGGATTTCTATCGGCCTGCCCGACGCAGTCGGGGATGCCCGCTTACCCGCCTGCGTGCTGAATACACTTCAGCAGGTTCGCCTGAGCACAAAGTGCGTAGACGAACAAGCAGGAAACCCGCGAGCATGACACTGTTACTTAAATATTAAACTATTTTTAAGATGGCTTCTAGATTAGAATAGTTACCATTGAAAGTTTTAATCATTAAATAACATACAGAACATCTGAAATAAAAAACGCTGAGAGTATTTTACTCTCAGCGCCTATTATAATACAGACATACAGCAGAGACTTTTATTTCAAGTGACCTACCGCCTCTTCTAAAGCCCCAACAAAATTATTTGTGGCATTATCAAAGACAGTGATACTCCTTTTTGAAAATTTCTTAGGATCATCTTTCGAAGGTTGGCTTTCTGTAATTGCTACATAACGCGAATTATTCTTTGCTTCTTTTACATCTACAAAATAATTGATTTTTCCAGTCCTGAGTTTCTTTGAAAATTCCCCTTCACCATGAACCACATCATTAGCCTCTTTTAACGCGCTCACAAACTCATCCGCTACGCTGCTGAATACTGTTACACTACGTTTTGAAAATTTATTCTCTCCGTCTTTCGGCGGTTGGCTTGCCGTCACCGTGAGATATTTCTTGGCATTTTTCGACTCCTTCACATCCATGAAGAAAGTTGTTGAGCCAGCTTTGAGTGTTTTACTGAATAGTGCGTCCATGTTATTACTCCCTTGATAGTAAGTTATATTTAGTTAGTTAGAACTATGGTGATGAAGCTGAAAACAATAAAAATTTTTATCGTGCATGATTTCAATTGAACACAATACGAAGATGATCGACCTATTGAGAAATTAGCAGCTCTAGTTAGGGATGCCTTTATCAACCTAGTATTTAATCCCTGAGAAAAAATACAATTTTCTATACGAGATGTCAAGCAATAAAAAGCCCCTCCAGTCTTTAAACCGAGGGGCTTTTTATACTTGAAAAAGAATATTAAGATAATATCGAAGTAAAATACCCTTTATGACTGATTACTTCGAACCTATTAACTCTTAATACATATCTCCACCCATACCACCATGAGGTGGCATTGGAGGCATTGGTTCCTTCTTCTCTGGCTTCTCGACAATTGTAGCTTCTGTTGTCAATAATAGCCCAGAAACGCTTGCCGCATTCTCGATAGCAATACGAGTTACCTTAGTAGGATCGATAACACCGGATTTTACCAGATTCTCATATTTCTCCGTTTGGGCGTTGAAACCATAATCGTCTTTACCGTTTTTCACTTCATTTGTGACTACTGCGCCATCATGACCTGAATTTTCAGCAATTTGACGAATTGGCTCTTCGAGAACTCGACGGATAATGTTAACGCCAGTTTTCTGGTCGAGGTTTTCCGTTTTTACTTCGTCAAGCTTTTTCATGGTACGCAAGAAGGCAACACCACCGCCTGGAACTATACCTTCTTCGACGGCTGCGCGAGTTGCGTGGAGTGCATCTTCAACACGTGCTTTCTTTTCCTTCATTTCGACTTCAGTGGAAGCACCGATCTTCAGAACTGCAACACCACCGGACAACTTCGCTAGTCGCTCTTGAAGCTTCTCTTTATCATAATCCGATGTAGTTTTATCAATCTGCTGTTTGATCTCATTGATGCGCTTCTTGATTTCTTCCTTTTTACCAGCACCTTGAACGATTGTTGTATTATCTTTATCGATAGTAACACGTTCGGCAGTGCCAAGATAAGCAATTGTGGCATTCTCTAACTTGTATCCTTTTTCTTCAGAGATTACCTGACCACCTGTAAGCACTGCGATATCCTCTAACATTGCTTTCCGCCGATCGCCAAATCCCGGAGCTTTAACAGCACAAATACGGAGAGTTCCACGGAGTTTATTGACAACCAATGTAGCGAGCGCTTCGCCTTCTACTTCTTCTGCGATGATGAGCATGCTTTTACCAGCTTGTGCAACTTTCTCGAGAATCGGGAGTAAGTCCTTCATCGCACTGATTTTTTTGTCATGAATGAGAATGTTGGGATTCTCAAGCACCGTTTCCATACGATCAGCATCCGTAACGAAATATGGTGAGAGGTACCCACGATCAAATTGCATTCCTTCAACTACATCCAATGTCGTATCAGTTCCCTTTGCTTCTTCAACGGTTATGACTCCATCTTTGCCGACCTTCTCCATAGCGTTCGCGATCAAATCACCGATCGTACGATCGTTGTTTGCAGAGATCGTTCCAACTTGAGCGATTTTCTCTTTGTCGTCGCCTACTGTCTTGCTAATCTCTTTTAAGCCTTCGACAACTTTTTTTACCGCTAGGTCGATTCCACGTTTTAAATCCATTGGATTCGCACCAGCCGTGACATTCTTGAGTCCTTCACGAACAATTGCTTGTGCGAGGATTGTGGCAGTTGTAGTTCCATCTCCAGCTACATCGGATGTTTTCGATGCAACTTCACGAACCATCTGTGCACCCATATTCTCGATTGGATCGGAAAGTTCAACTTCCTTTGCAACAGTGACACCATCTTTTGTAGTCGTTGGTGCACCAAACTTTTTATCAATCACAACATTACGTCCTTTTGGTCCAAGTGTAACCTTTACTGCATTCGCAAGTTGATCGACACCCTTCTTCAAAGCATTACGTGCATCACTATCATATTGAATTAATTTCGCTGCCATATTCATTCTCTCCTTTCAATTACTTAGGCATTATGGCGAAGATGTCGCTCTCGCGCATCAGTAACAATTCTTCACCTTCAAATGTGACTTCGGTTCCGGAATACTTTCCGTAAAGAACCTTATTGCCCACTTTGACTTCCATCGGGATTACTTTTCCTTCATCGGATACTTTTCCCGGACCAACAGCAATCACTTCACCCCACACAGGTTTTTCTTTTGCTGTGTCAGGTACGATGATTCCGCCTTTGGTCATTTCCTCAGCTTTGGATGGCTTCACAACGACTCGATCTGCCAATGGTTTGAGCATCATAGATACTCCTCCTTTTTATGGTTAATGAATAGATATTTAAAGTTTTTTAGCACTCTATATTTGTGAGTGCCAATATACAATATTAAGAGTAGAAAGTCAAGAATAGTGATAAATTGGCAGGAAATCAGCTATTTCGTCGCATGTAAGTTTGAGCAATTTTATCAATAATAAAAAGGACAAGAATAGCTAATAGAATTGCAAGAATTGTATTTGTTTGATTATTTCCCTGAGGTATAACCGGCATCTTTGGAGTTATTAAATTGGTAAATTTTTGACTTCCATCTTGAATAAGTTGCATTATCAAAGTGTAAGTTCGAGAATCGGAAGGTTTTTCAATTTGAAGACCTGTGGTTCCAACGACAGTAAAAACGTATATCAAAAAAGCAAGTACAGCACTCATCGCGATAATGTTTCCCATACTTTGAATAATACTGGTGTACCAAGCTTTTTGTTTAACTGGAGAAATATTTTCGAGAACCAATTGTGTAAAATTCTTTGAAGGGCGAATGAGTCCTGAATGTTTAGCAGTTAAAATAATTGAACGCTGGAGATCCAACTCATTTCTGCAATTTATGCATGTCTCCAAGTGTAAAACATATTCGGATTGGTTCCGATCGATGGTTTTACCATCTGCTAAGTTACACAGAATTTCAAAAGGTATATGATTCATACGGTCTCATCCTTCTTGCAATTTCATACAAGATCAACACTCATTCGACGAATGATTGCCTGTCTCAAAAGTGCCCGGGCGCGAAAAAGTCTCGCCTTAATTGTTCCTAGTGGCAGGCCGGTCACTTCTACGATTTCGTAATAGCTCATTTCTTGTATTGTAAACAATGTAAAAGTGCTTCCATACTCTGGTGAAAGCTTTTCAATTTCTTCTTGAACTATTTTTGCGAATTCGTCCGATTCTACTTGTACATCCGGAAGCAATTCAGTTGATGCGATATCTATTGGTACACTATCTTCATCATCTCTATCTAACGAGACTTGATAATGTCTTTCTTTTCTCCCGGCTGCCGTCACACATGTATTATAGACAATGCGATATAACCAAGTGGAAAAACTGGATTTCCATTCGAACGAAGGAAGCGCTCGATAAATCCGAACGAATGCGTCCTGTAGCGCCTCTTCGGCATCCTCCCGATTTCTAAGAATCTTATATGCAAGTGTCATCGCCTTTGCACTATGCTTTTCAACAAGAGCACCAAATGCACGAACATCACCATCTAATACTTTTAGTATAATCTCTTTATCTGAACTACTCATCTAAATTTGCCGGCTTTTATACTTTACTTAGACTCGAAAGAATTCATTTGGGTTTCATAGAAGAACTTGAAACCTTTTTTTAAAACCTGTGGTCAAAGTTACTAAAGCAATTAGTCAACATCAATCACAATACTTTAACGGAGAAATGAAAATGGATGCTGGTATTCTTGTTCCAATCACTTTTTTCATTGGTACAGCTGTAATTCTTTGGAAATTTTATGAAGGTCGACACAAGGAACGAATGTTAATGATTGAGAAAGGTGTTACACCTGCAGAGTTCAAATCCGGTGGAATAACTCCTTTTTGGAAGAGTAACATTCTAAGCAACCTGAAATGGGGTTTGCTTTTCACTTTTGTCGGAATTGGTTTATTTATAGGTGAACAAATACACCAATTCGTAGAATTCGATGAAGAATCATCAATTTTTGCTTGTATGTTAATTTTTGGTGGACTGGCCCTCATAATTTTCTACTTTATTGCTTCAAAAAAGATAAAGGAAAAGCAGGTCAACGAAGAATAGTCTTTAAAATCAGAAAGCCGATGGAATTATCATCGGCTTTTTTCTGAGACTTAACGTTGAGAATCACTTCTGGAATGTTCGAATAAATACACCAACCAATCGTATACTTCCAGTTAACTTCTTCCAGAGATTTTTAGAATAGAGTAACTCGATAGCACCTTTTAGTCCTACATAAATCTTTTTACTGTGTGGATACCACCACATATTCTTTTGTACAGACGGTAAAATATCATCAATAACGCAACGCGGTTGAGTCATTTCCTCTAAGCCAATATATCCATGTGTCCGACCAATTCCCGATTCCTTCCATCCACCCCAAGGTGTTTCTGCCATTCCATGGCTCATTAGATGATCGTTAATCATTACAGATCCAACTTCTAACCGAGCTGCAATGGCATGACCTTTCTTTCTATTCTTCGTCCAAACCGAGGCAGTTAGACCAAGCTTTGAAGCATTCGCTCGAGCGATGGCTTCCTCCACATTTACCACTTTTTGAACCGTCAAGATAGGTCCAAAAATTTCTTCATTCACCACCATCATATCATCTCTTAAATTTTCTATAATGACTGGCGGGAAGAACAATCCCTTTAAGTTCTTTGAAATAATGTTTTTTTCAGGAAATACTTTACCACCCTTCTTCAATGCATCTGTATAACATAATTTTACTTTTTTCCATTGTTCCTTTGTAGTCATAGAGCCAACATCGACATTCGAATCCTCGTCAACACCCATTCGTAATTCACTCATTTTTTGTTTTAAAATTGATAGGAATTCATCATATACCTCTGCTTCGATATATATTCGTTCTACTCCTCCACAGGATTGACCGGTATTTACAATACCAGCCCACAGTGCACCGCCTACAGCGCGATACAAATTTGCATCGGCACATACTATCATTGCATCATTACCGCCAAGCTCAAGCGAAACCGGTATAAGATGTTTAGACGCTTGTTCCATAAGTAGCTTCCCGACAGGAACTGAGCCTGTGAAGAAAAGCTTATTAATGCCAGCATTAAAAAATGCTTCACCTGCAACGCGCCCTGGGATATTAACAATATGGAAAATGTTCTCAGGCAGATTAGCAGCTTGAATACACTCCTTAATCAACTTACCAACTTCAAGCGATTGAGTTGCTACTTTCAAAATCACAGCATTTCCTGCAATCAGAGCCATAGAAATTTCATGGAACGGTATGGCAAACGGATAATTCCATGGACTAATAATTCCCACTACACCTACAGGAACTCGATCGACATATGCGCGTTTATTAGCTATCAGAATATTGCCGCCACTGAGTCGTTTCCTCTTAAGAATTTTATGAGCATGGTTAGCATAATAACTTATAGCCATTGTAATCGAAAAAACTTCCATGCTAAGTGCATCTACTCGAGTCTTGCCGCAATTTTTCGAAATACTTTCGACGATATGATCGACATTTGAGACTATGTAGTCGCGAATTCTAAACAGATATTGGGCACGTTCATGAAATGTTAGTTTTGCCCATTCGCTCTGCGCAATCTTAGCAAGTGCGACTGCACGTTCTAATTCGTTTGCTGTATTTTCTGGAGTCTTGCCAATAGCTTTTCCTGTTACAGGATTGTACGATGTGGTAAATTTATTTTTCGCCATATTAATTTTCTTTATTAAATGTTAGAATGGGGTGGTACCAATTTGGGAAGTTCCTTTTAATTGAGAACACATTAATGCTTAAGAGAATATTTTTTATGAATTTATCTTTAATAATTGCTATTACCATTACATGCTGTAAAAACCATCGTGTGGGAACGATTGTGGTTCTCATTTCCTTTAATTCTGAGAAAACCTAGTTTGATCACGTGGAAAGGTAAATAAAAGAGTGGAAAGATCCTGATGTTTCTAATTCAGGTTTACGAATCATTGTACGAAAGCATCTTGACTGCACATTAAAATGGTAGTATATTGTATTATTAATAACATCGCGGGGTGGAGCAATTGGTAGCTCGTCGGGCTCATAACCCGAAGGTTACAGGTTCAAGTCCTGTCCCCGCTACAAAAAGCCTCTGAGACGTCAGGGGCTTTCTCATTATGGAGATGCTAATGCCGTTTCAGACTTATGTCTTGGTTAGTGATGAATTCTATCATTACACTGGACATACTTTAGATTTGAATTTGAGACTTGAATGCCATGCTCAAAAGACTACACACTTCACTAAGAAAGGTACCAATTGGAAAATTATATACTCAAAGGAATTTAGCACCAGATCCGACGCTATACGACATGAGAAATGGTTAAAAAGTGGAGTGGGAAGAGACTGGTTGAAAAAACACATCGCGGGGTGGAGTCCGCCGAAGGCGGAGTAGCTCGTCGGGCTCATAACCCGAAGGTTACAGGTTCAAGTCCTGTCCCCGCTACAAAAAATGAAAATGCCTGGCTTGTCCAGGTGTTTTCATTTTTCATAGTACCAAATAGATTGTAATTCAAGTTGAGTTTCATCAACACATTGATGAAACGAAATGCCGATATATTTTTATCGTCATCCTGTCCCCGCTACAAACGGTACGGAAAGTCTCATTGGTTGAGAAATCAATGGGACTTTTTATTTCGATAGCAATGAGTGAAATTCAACGATTTGTTTAATGTTATATAGCGCTAATGGAGTATCTAAACCAATGCTCCATAATAGGGCGATTTATAAGTAAGGTGCTCTATTTTTACTTCACCTCTCTATAAAATAATTTCTCCGAAGCAATTCTCATTTTATTCTATTTCGTTAAAATCATCTTCCTCGTTTGGATGAAATCTCCAGCTTGAATTCTGTAGAAATATACACCACTAGTAAAATTGTTACCATCGATCATAATTTCATGATAACCCATTTCTAACTCTTTATTTACTAATGTCTGGAGTTCTCTACCAAGAAGATCGCAGATGACTATTTTTGTCTGGGACGTTTTAGGTAATGCAAATTTAATTTTTGTAGTCGGATTGAATGGATTGGGGTAGTTCTGACCGATAAAATATTCTGTCGGTATTGCAGACTCCTCGACATCGGTTTGTACACTGGCAACAAAATTCCACACCTCGCTCCATGGACCAGTACCTACAAAATTCTTTGCTTGAACCCGCCAGTAGTATTTATCTCCTTGTGTAAGTCCAGAAATATTTCTGACGGTATCCGTTGTAGCACTTGCCTTAAGGACAGTAGCAAATGTTTGATCCTTCGACAATTGGACATAATATTGATCAACGTCCTGCAATTTTCTCCATTTCAATGTTATATAGTCAGCCCGGTTTGGATAGGTCGGAGTAGCTGAAACTAACTGTGGTACAGTAGGTAAGGATACAGTTGTAATAAAACTCCATACATTGCTCCAAAGACACACACCAATTGAACTTTGTACTTTAACGCGCCAATAATATCTTTTAGTTTTTGATAAGCCTGATATTGTTGTGACTGTATCTGTAACTGTTGAATCACTTTTTTCGATACTAGAAAAACCTGGATCTAAGGATACTTGAATAAAATACTTTTCTGCGTTTTGCACCTTATTCCAACGAAAAGTGATATTTGTATCCAGGCCAGTTTGAAGATCAGATGGATAGCTTAACGATGCCCATTCAAATACAGAAATACCGTTAGAAAGCGTCGGTGTGGTCCATGTAATCCAAGAATTGAGATCAGTTGTGTATCCCGGATTTGTTGAAATATTCGTATTTGTAGTATCCTTACCAAGCAGGAACTTATCAACGAAGGCACCGACTTCTGGTTTCTGAATTGCCGGAAGGTTACAGTGGTCGCTATGCTCAACCTTAGAAAAACCAAACCTGTCTGGCACTCCAAGCGCTTTCCAAATCTCATGCGCTGCCTTACATCCAACATAACCGGATTCATCTGCAAGCCATATCATGCTTGGATTCCCGATGACGAACAATGCTCGCGGTGCTATCATGGCCATTACCTCATGATGATCAAAAGGTAATTTGGTAACTGCATTATTGAATTGATTGACATCCGAATGATACCATCCATAACTTTGTGCGTTTGCCAGAATCTCTACACTTGAACCAATTGTTTGAGAGAAGCGCCAGGTAGCATCACCACCACCGCCAGGTTCTTGAGTTATTGTTAGTGCAATGCGCTCGTCGAGTGCTCCGGAAAAGAGTGCAATCTTACCAGCAAAAGAACAACCTGTGATCGCTAAGTGTTTTAGATCAATATTTGCTTGTGGGACTCTTTCCAAACCATCGATAATACGACTGACACCCCACGCCCAAGCTGTAAAATATCCAACTTTCGAATCTGGGTACAATTTATAGAAACCACCAAGGCCGCGACCCGATTGTGTCCATGGAGCTACCTGACTAAAATTATATGTTATAGTTGCAATACCACGTGATGTAAAAATATCAGAAGGCAGACTACCAGTACCGCCACCAAATCCAACACCAATTACTGCCGGAAAAGGCCCATTCCCACTAGCAGGAAGAGAAATAATTGCAGTC
>Ga0233421_10000503_pt1 | contig 15999 bp, 20 predicted proteins | sample Watercolumn_Mata_3_FD_182725 | JGI IMG/M metagenome (GOLD analysis project Ga0233421, IMG submission 182725) | Freshwater microbial communities from Lake Matano, South Sulawesi, Indonesia - Watercolumn_Matano_2014_107_MG | ecosystem: Environmental > Aquatic > Freshwater > Lake | place... | reverse complement strand
CAGGGAGAGGCAATACATAATATTTTTTAAGATGGTAAAAAATCGAGGACAGGTTCCTCTTGATGATGAGGAGAGGGATACTGAACTTGGGCCTAAAACTGCTAAAGGATATATTCTTGCTTTAAAGTCAACAGGAGTTTATGAATATAGAGATGGATGGGATGCTATTTATGATAAGTTGAGATTAAATGGGTTTGCAGTTGGAGCAGATCGAAAGAGGTTTGTTTATAATCTAAGAAGCTATTATTTTAGGTGGAAGCAAGCTCAGAAGGGAAAGTAGTAAGCAATAGAGGGAAGCATTAGACTTCCCATTAGAAGAGTTCTTCTTGCATTTGCTAGAATTGTAAATAATCCAAGAATACTTGAGATCAGAAATACAAGAAATCCGAGCCAGCCTGAGAAGATTATAACAATTAGAGCAAGAAGCAGGAGGACAGCAAGCGAGAGCATTCTGTAATTTATTTTTGAGATATTCTTTGCGATTATTTTTGATACAAATAAAGCAAGAAGAAGAGAGATTATTACAGAAAAGAGAATTGTCATAATTATCAAAATTAAATTGAAAAGTGAGAACTGGGGCATAATCTTTTGAATTGCAACTATACTGCCTGCTCTTGCTTCATTTATTGCATATAATGTTGGAAAAAAGAGAGAGATCACAAGAATATTAATTATTCCTAGCATGAAGATAAACTGTTTATTATTATTTTCTCCTGTTAAACTAGAAGCAAGTAGTGCTGCCTGGCCTGTGCCTAGTGCTGGAAGAAGGGCGCAGAGGGGGGCTGTTAGGAAACTAGCTAGTGAGGGTGAAAATATGCTGGGCAGTTTAATCTTCTTTAGACTTTTTATCTCTTGTTTTGGGATTTGCTGTTTTTTTGATAGTGAGATTAAAAGAGATGATGAGCCAAAAAGTCCTGTTAGGAGTGGAAGAAGAGATTCTTTAAGAGGAAGAGAGAAAACCGCAAATCCAAGAAATCCAGATAGAAGAAATATTAGAAGAGAGAGAAGCCTTGAATTTTTTTCTGTTAGTATCAGATAGAGATTTACAAAAACTAGGAGAAAAAACATTATAAATTTAAGATAAAAATAGATTTTTGGAATTATAAGAATAAAAATTGGGGAGAAGATAAGAAAAATTATCAGGCCTATGAAGCAGCCATATAAAGAGAGGACAAGAGCTTCGTAGCCCTCTCCTTTATTTAGAAGTTTATGGCCTGGAAGAACAGATAATGCTGAATCAGAATCAGGCGCAGATAAGAAGATACTCGGGATAAAAGCGAAAATAGTATGAGTTATAGTAAGGGCAGTTAGGAATACAACAATTGGAAGAGCTTGAAGATGAGAAAGAAGGAGTGTTAGTGATGATAAAACAAAGAGTGAGAAGAGATTTGGATGCAGTCCTGGAATTAAACCAGCTAGAGCTCCTATTAAAATTCCTAAAAGCAGTGCAAGGATGATAGATAATATCACTATCTTGCTATTAGGCTAGAGTATATAAAAATTAGGAAAGAGGAAGTTATTTAAACAAAATTTTCTTTTTAAAGCAATGGAAATAGAGGTATTAGTTAATTTTATTTTAGTTGTGGCTTTGGGGGCTATTATTGGATTACAAAGAGAGATTACTCATCAGAAAGAAAAGGCAAGAGATTTTGCAGGAGTAAGAAGCTTTATCTTAATTGCGGTTTTGTCTTTTATCATTGCCCACATCACCTTAAATTTATACAATTCTTTTTTGTCTTTTATTACTATATTTGTTTGTTTTATGCTGCTGATGATTGCTGCTTATGTTATTATGGCAATAAAATTTGGAAGATTAGGAGTAACAACTGAAATTGCGGCAATAATTACTTTTCTTCTTGCTGCGATTATAACTGCGGATTTAACAAAGGATTATAGATTAGTAGCAATAATTATTGGAGTTTTAGTGGCTAGCTTTCTTGCTTTGAAGGAGCATTTGCATAGATTTGCCAAGAATATAAAGATGTTTGAAGTTTATGCTGCTATAAAGTTAGCTTTAATTAGTTTGATTATCCTTCCATTACTTCCTAACAAAGCTTATAGTTTGTTAGATGTTCCGTTATTAAAGGAATTCCTACTGAGCATGCCTAGAATAGCTGGCTTGCTGCAGGAGATAAATGTTTTTAATCCATTTAAAATCTGGCTGGTTGTTGTATTTATTTCGGGATTAAGTTTCTTGGGATATGTTGCGGTTAAGACTTTTGGGGTGAATAAAGGCATAGGGCTGACAAGTTTTTTTGGAGGATTTATGAGCAGCACTGCTGTTACTGTTTCTTTATCTGAAAAGAGCAAGGAGAGCAAGAATCTCAAGCCATTTATCTTTGGAATTCTGCTAGCCAGTTCTGTGATGTTTGTCAGAGTGTTAATATTGGTGTCTGCTTTGAATGCGAGCTTGCTCAAATCTTTAGTAGTTCCTGTTGGCGGGATGGCTCTTGCAGGATTTTTAATCTCATTTATTGTTTTTAAGATGAGTGAGCGCGAGGAAAAAGGTGAACTAAAGGTGAGAAGTCCTTTTGCACTCTCTCAGGCAATAAAATTTGGAATCTTTTTTGTATTTGTCTTGTTTATATCAAAGATCCTTTTTATTTTAATAGGGAATTCAGGAGTATATCTGTCTAGTTTGATAGCAGGATTAGCAGATGTTGATGCAATTACTTTATCTTTATCTTCTATGTCTAGTCTAGCTTTAAATGTTGCAACAGTTGGAATTGTGATAGCAATTTGCGCTAACACCCTTATCAAAGTTGGAATTGCATATTATAACAATAAGAAGCTTGCACTTCCACTTTCTTTGTTATTCTTGCTTATTCTAGCTTTGGGATTAATTCTGGCTCTAGTTTAGCTCGCGGATTTTGCTAGCAGATATCTCTAGAATATTATTATACTCTTGAATTATGCCTGTTACTTCTACTGTTTTGTTAAAAAAAGAGGAGTTTATTTTAGAGAGGATTGTGATATTCCCATAGTTATCTTTTAAGATAAGAATAGAGAAGCTATCATAATCTCTTTCTTGTATAACCTCTCCTTGAATAATAACTCTCTGGTTTATGCTTATTTTTGAAGCAGTTGTTATCTTTGATGGTGGAATTAGAAATGATAGGAAAAATAAAAAGCCAACTCCTAGAATTGAGATAATCAGAAGAATATACTTTAGCTTTTCTTTCATAGGAAGAAGAGAAAGGTTTATAATTTAAAGATTTTTCTTCTCCATAAATAAAAATGGATGCAGAAAAAAGATTTGAGTTAATAAAGGAAGTTGGAGAGGAAATAGTTACAGAAGAAGATTTGAGAAAGCTTCTTGAGACTAATAATAAGCCTGTTGTTTATGATGGTTTTGAGCCTAGCGGGAAGCTGCATATTGCTCAGGGATTAATGCGAGCAATAAATACGAATAAGATGTTAAAAGCAGGATGTAAATTTAAATTCTGGATTGCTGACTGGTTTGCCTGGATGAATAATAAGATGAATGGGGATTTAGAGAAGATAAAAAAAGTTGGGGAGTATCAGATTGAAACTTGGAAGGCTTGCGGAATGGATACAAGCAAAGTAGAGTTTATCTGGGCAAATGAAGTTATGAGCAAGAAGGACTATTGGAAGAGAGTTATAGAAATTGGAAGAAATTCTACTCTTAATAGGATATTAAGAACAACCCAAATTATGGGAAGAACAGAGAAGGATGAATTGTCTGCTGCTCAGATTTTTTATCCGTGCATGCAGTGCTCTGATATTTTTGAATTAGATGTTGATATTACTAACCTTGGAATGGATCAGAGAAAAGTAAATATTCTTGCAAGAGAGCTGGCTGTAAAATTAAAAGCAAAGAAGCCGGTTGTTGTCAGCTATCATATGTTAATGGGATTAACAGCTCCTGCTGTTGATATTAAGGATCCAATTGAGAGGAAGATTGCGATGAAGATGAGCAAGAGCAAGCCAAATACTGCTATTTTTATGACAGACAGCAGGGAGGAGATTGAGAAGAAGATAAAAGCAGCTTATTGTCCTGAGAAGATAAAAGAGGAGAATCCTATTTTGGAATATGCAAAGTATATCTTGTTTGAATCTTTTAAAGAGCTAAAAATAGAAAGAGATAAGAAGTTTGGCGGAGATGTTAGCTATAAGAGTTATGAGGAATTAGAAAGGGATTTTGTACAGGGAAAGTTGCATCCTGTTGATTTGAAAAATGCTTCTTCTGTTTATATTGATAAGTTGCTAGAGCCTGTTAGAAAGCATTTTGAAATCAATAAGAAGGCGAAAGAGCTGCTAGAACAGATTAGGAAGTTTGAGGTTACAAGATAAAAAGAAATTTTCCCGCGGGAAAATTTCTTTTGCAGCTATCGAGTGTGAAATTCTACTATATCTTTGTCTTTTAAAACATGCTCTAGGCCGACTTGCTGGTTTGGAAACTTGGATGAAGGGCCTGTAATTCTGATTTCTTTTACAATTATGCTTTTTGGAAAGAGTTTGCCAGCTAATTCTCCTGCTGTTGTTTCGGGTTTTAAGATAACAGGAGAAAAGTCATGGGGCTTGCCTGGCTGTTTTGTGTAAATTCTAATAACTCCGGAGTTTTTTATAAAAAGCTGCTTTAGATCTTCTAGATTTTCCTTTGTTTTTGTAGATAAAAGAAGAAAATTATATTTTTTGCTTTGAAGAAAAGAAGAAATCTTTCTTTTCTCATCTGGAGATAGTAAGTCGCTTTTATTAAAAGCAAGAATCCTTTTTCCTGCTGCTTTATCTAGAAAGGGAAGAATCTTCTCTAAATCCTGCAAGGAGGGAATCATTATCAATAAGATGTCTGCGGTGTTTGCTAAGCCCTGATCAAAATCTTCATAGTTTATAGCAGGCATATCTATAATTTGAAATTTTATTCCTTGATAATCCAGAGCTCCTATAACTGGAAACTTTGTTGTGAAGAGATGATTGCTTATTTCAGGAGTTGCGTTTGTCAAACTAGCTAGCAAGGAGGATTTTCCAGCCCCTGATAAGCCAATTAAGACTATCTGAACTCCTTCTTTTTTTATTCCTAGTTTTCTAGCAGTTGATTTCTTCTGCTTGACTTTTTGTTCTATCTTTTCTTTTAGTCTTTTATATCTTCCTCGGATGTCTGCTCTTAGGTTTTCAGCTCCTTTATGACTGGGCATGGCAGACATCATCTCTTCTAAGGCGAGAAGCTTTTCTTCATCTGTGTATGCTTGTAAGTATTTCTTCTGGGCTGCTGTAAACTCCTGGGAGACATTAGTTGACATGATGAAGTCTAATTCCACAACTATTTTAAACTTTCTTTTCCCTGCAATTTTATGGAAATGCCACTTCCAGAGATACTAGATAGATTAAGCATAATAAAATTAAAGATAGAGAGAATTGGAGAGCCTCATCTTATTAAAGAGAAAGAGGAGTATGAGAAAGCAATAAAGGAATTTGAGGAAAAAGGAGTAAAAATTAATCCAGAATGGCTAGAAGAATTATATCAGTTTAATGGACAGATCTGGGATTTAGAATCTGATATTAGAAAGGGGAAGGAAGGAGAGCTTGGATTAGAAGAGGTTGGAAGAAGAGCAATTGCTATAAGGGCAATAAATATGAAAAGAATTGCTGTGAAGAATAAAATTGTTGAAGAAACTGGAATTGGATTTAGGGATGTGAAGATGAATCATGCTTCTGCATGATTCATCTTAGATATAAGATTTATTAATTCTAGGAATGTGGGATATTTGACTGCTTTTTATCTTATCTTAAGTACTCGGCATTGTTTATTTCTATTTTGAAGTTGTTTCTTTCCCAGAAGCTTTCTTGTTTTATTAAAGATTTTTTTCTCGAGGCAATTCCTGAAATCTCCAAAAAGGCGCAGTACATGCAAATAGCTACTTTTTCCTTTTCGCAGAGTACACAAGAATTTTCATTTAAGGTGTCTCCGGGCAATTTTTTCCTAAGCTCTTCAACCACTTCTTTAATTTGTGTTTTAGTCAGCCCAAAATCCCAAAGCCACGATGTTGCATGTTTGATATAACAATCTGTGCAAACTGGGCTAGTGATTATATTTGAGCACAACTCACAAACCTCTTTGCTAGCCATGATATCTTTAGGATTATCTATTTTATATAATTAACCAATATAGACTATATAGTTTGTAGTAAGATTTATATAGTTAAAAATATATGTTAAATCTATGGAGAGAAGAAAAATACAGATTATTGCGGGCAGTACTTATTCAATTTCTTTGCCAAAAGACTGGATTAAAAAGCATAATTTAAAAGAAAAAAATGAATTGATGATCGATGAAAAAAATGATGGCTCACTTGGTATATTTCCACATTTACGTGAAGAGAAAGAGTTGAAGGAGATTTCCTTAGATGTTGATATTTATACAAAGAATATCAATCAGATTTTATTTGCGGTATACTACCTCGGAATTGAAACAATAAACTTATATTCAAAGACCGAGATTTCAAAAGAAATTAAAACTAAGATTAGAAAGACACTCTCAAATATGAGTGGGACTGAAATAAGCTACGAGGACAAGCAGAGAATAACAATTAAAGTTCTATTGGACGGATTGAAAGTCGATTTGGTGCAATTATTATACAGGACAAGTATTCTCATAGATTCCTCTTTGTCAGACATCTTGGAAAAAGTTAATGTTAAAGAAATAATCTTAAATGAAAATGAGATAGACAGACTTTATCATTTGATGACAAAAATTATCTCTCTTTCTCTAGTTGATTCGAATATACTCAATTCTTCAAATATTAAGGATTCGCTGCTTATCCCTTCTTATTTTTTAATTGGTAAAAAGATGGAGAATATCGGAGACAATATAAGGCGTTTAGGAGAATACCTAAGCCATAATAAGAACAATTTTGAAAATAAGAAGGAAATTTTAAATTTCCTAAAAGAGGAGATAAATATGGGTATGAGACATCTGCTTAAAAATTGCCCGAAAATGTTTGATAAGAAGCCCGATTCTGAATTTGAGAAAATTGCGGAAGATATTCTAAAAATTAAAGATAAAACCATCTCAGATTATCTAAGAGAAATTTTAAGATATGTTGTTGATATTGAAGAGGAAATTATTAATATTTGTTTTTATAAGAAGATTATCTTAGAGAAAAATATCTAGAAAATAGAAACAGTAAGTTTAAAACATAATTTTTCTTAATGTGTCTATGAAACTAGCATGTTTATTTTCAGGAGGAAAAGACTCTTGTCTGGCCTTGCATAAGGCTGCGAGAGATAATGAGATAAAATATCTGCTAAATGTGAATCCAAAGACAAGAGATAGCTGGATGTTCCACAAGCCTGATTTGAAATTACTAAAGAAGCAAGCTAGGATGCTTAATATTCCTTTAATAATCCAGGAAAGCAAGGGAGAAAAAGAGGCAGAGCTAGCAGATTTAGAGAAGATAATTAAGAAAGTTAGAGATAAGATCGAAGGAATTGTTATTGGCGGAATAAAGAGCAATTATCAGGGGGAGAGGCTAAAGAAGATATGCAAAAAGCTAAATTTAGAATTAGTAGCTCCTTTATGGGGATATTCTGTTGAGCAATTGTGGAATGAATTATTAGATGAGAATTTTAAAATTGTAATGACTAAGATAAGCTGTGAGGGCATTGATAAGGGCTGGATTGGGAAGATAATTAATAAAGAAAATTTCAGAAAATTAGAGGAACTTTCTAAGAAATATAAGTTCAGACTTGATTTTGAGGGGGGAGAGGCAGAAACTGCTGTTTTAGCTATGCCTGGGATGAAAGAGGAGATAAAACTCGAGTTTGATGTTGTTTCAGAAGATAAATATAGACATTTTATAAAAATTAAAGAGATTCTGTAAAAAATAAATATTTTTGCAAAGAGTACTATCAAAAGGTTTAATAATAAAAATTATCTCTTACTTTTATGATAAGCAAAAGAGATAATTTTTACAAGAAAAAACTAGAGAATGGGTTAACTGTCTTATTTGAGAAGAGAAATCTGCCTATTGTAAGCACATCTGCAAGTGTAAATTATGGGGCTGCATTTGAGCCTCTTGCTAAAAAAGGAATTTCACACTGCATAGAGCACATGATGTTTAAAGGAACAAAAAAGAGAAGCCAGAAGGAGATTGTTGAGGAGATTGAGAGAAAGGGTGGAATAATAAATGCATTTACAAGCGAGGAAGTTACAAGCTATTGGAATAAACTTGCAAGCAAATTCCTAGATTCTGGATTAGATATAGCCTCGGATTTGATATTAAATCCGAGATTTGATGAAAAGGAGTTTGAGAAAGAAAAAAAAGTCATTATTGAGGAAATAAAGATGCATAAGGATGTTCCTCAGTATTATGTTATTGATAAGATTAAGGAGATGCTTTATGAAAGTCCTTTTGGGGCTAGCATGGCTGGAGATGCAAATAGTGTTAATAGCTTAAAAATAGGCGATTTGAAGAAACTTTTTGATGAAGTTTATACAACTGATAGTATAATTTTGAGTGTTGTTGGAGATGTTGATTTTGAAGATATTTGCAAGAAAGCAGAATTGTTTCCTGCTAGAAAAAGAAAAATTCTGGACTATCAGGCAAGAAAGATAAATAAAGAGGAGATAGAAAAAAGAAAAGGAATTGATCAGTCACATTTTGTTTTAGGATTTCATGTTCCTTGCTTGTGTGATAAGAGAAAGTATGATTATGAAGTTATGAAAGCTTATCTTTTAGATGGAATGAGCTCTGTTTTATTTCAGGAAGTGAGAGAGAAGCTAGGGTTGGTTTATCATATCAAGGGGGATTTTGATATAGGCAAGAATTATGGATATGCTATGATTTATGCTGGAGCTTTAAAAGAAAATTTGAAGAAGATAAAAGAAATTATTATAAAAGAGATTAAAAATATTAAAAATATAAAAAGTGCAGACTTTGGAGAGGTTAAGGAACAGCTTATTGGAATGAAGAAGATAGAAGCAGAAGATTCTACAAATACTATGAATAATTTGATGTTAGAAGAAGTCGGATGCGGGGCAGAAGAGTATTATAATTATGAAGCCAGGATTAATGGTGTTAAAATAGAAGATGTTAAGAACATTAAAATCAAAGACTTCTCAAGCTTCTCGCTAGTTTCTGAATAAAAAAGAAATAAAAGAAAAAAATAAAATTATTTCTTATAGTTTCTAACTAGCTTGCCTATTCCGACAACTAGGACTGCTAGAGCTATAACCCACTGCACCCAAACTTGGTCCATTGCTAGCGATGGGATAATTAATCCTAGAACCAGTAATAAACCAACAATAGTTACAAGCCAGGCTGTTAGTTTTGCCATTTTGTTTCTCTCCCTTTGTAAATAAAAGAGGAAAAAGCTATTTAAATAGATTGTGCTTTTTCCTCTGATGAGGCTGTTTATCGCACTAAATATTCCTGGGGAAGTCAGAAAAAAGTTATATGGGGAAGCAAAGATTCTCGAGGAGAAAGATCTTTTTACCGGAAAGATTATAGAAGAGGAGAATTTACATTTAACTTTAAAATTTTTAGGAGAAGTTGAAGAAAGCAAATTAGCAGAGATAAAAGAGAAGCTGGCTGGGATAAAAGAGAAAAAGATAGATGCTTTTCTAGGAGAACTTGGAGTTTTTGATGAAAAATTCATAAGAATTATCTGGATTAGACTTCTGGGAGCTGATGAGCTGCAGAAGAAAGTAGATTCTGCTTTATCTAAGATGTTTGCGAGAGAAAATAGATTTATGAGTCATATTACAATTGCGAGAGTAAAATCTGCTAAAGAGAGAAGAAGATTAATAGACGAGATAAAAAATATAAAATTAACAAATATTAAATTTAAGATTGAAAGTTTTGAGCTTATGAAGTCGGAATTAACTAAAGAAGGGGCAAGATATTCTGTTATTGAGAGTTATAATCTTTTGTGAAGAATAAATACCCTAATATAAAGCATTCAGAGATTAATATATTTATGCTTTGAAATATATTTTACACTTCCATATTCTTTATAAGGTTGAAGATATCTTATTTCTTTGATGGGAAAAATCTTGAGAGCAAATGATTTTGTCAGAAGAGACGTTGTTTCTATTAGAGATTTTTCTAGACAAGAGATTGATTTTATTTTAAAACTTGCAAGAGATATTGAAGAGAGGCCTGCAGATTATTCTGGGGCCATGGTCGGAAAGATAATGGCTCCTTTATTTTTTGAGCCCAGTACAAGGACTTGCGGAAGTTTTCAAATGGCTATGCAGCAGATGGGTGGGGCAGTATTTGATTTCGATGTTGCCCAAAGCTCTATAAAAAAAGGCGAGACCTTGACAGATACTGCCAGGATGTTTAAAGGATACAAGCCCGATGTTGTAGTGATAAGGCACAATAAAGACGGCTCTGCGAGGCTTTTTGCAGATATTGTTGATTTTCCTGTGATAAATGCGGGTGATGGAAAAAATCAGCACCCTACTCAAACCTTGCTGGATTTATACACTATCAGAGAAATTTTAAATCGAATTGATGGTGCAAATGTTGCTGTTGTAGGAGATTTGAAATATGGCAGAACAACCCACTCTCTTGCCCTTGCCTTGTCGCAGTATTCTGATGTCAGTTTATCTTGTGTCGCCCCTCAAGGACTGGAGATGCCCCAAAATGTTATTAGAGATATTAGAAATAAAAATGTTAGGGTGCCTGAAAGATCTTTGAAAGATTTGGAAAAAGTCATTCGTGAAGTTGATATTTTGTATATGACTAGGATTCAGAGAGAAAGGTTTCCGCAAGGAGAAGAGGGAGAGAGGCAGTATGCAAGAGTTTGTTCTGAATATAGGCTTACCTTAGAGATGATTAAGAGAGCAGGGCCGAAGGCTAGCTTTAAAGTGCTACACCCTCTTCCCAAGGTTGATGAGATTGCAATAGAAGTTGATGGGAGTGAGTGGGCTTATTATTTTAAGCAGGCTGAGAATGGACTCTATATAAGGAAGGCTTTACTTTATCTTCTGACTGGAGCAAAAGGCAGGATGAGAAATCATGATTGACAGAAATATTATTGGATATATAGAGAATGGAGTTGTTGTAGATCACATTCCTGTTGGGAGAGTTTGGGAAGTTGCTAGAATTTTGCGTGTTGATAGATTGGAAAGAGCCAGAGTTTCTTTGGGCGACGGATATGACAGCGCGAAAATAAATAAAAAGGGAATTTTAAAAGTCGAGGGAAGAACTCTGAGTGAGAGGGAGATAGACCTTATCGCCTTGCTTGCACCAGAAGCGAGTGTGAGTTTTATCAGAGGCGGCAGAGTTGAGAGAAAGAAGAAGGTTCATATTCCAGAACAATTAGAGGGGGTAGTTTGCTGCGCAAACTCTAATTGTATAACTAATGAGGCAGGAGAAAAAGTGCCTTATAAAATTTCTTATCGCAATGGCGTTTTTACATGTCATTATTGCGAGTATGAATTTGACATGAATGAACTTAAATTAAACTTGGGCAGTTAAAAATGATCAGAGAGGCTGAAGAAAAAGAGTATGGGGAGCTAATTCGAATTGCAGAGGAAGATGGATTTGAGCATCCTAGGAAGATAAATCTTTTATGGATACAGAATAGAAGTATCTTGGGAGATAGATTTTATTTATACGAGGAAAATAATAAGATTCTTGGATTTGTTTGTTTTCAGCCAGAGTTTTCTAATGGAAGCAGGCTGCACTATATCTCTGTTAGGAAATCAGAGCAGGGAAAGGGGGTTGGCTCTGCATTGCTAGAAGAGGTTGAAAAGATGACTGTAAAGCACGAGAAAAGCAAATTGTATTTATGGGTGCATCAAAAAAATAAGCAGGCAATTAAATTTTATTTAAAACATGATTTTGATTTTGCAGGGATTTTTATAAATAAATATGGCGAGGGAGAAAATGCACTACTGATGTGCAAGGAGCTAAAATGAGAGAGGAGGCAAGAGATACACAGAGCAGGCTAGCAGATGTGCTTTGTCCGATTGGACATTATCTTTTAGTTGATATGCAGGCAGGAGATAAAGTGAGATGCACTCTTTGTGGAAAAGATTATGAAAGATCTCAGTTAAGAGCAGAGGGGCAGTCTGATAGAGTTGGAAGATTGGTTTCTTTAAGTGAGGGATATGATTGAGAGAATTTAACTTAGCATGCTTTCGGTAAATAGCTCATATTTGTGCTGTTCTTTTGAAAGATGATACTTAATATTAATAATATTTTCACTAAAATTTTCTTTTATCTGCTGCATAAATAAATCTAATTCGTCTGTATTTTTCGCTGCAAGATATATAAATATTTTTGGGGAAGCTGCAGACATAAATGCATATCTTACTTGATGATGGTTTATAATGTAATCTCTTAATTTATTTTCTGTTTCCCTTGAGAGATTTCTTAAATCAAGTTGAAGAAGATAAACATCATATCCCAGAGAAATCAAGTTAATTTTTGCTGTAAATTTTATTATTATTCCTGCAGCTTTCAATTTTTTTATTCTGGCTGCTATTGTTTCATAAGTTAGTTTTAATTTCTCTGCCAACAAGTGCAATGGCTGGCTAGAATCTTTATTTAATTCAAGAAGAAGTTGTCTGTCTTTCTTGTCAATTTTCAGTTTTTGCCGATTTAGTTTTTCTTTAAATGTTCTAATTGGTTTGTTTTTTATTAATTCAATCGGCAATTGCTCCACTTTGTAGGATTCTAGAATCGGATGAAGTTCATAAACATCAAGAATATTTGAGAATTTTCCCTTTAATTCAGATATGAATGACGAAAGTTCTGATGAAGACTTGCAAACAAATTCTAAGACAAAATTCCACTCCCCTGAAAGCTTGTCTAAGACAAGGACTTGGTTATTTTTCTGAATAAATTCTATGAATTCTTGGGTTTCTTGTTTGTTTGCATTTAATTTTATCAAAACTTCATAGAAATCTAAGCCAAAAAGATGATGGTCTATTACTGTAAAGAAACCAGAGATAATTTTTTTCTGAATTAATCTTTTAATTCTGTATGTTGCTGCATTTTTTGACAAAGCAACTCTTTTGGCAATCTGGTTATGAGATAATCTTGAATTCTCACATAGTAATTCCAAAATCTGCCAATCTTTTTTGTCCAAGTCTTTCATATCTTCGATTTAACCATTTTTGGCTCTTTTTACACTTATGAGGAATAAGTATTTAAATCTTTCCTTAAATAGTCAAAAAATAAACAAAAAGTATTAAATAATAAGGGATGTTACTATTATCAAGTAAATAAAAAAATAACTACAAATAAATACTAAAACAAAAAACAAAATGACAGCTAAAATTTCAGATGAAAAAGAAATAGAACAAGCAAAAGCAGTTGTTGAAGCAGTAAGAAGTGCAAATTACTTTACCGACTTATTTCTTAATATCTGCGGGCAATTTCCTGGAAAAGCAGAGAGAGAAGAGCCGAGATGGCAAAGAGTACGTCAGCCAAATGGGTATTGTATGCATGGAGGATATGAAGCGATCCATATTAATTTTGGAAGCGGAAATGATTATTTTAGGGATGCAAATCCTTTTGATTTATGGACACTAGACGTTGTTGTTCATGATGAAAGATTTGATAAAGAAACAGGCAAGCCAAAAAGAAATTTGCCAAAAAGCAAGTATAGAGATTATAATATGGGGATATGGGGGGACTGGCATAATCATGCTGAGTTTCAATCTCCAGAAGATGTTGTGGTCGCAAGTGCAAAGGCAACAAACTGGAGAAGAGCTAGTGATGGAAGAGAAAAAGTAGCAGTTTATGATGCAAAAAAAGGATTTGTAAGATTTGTAACCGCTAGAACTTATGAAGAAAAAAGGGAGCATAGTACTATGGAAGAGGTTACAAGATTTGGAAATGGAGAACTTGCACACTCGCTTTCAAATGTATATACTAATGGGGTGGACTACAGAGGAGATACCCACCCTTTAATTGACGAAAGGGTGTTTGAAGTAGATAGTGGGGCTATTTTAAGATGGACTAGCGATATGACACAAGTTACTCCGGAATGCAGGGGGGTTGTTTATATTAAAAATGATGTGCCTTATAGGTCTGGCTTTAAAAACTGGCATCAGACATTATCAAATAGACAAGAATCTTTCGGCGCTTTTTATGTTAATGGAAGTCCTGTAAAGATAACAAAAATTCAACAGCTTTTAGATTTTAGAAGTAGATTTTGCAAGGCAAGAGAAGAATTATTTAATGGACATTGCAAATATGGAGAGGTAAAAATTGAGGATTATAAATCATTTCAGGAGGTAAAATAAAATGAAAAGTAAGATAAAAACTGCAATTGTCGGAGGCTTGGTAACTATGGCGGCTCTTGGATTTTATGTCTATAAATCAGGTAAAACCCCCATTATTTATGATGTAGAAACTCATCAAGTTGAACAAGTTTTTAGGGATTATGGTGGATACAGAACTTATTCTTCAAGAGAAGACGGCAAAGTTGTGGAAGAACGATTTCCTTTTAGTTATTGCAGAGGTTGGATTAATTATAATAAAATTCCAGTTGAAACCCGGCAAAGATTTAAGTGCCTTGAAGAGCAGACAAAGAATCATTCAGAAGATGCAGTAGTGGTTAAGGATTTGGGCAGTAATGAACAGGGGAGAGTAGATATCCTTTGCGGGAATGGCGTACGGCTTTATGCTGAAATACATTTGCCTAAAGAGGGAAGACTTGAACCTGGAATTGGAAGCGCTAGCGGAAAAGTAAAAAGAAATTTTGAAATAGAGGAAATAAAATAACTAGTATTCTTCTTTTAATAATTTAAAAGATTCGGATTTCTTGCCTATATCTTGCTCTAAAGATTGAGAACTAAAAATATTATTTAATGTTTTATATTTCTTTAAAAGCTTTTTTGCTGTTTTCGAGCCTATGTTTGGAAAGCCTTCTAAAATATACTGCAATTTTTCTTTTTTTGTTAAAGGAATTTTGCTTGCTCTTATTCCTGATTCCTGCTCCTTCTTTTTTGCGAGTAGAGAGAGGTAGATGGCTGTTTCTTTTTCATCCTTACTATATAGTATTGGAACTTTGTAATTATTCAGTATTGATAATATAAATCCTCTAATTGCATTCTTGTTTGCGAAATCAGAATCAAGAGGATTTCCTTCTATTATGAGAAGATAGTTGGGATATTGTTTTATTTCTTCTAGCTGGGAGGAAAGCCTTTTGTTTATCATAGAAGAAATAAAGTCAGAAGAAGATTTTCTTTCTATTGCTGTGTTGCCTATGAGAAAATCTGCTACTTTTAGATGCTGAAAGACGACTTCTATATCTTGTTCTGCTAGATAAGAGGGAACTAGAGAATTTTTCTCTCTAATATCTGCTATAATTTTTATTTTTTCTTGATTCTCCTGCTTATTTTCTTTTGATTTTGAGAAGATATCTAAGAAGGGCATTTTTAATAATCTTTATTTTTCTTATATTTTTTAATCATAAACTTATAATTTTTGCATTTTAAAAACTTACAGAAGAGTATATGATGAAGCATTCTCCATCTTGCTTTGTGATAATGGCAGTACTCTCTTGTTATTGGTTTTGCGAACGGCAATTTATGAGGAAATGTATGGGGGGGACAAAATCTACTCTTGCTTATTATTACTTTATCTTTTATGTATAACCTCCATCCTTTTTCAATCTTCATACTAAAATATAGTTATAGGGTTTATATTATTAATGTAATCACTTTTTATCGAGGAAGCTTAAGATTTAAAGGTTTAAAGCAGGTAGGAAGCCCAAAGGCTTTCTTGCCTACAAAAGCTGAGCAATATTCTTAGAAATTAGTCCTTAATAGAAATAATTATTCCTCATCTGGTTCATCATCGCTTATTTCAGGATCATAGCCTGGGTCAAAAAGAGTTTTTTGCTCTTTATCCTCTACAAATTTATTAGGATTATCATTCATGTCTCTCTTTATAGAATCTATTGCTTTATACATCTTTTTCTCTTTGTGAAATGCAGCCCAATAATAGGCTTCATCTCTTGTATTTAGTGTGACAAGCATTATTAGTTTTCCCTTCTGCAATCTAGCTGTAC
>Ga0233421_10000501_pt1 | contig 16022 bp, 14 predicted proteins | sample Watercolumn_Mata_3_FD_182725 | JGI IMG/M metagenome (GOLD analysis project Ga0233421, IMG submission 182725) | Freshwater microbial communities from Lake Matano, South Sulawesi, Indonesia - Watercolumn_Matano_2014_107_MG | ecosystem: Environmental > Aquatic > Freshwater > Lake | place... | reverse complement strand
CAGTTTGAAAAATTCTTTTCTAATCTCTTCTTTTTTCATTAGTTCTGCACAAAATCATTGCAGAACTAATTTTCGGTTGACTGGTGACATATGTCACTTGGTCGCACACTGCATCTAATTATAGTTAGCTTTAAAAGCAATTCCTCTCTATAATATCATGGCAAAGATAAGCGAGGTTGCAAAATTCTTTAAAAGAGATCATTTTAACCGCCTTCTTGTAAAAATATTCTACTATCCTTTAGCTGTCCTTGTCTCTTGGATAGCGGTTTCATTAGGTATACATGCGCATATTGTAAATCTTCTTGGCTTGGCGAGCACAATTTCAGCAGCTTTGATAATATTCTATCTCGGAGGAAAATGGATGATTCTTGCTGGTTTTCTTGTAGCATTTGGCTTGGTAATTGACCTTTCAGACGGCACAGTAGCAAGATTTTATAACAACAAGAATGCTATGGGCAAATGGCTTGACGAATCAAGCGGAATAATAGGATTATGCGTAGTTTTCTTTGCCCTGATGATGAAAACATTTGTTGAAAATTCAGACTTATTAATAATTGTTCTTGGAACATATGTCATATTTAGCTATTTCATGATAAACTATGCTGCCTTGCTCTCAGAAGTCTTAAGGGCAAAGTTCAATTTAACAAATCCCATGGAAAATGTTAGAGCAAAAGCCAGTAGAACACTTTTTGGAATTCCTCCTGGTTTTTTTGCGTTTGCTCTTGACATACAATGGACCTTGGTTGCTCTTGGTGTAATGTTTAATCGCCCCTACGAATTATTTATAATCTTTGGTGTAATTTCAACTTTGCAATGGATGTCCCGCTATATAGTGTTCTTGGGAAAATAATGTCATAATGTCTTATAATTCTCCTTAAGAATCTTCTTTATAATTTCATAATTCTTTTCATTAATTCCCCACCATTTCATCCTAAAATTTAAATTCAGTTTTCTGGCTGGATTTTTTATCTTCTTCCATCTTTCATATCTTTTTTCCTTGTCTTCTTCAATAACAATTATCTTGCAATTTTGAGGAAGCATCCGCATAGTTTTCTTTATTTCATTTCTATCTACTTTTTTATGGAAAATCATGAACAAGCTCTGCATAATATATTCATCAACATAAGCCTCAATCTTATAATTTCTCAGATATTCATATTTTCCAAGCACAGCGCACAAATAGGAATTTCTCATTCTCCATATAAGGAAATAATCCTTCCATCTTAATTCAGGCATTTTGAGCCAGTTTGAATTCAGCTTGTAAAACAAATGCGCAGTTGAAAAAAGATGCTTTATTGCATATTTCAAAAACAGCAAAACCTTGTTCAAAGCATTCAAATTCTCAAAATCGCTTGTTTTTTTGCCCTCTTTTGCTCTTTCCTGAATGTAAAATGATTTCCCTGCCTTAGGCAGCCCGAACACCTCAATAATTTTTCCATTTCCTCTCAGATTTTCAAATGCAAATTTTCTCATAATAATCAATAATAAGCCAGAAATTTAAACCTATCTTTGCGTTAGCAAAATCTTTTCTTAAACTCAACAGCCACTTCTTCTGGGCTTATATCTTTAATATCTCCAGGATAGCGGTCAATTGTATAAATTAATTCAGAAAGGGGCGCCCATGTTCTTGGATTCATCTTGGCTGCCATGTTTATCCCCCTTGCTCCCGCAGCAGCCATTAATTGCATTGGTCCGCTGTCAGGCGAGATGAATGCATAAGCATCTTGAGCAAGTGCAGCTAATCCTCCGAGGCTAAGGCTAACGCCAAAAACATCAACTTTTGCCTTTTCTCTTATTGATTCAAAAATCTTTCTGTGCGCAGGAGCATAAGTAAAGACCGCTTTTTTATCCAAGTCTCTTTTTAATAGTAACACCAATCTCGCCCAGCTTTCAGGACACCAGCTTTTTTCCATTTCTCCGCAGCTTATATGGCAAATATTATAACTTTTCTCAAATAAGCCGAGTTTTGCCTTCATTTTATCTGCTTCTCTCACATCTTTTTCTGTAACACTAAATTGTGGCCTTGGAGGATGATATCCTCTTGGCAATAAATTGCTCAAAGCAGAATGAATTTGTCTTGTTAAATGCACATTGCCCTGCGGATTCAATTTGGGATAAGGTGTAAATATAGGTGTATTTCCAGCAATATCCTCTACCTTAGTTTGGTCAATTATATCCTCAACATCATAATATGCAATGATTGCCAAATCGCACTTCCCTAAAGGAGTAGGCATAGATGTTTTTTCAGGATTTTTCCAGGGATTAAACCTTGCTCTTGAATCATATCCTTTTTTTTGGAACAATACAGGTGCAATAGGGTTGCATACCCATTCAATTCTTTCAACATTGGGAAATAGCCTTCTGTCTCCAAGGGTTCTTACCAGGGGCTCTTGAAGCAGGCTATCTCCGATTGTCCCAGGATAGCCAGTGCATCCGCCCGGTGCAATATACAATACATTTTGCAATCTGCTTCTGTCGTTCATAGTTTTAATCAAAAACTCCCCTTTTTAAAACTTTAGTTTTAATTTTTAAATTTGGAAAGGATTAAAAACCTCTGCCATAACTAAATAAAATGGATAATTCTAAAGAACTTAGTCCTGAAATAGCAGAAAAGAGAGCCTATGAAGCAGTCAATGAATTTATCGCTGGAATGGAGAAAGATAATATAAACATAGGCAAGATAAAAGAAATCACAGAATTAGCTTTTATTAAAGATGAAGAAACAGCAAAAAGAATGATTGAGCCGGTATTCGGGGTGCTGGTAAATGACTTAAAAAAATCATTCACAAAAAAAGAAGGCGATATTTATTTGCAGATTTTTCCTTATTTCATTCTTGCAGCAAAAGAAAAATCACATATTGTGCAAAAATGGTTTGAAAAAATGCATATTTCTTCCACAAGCCCAATAGAAGACCTTTACTCCAGAAGCCTGGACTTAAGAAAGCCAAAAACCCTGATGTCAATTGAAGACAAAAATAAAATAAAAAAAGCAATTATTCTTTCAAGGAATACAATAGGCGCAGAAGCCTGCATCAATGGAATAATCATCAATAGGGCAATGGCAAACCTGCCAAATGCAAAGATAATATTTGTTGACACTACAAATTCAGGCAGGCATATTTTCAATCATCCAAGAATAAGCTCAATAAGCAGTTTTGTTAATTCAGAAGGCAAGGAAATTAGCTTGCTTTGGGACAGGCACAATATTTCTGTCTTGAGCAGGTTTGAATATACTGCAAACCTGTCTGATTTTATTGAAATTGAAACCTCTGGCTTGGATGAAAAAGAATTTATTGTTTTTGATGCAGACACCCGCTTATCCCAGACAGGCGCAATGCCTATTTGCGCTCCAGATAGACATTATTTCATAGATACTGTGCTTAAAAATGACAATGAAAAAGTTGAGTCCCTTGGCAGGCTCTGCAATGATTATTTAAACAGAATATTTCAGGAAAGTGGCATGCACTATCCAAAAATATTTCTTCCAAAAGAAGAAATCAAAAAAGTAAAAGAGTTCAGAAAAACTCTTCCCAGTAAGAAAATAATAATGCTACATTTTGGCTCAGGCCTTAAATCAAAATCTCTTTCCCTTGAATTTGAAAAAAAGCTTGCTCTTGTTGCCTGCAACTATGGCACACCAATAATCATTCTTCCCCCAGTAGACTGGGAAATGGAAAAGATAAAAAGCACAATCTCTTTCCTGGAAGAAAATGGAAAAGTCAAGGGAAAAGATTTTTTCACTTTTGGCGCCCCCTTATCAACCTTTGTTTCCTTAATTAACGAGATGGACTTATGCATATGCTACGATTCGCAATCCCAGCACATGGCTGCTTCTCTAGGCGTTCCTTTCATAACTCTTTTCACTGGCTACATAAACAAGACTTTCCTACAAAGATGGACTCCAATATCAGAAAATTTCTTTAAAATAATTGATATTGATAAAAATCAGGGTAATTACGAGGAATATGCTCTTAATGAGGCTATAAAATCTCTTGATGAATTTTCCAAACCAAAGATTTAAATCATTCGCTTTTTAACTTCTGCAATGCTCAAATACGACAAGAACAAGATAAAGAAGATATTGGTTTTGAAGAATGATAAAATAGGGGACATGATTGTTTCTTCTGGCTTCTTAAGGGAGATAAGAAAAGCATATCCAAAGGCAGAGATAACTCTCATTGCTTCAGAAGCGAATAAGAATCTTATTGAAAAGAGCGGCTATTATGATAAGATTTTATTTCTCAATTACAGCCTGACTAACTACAAGGAGTTTAAGGATTATCTCAAGATGGCTCTTAAATTAAGAAGAGAGCATTTTGATTTAGGTATAGATTTGAGAGGAAGCATCTACAACCTTTTCTTCCTTCTTTTTCTTGCAGGAGTTAAACTAAGAGCAGGCATGTATAACAGGAAGGCATGGCGCATCTTCTTGCATGATGGAATAAAAAAAGACCGCTCTCCAGGAAATCATTGCATATTCCTAAGATTAAGGCTTATGAACGAAGTTCTGGGAATAAAGACAAAGAATTACTGGCCATCCATTGTTACAACAAAAGAAGACGAGCTCTCAATTAGCAATACTCTGAAGGAGAATAGCCTTAAAAAAGGCAAATATATAGTTCTTATTCCTGATGCAAGCTATCCAGAGAAGCAATGGCCATTTGAAGAATGGAATAAGCTGATAAGATATATTTTAAAGAATTATCCTGACAAAAAAATTGTAATCACAGGGGCGGACATGGAAAAGCTTAGCTGGTTTAAAAAAAGAAATAAAAGCATTATCTTGTTAAAGACTTATCTTCGTGCAGCTTATCTTTTGTTGAAATACAGCTCATTAGTTATAGCTCAGGACGGTGGGCCAATGCACATGGCATGGGCATCTAAGGCAAAAGTAATTGCAATAATTGCAGCAGGCAGGATTCCAGTGCATTATTTTCAGCCCTTAGGCAAGAACGCAGACACAATGGCCTCCTATGTTAAGAAGTTAAAATATGAAGAAGTAATTCCTCATGTTGAAAAAGCCCTTGGAAAATCTTCAAGAAAGTCTTAAATACTCTCTTCTTTAATTGTAATAATGGAGAAGTTATCAAGCGTTTCATTTTTCTGCCCCGCATACAATGATGAAAAAAATTTGCCCAAAGTTATTCCAAAGGCAGTCAAATTTATCAGCAAGATAGCAAAAAAATATGAGATTATCATTGTTGAAGACTGCAGCCCCGATAAAACCGCAGAAGTGGCAGATAATCTCGCTAGAAAATATCCAAATGTAAGAGTTATTCATCACAAGAAGAACATGGGCTATGGCGGCGCATTAAAAGATGGTTTCAATAGCTCAAAATATGATTATGTAATGACCACCGACGGCGACAATCAGTATGATGTTTACGAATTTGCAAGAGGCATTCCTTTGCTTAAGAAGTATGATGTTGCCGCAGGATATGTCCCATTGAGCAGAAAGGCAGGAAATTTCAGAAGAAAGGTGCAATCTTTTCTCTATAATTTTCTTGTTATAATCTTATTTTTTATTCATTCAAAAGACATAAACTGCTCAATGAAAATATATAAAAAAAAGGTTCTTAATTCTTTCAAAATACATTCTGACAGCGCCTTTATTGATGCTGAAATGATTGTGAAATCTCAGAGGAATGGATTCAAAATTGGAAGATTTCCCGTAACGCATTACCCAAGAATAAGCGGTCCGGAAGGCGGAGTAAAGTTTAAAGTAATTTGGGGCACAATAAAAGAAATGATTTTGTTCAGACTTGGTTTGCTTTAGCTATTCTCTAGCTAAATAAAGCTTAAAAAGGACATTGTAATGATGATTTCGTGCAGAAAATAGTTATTACCGGCTGTGGGGGCATGCTTGGAGAAGCAGTATATAATTACTTCAAAGGTAAATTTGAGGTATATGCAACAGATATTGATTTGAATGAGCCTTGGCTGGCATATCTTGATGTCAGAGATTCTGAGAAACTATCAGAATTTATTTATAAAATAAAGCCTGATTATGTATTTCATCTTGCAGCTCTTACTGACATGGAATATTGCGAGAAAAACCCGTATGAAGCGTATCGAACTAATTCTTTTGGAACGGAAAATGTTGCTCATATATGCAAAAAACTAGATATACCAATGATATATGTTTCTACAGCAGGAGTTTTTGATGGGAATCAGGATTTTTACTCTGATTATGATACTCCGGCTCCCTTAAGCATTTATGGAAAATCAAAGTATGGTGGAGAGAAATTTGTAAAAGAGCATCTTCATAAATATTTCATATTCAGGCCCGGCTGGATGATTGGGGGCGGCCCTAAAAAGGACAGGAAATTTATAAGCAAGATAATTAAACAGATAAAAGACGGCAGGAAAGAATTATTTGTTGTAAATGATAAATTTGGCTCGCCAACATATACTTATGATTTAGCAAAAATCATTGAAAAAGTAATAAGCACGGGGAAATATGGTTTGTATAATTCTGCATGCGAGGGAAATTGCAGCAGGATTGACATCGTCAATGAAATATTAAACTTAAATAATCTTAATGGAAAGATAAAAGTGAATGAGGTTGGCTCTTCATATTTCAAGGACGATTTCTTTGCCACAAGGCCCAGAGCAGAAACCTTAAGCAACATGAAGCTTAAGATGCTTGGAATAAATGTTGCAAGGCACTGGAAAGAATGCTTAAAAGAATATATGAACATGCATGATTGGGGAATAAAAGCTTAAAATGCAGCATATTCTATATTCTTAACAGGCAAGGAAATAAAAATGAACAAAAAAATACTTTATGCAATTTTAATATCCATCTTTGCATTGCACATTATTCTCGTTCTTATATCAATGGCCCAGCCATTTGAAGGAGATGAGATTATATTTTCAGAATGCGCTAAAAATTACGCCGATAATGGAAAGCCCTCTTTGATTCAAAGCCAATTTCATAATGCAACAAGATATCCAGATTTGGACAAACAATATCATTTTAGTAGTTTTCATTCGTCTTGCCTCGGACACCCGCCATTTTATATCACTGTCTTGGCAGCGTTCATTTCAATTTTTGGACAAAGCGATTATTCTTTAAGAATGCTTCAGGCAATATTCGGACTTTTCAGCGTATTTCTTGTTTTTCTTATTTCAAGAAAGATTTTTGAAGAATCTCCGAATAAAGATGCAGTCTCGCTCATTGCAGCGGCACTATACGCACTGAATCCTTTGGTAGTGCAAAGCTCAATAATCACAGATATAGACGGCGGTACCCTAAACTTTTTTACTCTGTTGTTTGTCTATTTTTTTATAAGCCAAAAGAATTTCTATTATCTGGTTCCGGCTTTAACTTTGATTATATGGAATAAATTTACAACCCCCATCATTCTATTCGGGGCGCTGGCGCTCTACTTCATTATCCAGAGAGATTGGAAAGGCGCAGGAAAGAACATAATTCTTTTTGCCCTTGCAGGAATATCCTTTATTATTAGCTTTTGGATATTTTCGCATTTGCTGAACGTGAATTTCTTAGATCCATTTGCAAACATATTCAGCCCGGAAAGAGTCTCTTCAAGTCGCTTCACGCTTTCCTCAATGCTGAGGAGCGCATGGTCATTAAAAATATTTATTTATTTTGCCAGCCCGTTCCTTCTTGCCTTATTTTCTATTTTTTCTATAAAATTCTATTCATCGATATATAAAAAGTTGAAAAATCTGGACAGCAAGGAAAAACTCCTCTTATTCATTAATTTTGCTGCAATAATAACAATTCTTTTTTATGCCTATTTGGGTGCAAATGCTTGGGGTTTTCCAAAATATTACATTAGTGCTATGGCCCCAATATGCATATTCATTGCATCGTTTATCACAAGCGAATTGCCAAAATTAAATAAAAGCAAAATTTCAGCAATAGCAATTCTTTATATCTTACTTGTAATATTTATGCTTATCTTTCTTAAAGATCCCTTGCTTCCTGAATTTGATTCTACAGCTTCAAATATAGTTGCTGCTTCAGCCCTTCTGAAAGTTTCAGTAGGTTTTGCATTTTATTCGATAATTCCATTTATAATAACCTTCTTCCTCGCATCTTGGATATCTAAAAAGAAGATTATTGCCTCTCTTTCTTTGCTGCTGGTTTTCTTTTATGTTTATATAAATGCAGTTCAGGCAATAACAGGATATTCTTCATATTACCGCTATGGCGACACGGGAATTTTGGAAACAGTACAATACTTTAAGGACAATAACATTTCTGCGAATCAAGTGGCAAGCTATCCAAACATAGGCTATTATCTTGACATAAAAAATTATTATGAGATTACATTTGTTTATAAGACTCCGGAAGATTTTAAGAAATATATAATCGAAAATCCAGAAATAAACTATATTGCAATTTATGAAAGAGATATTGTCCGAATCGGAGAAGATAACATGAAACATTTTGGTTTAAAGGAGAAGATAGGCAGTTATTATATCTATGAAAAAAATGGCATCTAAAATAAGCGCATCGTTTAGAGTTATAAAGCTTCTAAAGAACTTTCCTATTTATTTTGCAGATTATTTTCATTTGAAAAAGGGCATTATCCTTTACAGATTAAGAAATGGAATAAGATATCTGATCAGGGCAGGAACAACAGACAGGTTTATAATAAATGAGATATGGCTTCATAAAATTTACTCTCCAAAAGGCTTTGAAATTAAAAAACAAGATGTTGTTGTTGAAGTTGGGGGCCACATAGGAGTCTTTACAATATATGCTGCAAGCAGGGCAAAAAAAGTTTATGTCTTCGAGCCTTCACCTGAAAATTTCTCCCTTCTTTCAAAAAACATTAAAATTAACTATCTTAAAAATGTAGATGCAAGGACGTCTGCATTGTCCAATAAAGATGGCTTCAAGGAACTTTCAATATCAGAGGACGAAAACAAGGGCAGCAATTCATTTTATCTTTTAAACAATGGCTCTGAAAAGATAAAAGTAAAGACAGAATCAGCTGCAAAATTCTTCAGTTCAATAAAATCGAACATTGACTTGCTAAAGATGGACTGCGAAGGCGCTGAATACGAGATTTTATTTAGCCTCTCTCCAAAAATTATCAGGAAAATAAGGAAGATTGCAATGGAGTACCATAATATTGATGAAAAGAGAAATATTCGCACTCTAGCCGCATTTCTCAGAAAAAATGGCTTTAAATTAAGATATAAAGGCAGCCATATAGGCTCTCTTTACGCAATTAATACTTCCTAAATATTATATTCCTAATCATCTGGATATCTTCCTTGGTGACGCCCCCTATTGCATACAATGCAGCAAGATAAACTGCAACACCAGCAATAACAAATAGAGCCATATAAATTACATTAACTATAAAAAAATCACTAACCACAATTAATTTTCTGAGCAGGTAGATTGCGCCAAGCATCACCGCGGCCGCAGCAATCTGGCCGAACATATACCCATGTTTTGTCTTTATTCCAAGCTTCTTATGCGCAAGAACCATAAGCCACTGGCTATAAACAGCCCAGCTCAATATGTTTGCAAGCGCAACCCCAACAATTAAATATTCCCTGCCAAAACCGCCAAATATCTTTATTCCAGCATAAGTCAGAATAATATTAATTATTATTACGCTAGCAAGTGCAGAAATATATGCTTTTGGTTTTTCTTTAGTTACGAACAAATTTATATACAGGCTTACTTGTGTGCCAAATATGGTCATAAATGACAGTACTGCAAGCGCAAGATAAGAGCTTGCATATTCTTTCCCATACAACAGGGCCAAGACATAATCGCCAACTGCAATAAGCCCAAAGCTCGCGGGCACCGCAAGCATCATCGTATATCTTATAACTTTGTTGAACGCGCCTTCAAGATTCTTATTCCTTATTTTTACAAATATTGGCAGAAGGACTTGACTGAATCCAAACAGCCCGGATATGCTCGCCACAAGCGCAAAAGCAGCCTTATACAATCCTATCGTGCTTGTTTCTTCAATCATCCTACCCATCATTATAGAGTCTATATTTCCAAGCAAGACATAAGACACCGAGGTAAGTGTAAAGAACGAAAGAAAATTGAAAACTCTCTTTTTATTCATCTCGTCAAGCTTCTCTGTCTTGGCAAACAATTCTGGAGCAATTTTTCTTGTTTTTATTATAACAAAGCAGAAGCTCAATATTGAAGAAGCAATCATAATAACAAAAACTTTTGCTATTTCCATTTCTATCCCAATAAGAAATATAAGCAGCACACCAGTTATTCTCGCTGCCTGGAATATGCTTTCTTTCATGCTGACATAATAAATTTTTTTATAAACAAAGAATATCCCGCTGAAAAACAATTCAAGCGAATAAATAAACACAAAAAAAGCAGCAATTATCATGGGCAGGAAAGCAGCGGGCTTGTCAAAGAAATAATAAGACAGAGGATATGCCGCAGCCATCAAAAGCAGGCTGAATAAAGATATGAATAATATCTTAAGACCAAGAATATACCTGAAATATTTTCCTGCTTCTTTTTTCTTTCCAATATACTCTGATAAATATCTTGTGAGAGTTTCGTTAATGCCTTTGTCAGCAAATATTGTTATTGCCAGTGCTGTTGACAAGACAAGATTGTAAAGTCCGAATTTCTCAGGAAGAAGAACCCTTGCAAGGACAATTGTAAATATTGCCCCGCCAATTCTTTGCAAAATTCCCCAGGAAGTATTCCAAAAAGAGCCCCTTATTGCCTGCCCTGTCAGGCTTTCTTTTTGCTCTTTTGCAGATGCATTTCTCATCATTATAAATGAAAATAGGCTTATTTATAACTTTATTTCTCAAACAAATATAAAATTCCATATTTTCTTACCTGCTTAAACTCTCTTGCAGCAAAATCAGGCTCAAATCCAATAGCATAGTTTATCTTGCTGTAATCTGCTTCAAAGTTGCTGCTTTTGTCAATTCCAAGCGCAAACCATATCTCTCTTCTGCTTGGAATATTTGCGCTTGAGCTGATTTTCTTGCTTGCTATTGTTGTTTTATTCTGCTGGTAAAGCAAATAGTCCTCAATGCTTACAAATTCTTTAATGCCAATTCCCCAATAATAATGCGCCAGCTCCCTGTAGGCATCATTCTCATTTCCTACAAGAAATATTTCATTTGGATGCAATTTTTCTATCTCATTCAAGTCAGCTCTTATTAGGTCTATTCTGCCTTCATTGGTTATTTGGATATTTGGAAACTGCTCAACAGCAAGGGCAAGATACCTCGCATTTGTGTCATATTTTATTTGGATTAAATAAGGCATTATCGCCAGCAAGTACAAAATTACAGACAATGCAAGGACAATCTTGAATTTCCTGTCATTTAATTTATTTGCCAGAAGAACAAAGACTATTGGGGCAATAACAAGAACAAGCCTTATCTGGGGATTTAGCAATATAAATGCCAGTGAAGCAATAAGGAATATTATGGTTTTTTTATTTTCTTTGAACATTTTTTTGTTGAACAGCAAATATGCTGAAAAAGGCACAAATAAAATTACAAGAATTCTATTTAATATTCCAGTAGAATATCCTTGCTGATATATTCCCCCATAAAGCGCAAACAAAAGTGAGCTTGACATGTGCTTTATCAGGCTATACAACGCAAAATTAAATAAGAGCTGGTCTAAAATCATTGCAGGAGAAAACCCAATTATCACAAATACAGCAAACAGCAAAGCATCACGCAGCTTTTTATTATAATAATAGCAAAGCAGGAAAATAACAGAAAGATACAATGCTGTCGCCCAAAAAGCTCCTGCAAGCCCAAAAAGCAACCCTGAATACATAGCATATTTTACTTTTTCTTCTCGTTCAAATTTCAGCTGAAAATGGAAAGCCCAGAGAATAAATAAGGTGGCTAAAGGAACAGGGCTTACCCAAGGAGCCATGTACCAAATTAATGGGCTTGCTAAAAAAAGATAAAGAGTTCTTTTATCTCTGCCAGACAAATGATAAACGCTCAATATCAAAAGAACAAAAAAGAAAGCAGAGCTTAGTTTTAAAAGCATAAAATTTCCAGTCAAGGCAACATACGGAGCCAGCATAAGCCCGTAAAGAACAGAATGCGAAGCCCTTAGGCTTGCATGATAATCTCCGGCAAAGTATTTTGCTGTATCGCTAAAATCTTTTACATCTGTCGCATCAAGCATGTCATTTGGCACAGTTGCGAATGCCAGCATAAAGAGCAAAAAAACAACAGCAATTATTATTAATATCTGCCTTTTCATCAAAACTCCAGAAAATCAATCTTTAAAGCCCTTTCGCTTTTAATCCTCAATAAGCTTCCAGCCCCGAGATAGTATCAGCTTAAACCAATACCCTGATATTAGGGAGCTGACTATTGCAATCAGCACCAATGCGGTGAAGAAATTCTCATTGATAATTCCCAGGTCAAACGCGACAGTTGCCAGAACTATTCCAGGTCCGCCTCTTGTGCTCATTGCTATCCCAAGGTTAAGGCTTGAAAGCCAATCTTTTCCAATAATCTTGGTTGCAATGACGGTGCTTGCGATTATTATTAAAGTAGATAAAGCAAGAAATCCAAGAAAGAAAGCCAAATCAAGGTTGCGGATTAAATCAAGCTTCAGCCCTACAATAGCAAAATAAATAGGCACAAAAAAAGCAAGGGAGATATCTTTTATATTGCTCTTTGCTGAGTCAAATCTCTGATCCGGAATAAGCCCGACTACAATGCCTGCTAAGAATGCCCCAAATATGATATTTACATCAAATATGCTGGCTATTGCTGCAAAAAGGAAACAGATGATTAGAGCATATCCTGAAATTGAAGATTTAATCAGCAAGTTTATCCTAAGTTTATTCCCAAAACCGATTAACTTGGGCATTACGGTCAAAGCAATTCCAAAGAAGACAAGGGTAATTAATACTGTTGAGCTAATCTTATATAAAGAGATTGCTTCCCCGCTAACAAGCCCGGTAGCAATGGCCAAAGCGACCCATAAGATTACATCGTGCATTGTTGCGCTTGCAAGTACAATCTTGGCAAATCTTGTATTAATTATCCCCAAATCAAGAAATATCTTGGAGATTACCGGGATTGAAGTAACTGCAAAAGCAATTGCAATTACTATTGTAAGCGCAAGCATATTGCTTTTAGGGCCAAGATATGGAGAAAAGTCATAAAACTTCGGCGCTATCCATCCTGCAATGAAAGGGATTATTGTAGAGCCAAGTATTACGGCAGTAATTATTTTTTTATCGCCTTTGTCTATAGACTTTTGTATCTCAAAACCAGATACAAACATCAGCAGGATTAATCCAATCCAATAGGCAGCAGAAAGAAGTTTTCCTTCTTCTTCAAACGCGCTAAAAATCCAAACATATGCTTGAGGAAAGAAAAAACCCAATAATGTAGGGCCCAAAATAAAACCCCCGAATATCTCTCCAATAACTTTTGGCATTTTAAACCTGCTGAATAGGTATCCAAAACCATGTGCAAATATTAGAAGCAAGACTAAGGCAAAAAAGAACCTTGTCAACTCCATGTTGGTTAAAGCAAAAAGCCCTGCAGAGTCCATTCCAATCTATAAGAATGTTAATTTAAAGCCCTTTCGCTTTATCTCCTTCTTGCAACAATCACATTAGTAATTGGAAAAAACCAGGGAATCCTATAAGCCTTTTCAATTATAAAATGCGGCCTAAGCAAATTTATAATTCCGCCTGCATCTCTCTCAAATAATGTGACATCTTTCTCAACATCAGTATTGATTCCAAGCATCTTCACAATAGGATAAAGAAGTTTTCTTAGCTTCTCATTGGGAAAAGTTAAAATAAATTTAGCGTCTTTTTTCAGCACTCTTGCAACTTCTTTTATACCAAGATGAAGTTTTGGAACATGCTCAATAACTTCAGTGCATACAGCATGGTCAAAGCTTTCATTCTTGAAAGGCATTTCCTGCATGAATGCTTTTTTCAGAACAACTTTTGTTTTTACATTTGCTTTCTCAAGCTTCTCGGAAAAAGCATCAAGTGCCGGCTGGCAGACATCAATGCCATGCAATTCTCTTGGATTTTTCTTCAAAATCTGCATTGAAACATGCCCTGCCTCGCATCCGACATCAAGAACTTTTTTCTCTCTTATGTCTCCAAGCTCTTTCGATATTTTTCTCACGCGAAGCCTTGAAGGATAGCCCGCAATGAGATTGCTGTAATAGTCGTCCATTGGCTCTTCCCTGAATTCAAGCTCGGCCGCCTTCACAGAATTTTCAATCTCTTTGTCTATTTTCATTTCCATTATTGAGACAGGCGATATATAAATCTATTTAAGAATGTGCCAAGAGATATTCAACAGAAGCATCAGTTTCAGGCCTTCTTCCTGCTTTTATGTCATCAAATCTTTCATTTATCTCAAGAACAAAAGGCACCCTCTTGGAATTTAAGGTCCGCACAATTTGAGGCATCGACCCGTCAGCACTAAGTTCTCCCTTGCCAAGAGCAACCCCTTCTCTGAAAACCCCTCCTTCAGGAGTATATCTCCCATCTCCGTCATTCAAATGCACAAGGTCTATTTCATCCCACAAGCCTCCAACATCATCAATTAAATTCCCAAGAGTTCCTTTTATCAGCTTTATATCTCTATCAAACAGAACACTCGTGTTATTATGCCTTGCCTCAAGATAAATTGTCCTGCTGTGGCAGATATCCAGGCATATTCCAAGCCCCGCATCTCTTATTGCTCTTTCAACATGACTTCCTTTAAAAATATGAAATGGATTGACAAGCTCGCTTCTTTTTCTTCCAAGATAAAAATGCTTTTCTGGATTATTCATTTCAGGCCCCTCATCTCCAAATTCAGGCACAGGCGTAGTCTCAACTAATGCTTGCACACCCTTATCAGAAGCATATTTTCCAATTTCCTTCAAGGATGGAGATATGCAAAAGTCAAATTTATTCATCCAATCTGCTTGTGTTCTCCCAGTAAATTCTTCCCTTCTGACTAGGCTGTTAAGATGAAATGTTATTTTTCTCCTACCCGTTCTGCCAATAGGGATTCCTCTCGCAAAATCAATTCCCCTTAAAACATGATTCAATGCAACTTTTGTATTTGAATAATGATCCATCTCCCCAATTGGAACCTCAGAAAGCATACATACTAAACTGCTATCACCATACTCTCCAGCGACTCCCTCAAGATTTGCATACTGCTTTGCAATAATCCCAGGATCTGTTACGCTTTTCATTCCTTCTTGTGTAAATACCATTAATCCTATTTGATAGCCGGCATCTTCAAGAGGTTTCAGCGCGCGAAGGCTTGCTTCTGCATCTCCAGGATAATGTGCCACAGTTGGAGCAAACACTTCATTTTTATACTCCATATAAATTTGGATAGAGGATCGTATTTAAAGTTTTATGCAAAAAATAACAACTTATTAGTAGAAAAATATCCAAAAAAGAAATATCCATAAATATCTCTCTTTCTTGCAATATCAATATCTTTTTGATTTTTAGATTAATCATAAATATATTTATAAACCATCAGCAAATGTAACAGAGATGAGCAATTATATTTATCAAGGATATGCTAAAAAAAAGCAGTCAAATTCCTTGATAAAGCCATTCAAGATAAAAAAAGAAGTTTCAATTATCATTCCTACATATAACGAAGAGAAAAATGTTGAAAGGCTTGTTAATGCTCTCTGCGATGTTCTGGAAAAGACTAAATTTAAGGGAGACTTTGAGATTGTGATAGTGGATGACAATTCAAAGGATAAAACGCCAGAGATAATGGACTCATTGTCTGGAAAAAAGCCGGTTCTTGCAATTCACAGATATGGAAAAAAGGGCATCTTCTCTGCCATATGGGATGGGATTTACGCTTCAAATGGAAAATTTGTAATAACAATGGATGGGGATTTTTCCCATCCTCCGGCCATGCTTCCGGTTTTGCTTGAGCACAGGGAGGATTATGACATTGTCTCTGGCTCAAGATTTGCAAAAGGAGGGGGCATGGAAGCTCCTTTCCATAGAAAATATGGCGGCCTGCTGTTAAATAGAATG
>Ga0233421_10000500_pt1 | contig 16025 bp, 22 predicted proteins | sample Watercolumn_Mata_3_FD_182725 | JGI IMG/M metagenome (GOLD analysis project Ga0233421, IMG submission 182725) | Freshwater microbial communities from Lake Matano, South Sulawesi, Indonesia - Watercolumn_Matano_2014_107_MG | ecosystem: Environmental > Aquatic > Freshwater > Lake | place... | reverse complement strand
GTATCCTCCTCCTGAAAAAATATAAAAATTCAACTTTTGAGTGTGCGATGAAGAGTCATCACTAATCTTCCAGCCAGTTAGATTGCAGTCAAAACTGCAGTTATTTCCTAATATTATATATTCTCCAGGATCAATCTCATTTAATTCTATTAAGAAGATGCAGCCGCCACAATCTTCCTTACTAGATTCCCATATTCCAATTCTATTTTCCCTGGCTCTTCCCTCTGCTTTTTTTAATTCTTCTGTATATTTATCTTCGCTATAACTATAAAAATGAGCCCATCCATTTTCAAGAATCTCTTTATTCAAAAATGCATTATTATAAAAAATATATCTTAATTTTCTATTATACTTGTCTTTGTCTTCCTTGCTTCTAACAAGCTCTACTGTCTTGTTTTCAAACTGCTCCAGAAAATTCTTGGCTTTCTCCCAATCCTTCTCATTTTTCTCAGGAGTATTAATTCCAAGCATCCTAACTTTTTGAGTTATATTATCTAGCAGAATCTCTATTGTATCCCCATCAATAATTTTTGTTATATTTGCATATTCTTTATCTTGCTGTATAACCTTTCCAGTAGGCTGCGAAAATAATACTCCAAGCATAACAAATGTATTAAGTATCAAGAGAAATAATATTATTCGCAATATTTTCATTTTTTCCAGAGAAAGATCTTAAGAACTTTTGGCGAATATTCAGTATATTCTGGGCTTATAGAAGCAGTTATCAAAATATCATCAGAATATATCTCAACATCTCCGGGATATTCTGGAATCCCGCAAATTTCATCAACATTACAAATATTAATAGAAAAACTAAATACAGTTGGAACTTGATTTTCAACAAAATCTTCCACACTTTCTTTGTCTACTTGCAAAACCTTGCCTCTTAATGTATCATTCACTGAGATATCTCTCAGTATTGTATGTGCAACTGTTCTAGCATATTCATCAAAATTAGTAGAATTCTGTTGCTTAACTACAACAAATGCGAGAAATCCTGCCAGGAGCATAATTGCAAAAACCGCTTCAACTATTCTTATCCATGCCCTTTTATTTTTTAAAGCAATTACCATGTTCTTAGATTTAATATTACATTTCTTATGCTGGCATTCTCATCTATTACTTCTATCTGAATATTTTTTGATTCAATATTTACTCCTGAAGGTTCATTTCTCATTGCTCTTGCAATCTCTCCGCCATTTGGTTCATGAACTGAAAATTCAAAATCAATAGTCACTGGAATTCCAAGGCTTTTCTTAGCATTTGTATAATCTGAACTATAAAGCAGCTCTAAATCCTTTAATCTTTTAATAAAAATTATCTTTTTCTGCACTGTTGCACCAAATTTATAGTTAATATTCCTTTCAACCTGGCTGCAAGCAGCAGCATTGGGCATTTCTTGAAAAGAGTCAGAATAAAACAGCTGATATATCCCATTTCCCAGATTTTCAATCCCCCCATTAGCAGAATTAGATGCATTTATTCTCTCATCATCCTTTCTTGCAACAAGATTTGCAGAATCTACCTTCTCTATCCTGAAACAATCAACTCCTGCAGGAATATCTTCAACAATAATATTTGAGGTAATAATAGTTTCCTGCAAGCTGCTCATTATTCTGCCTTCTGCTAAATTCAAACCAGCATCATCGCTTTGTCTCTCAAATGGATTAAAGAAATTAAGCAGCAACAGCACAAATATTAAAAATATTGTAAATGACACCATCATCTCTACATGACTTAGTGCTTTTTTTGTTTCTTTTATCATAGGAAAATCTTTGCTCCTGTTGAGATCATAACTGCTATTATAACTAATATTATCGAATGCTTTATCCCAGACTTAATATTTCCAGAGGCTAGCTTTCCTATTATCAAACCAGCAAATAATCCTTGTGTAATCAATAAATATAAGAAAGGAGTAGATAAATCCTGTGCAGACATCTGCGTAGTTGATATCCCTATTTCTCCTACCCCTCCAAGATTTGTAATTCCCATAGTCATTGGAAGTATCTTAAATTGCATGACAAGAATAATTATAATAAATATAAAATAAATTATATATCCCTGAACAACTAAGCTGTAAATTGCAGCATCTCTCTCTTTTTTCAGCTTCTCTATTGTTGTAACAGATGCGGCAACTGATTCAAGAATAGTTTCTATATTCCCTCCTGTTCTCTCTGCCTCTTTAATCAGATTTACAGCTCTTATTATTGTCTTATTCCCAATATCTTTTGCAAATGTGTCTAATGATTCTCTAACAGGAATTCCTAAAGAAATCTGATTTGCCATTTTTTTCACATGAATTGATAGAGCCCCATAATCTTTATCCTGCAGATTTAACACGCTCTTGCTTATCGGAACTCCTGATCTAACCCCCTCTACTAAATCTCGAGAAAATTCAAGGAATTTCTCCTCTTTCTCCTTCTCGATATTAACCTCAATGACTACATATACTAAAAATGGACCCGCAGCTATTACAAATGCAATGCCAATAACAAAATAAAAGAAGACATCTTCTCTAAAAAACAGATAATCTAGCAGTACAAGAATTAAAGCTAGTATTATTCCTACAATCTCTGCTTTTTTTATTTTAAATTTCATATTTCCTCCTATTGAAATTTAAAAGACTAAAATCCTCAGATTTTTTTATTTTAAATTTCATCATCTTAGTATGTGGGCTGTTTCAAGTGAAGAAACACGAGAAACACAATATTTATCAAAACTACAATTAATACTATCAAGACTGATATCATATTTAGGGAGATTCCTATTCCCAGTCCTCCAAGGCTCATAAGAAAAAATGTAAGCATCAAGACTAATGGGGCAGCTATAACTAGTGAGATATAAATATTCATAAAAGTCTCTGCTAGCTTTGTATACTGCTCTCTCTCAAGCTTATAATTAAAAAGCAAGCTTTCTGCCCTCTTATCTAAGAAGTTTGTCAAGCTGGTTCCAGATGATATAGAATTTGCCAACCCATTAAAAAGCTCTTTAAGATTCTTGCTTGATGTTTTTTCTGCACAAGTTCTTAGAGCAGTTGTAACATCATATCCATAAACATTCACATAATTAATTACTTTTTCAAATTCATTTTTTGTATAAGGATATTCCTCTCCTGATCTTGCAATAATCTGAAATATCTTGCTCGGCTCTATCTCAGAAGAAGCTATTGCACTCATATTTATCACAACAAAAGGCATCTCCTGATCGATTTTCTTGCCTATTGTCTTAGCCTCGCTTCCCGGATAGATATAAAACATTAAGAAAGTTAGTGCTGGCAGAAATAAGATTATCCAGATTTTCTCTAAAAAATTCATCCAAAAGCTTCCACTAGCAAGCTGAATAAATGGCGCTTCTAAAGAAAAGCTAAAAAACAGTAAAAAAACAAAAATTAACAATCCTGCTGCAAAAGCAAGCAGTGTAGAAAATAACATCAAGGAAACATAAGTATTAAGCAAGAACTTTATATTTGCTTTTCTTAAATCAAGATTAAGCTGCTTGAAATATCCCTTATTAACAAAAGAGTTAGACGTGTCAAAGAAGAGCTTGCTTGATAATCTCACATAGTAGCTTGATTTTTTTTCACTGGTAAACACTTTTTTTAAATATTCTTTAATCTTAAACATAGAACTCATAAAACTTCTGCTGTCTTTCTTCATAACCAACACAGAAGCATCTTTCTCTCCCTCTATATCTGGCTTCTTATAATCAATTTTGACAAGCTTTTCCTCTTTTACTTTTTGAGTTGGCAAGCTTTTAATTAATTCTAGCTCATTTAACAGTTCAGGAATAGAGTCATTTAGTATTTTTATCTGATTTCTTATCTCTGCTTGCTTTTCTTTATTTTTATTCAGCTTAAAAAGTGACTTTCCAAGGTCTTCTATCTCTAAAATATTCTTTTGCAACTCTTTTATACCCATTGTAGCTTATCTCCATCTTGAATCCTTACTATTCTCGCTATTCTTTCTTGTATATCCATCATATCCCTTTTTGCTTTTTCTAGATCAAGATACTTCTTATTATCATAAGCCTTTTTCACACTGCTAAAAGAATCTTTTAACGCATGAATTAGTTGCACTAGCTGTTTTTCTTCCTCAGTCATTTTAGTGAACTCCCATTCCCTTTAATACTCCTTCTGGATCCTTGTAATAGTCATTTACTATTCTCTGGACAATATATGCATCAAATATCTTCCTCTTCTGCATCTCCATTAAAAGTCTGGCTCTTCTATTAAACTCTAGAGTCAGCTTCTCTTTAGAAACCCCATATTTTTTCTCGATCTTATCAAAAACATTGCTGTCTTTCTTAAAATAGAACTTATCTTCTTTAGGATTCCATAAAAAAGGAGTATTTGTTTTAGCATCTCCTTTTGAGCTAACATCAACAATCTCAACAATCTCTCTTAATCTTCTTGTCTCCTGCTTTCTAGCAAGAGCATGAGACATCACTGCAACAATATCTAATATATTTAGAAGTGTCGGAGATAATTCAATTGGCGGAGTTTCTAATCTTTTTATCACAGTTTCTACAGAGTCTGCATGTATTGTTGAGATAGAAGCATGCCCAGACGCCATTCCTTGAAATAATACATACGCCTCCTGTCCTCTAACTTCCCCAACAATTACATAATCTGGATTTTGTCTAAAGCTATTTTTAAGCAGAGAGTATAGATCAATCTCTCCAAATTTCCCAAGCCCAATTGCACTTCTTGCAACACTTGGAAGCCAGTTTTCTCTTAAAAGATTCAACTCCCTTGTATCCTCTATTGAGACAACTCTTGATTCTGGCGGAATAAAGAATGATAAGGCATTAAGCAAAGTTGTTTTCCCAGAAGCTGTTCCTCCTGTAATCAAAATATTACATTTGTATTCAATCAAGAGCCAGAAATAAGCCATCATCTCTGGGCTTAATGTATTCAAAGATATTAATTGAGTAGGAGTCCAAGGGATTTTTGTGAACTTTCTTATTGTAAAGGTCGGACCCTTGCTGGTTATATCTGTTGTATATGTGGCATTTACTCTGCTTCCATCTGGAAGAGTGCCATCTAAAATAGGGGTTGCATAAGATATATATCTATTTGATCTTTGAGCAAGCTTCTCTACAAAATTTGCTAGCTCTTCTAGTGAGTTAAAGATAATATTTGTCTTTAAACTTCTATATAACCTATGCACAATATAAATAGGGGTGTTAATTCCATTGCACTCAATATCCTCTATAAAATAGTCTCGCATAAGAGGTTCAATTTGATTTAATCCTATAAAATCTCTAAAAAGATAATAGAAAATTTTCTTATACGACTTCTCAGGAACATCTAATCCCATCTCATCAACTATCATCTTTGCGGTTTTATCTATATAATTAACAAGACTATCCTGATTCTTCTCAACAACAACATTCAAATTAATAACCTCTTTCATACCATTTTCAACTCTTTTTAGCATCTCCTTCTCTTTTTCGCTTAAAATTGGCTCTTCTACATCATAAACCATCTCAGAAGTCTTTTTATCCCAGTAAATATGTGCTGACGCGTATGGGGAGATAAGAGTATATCTCACATTAACTTTTGTCTTATCATCAGGTCTTGATAGCCTCGGAATACTCGGATTTGTATTTATTTCAATTACCATTTTTCCTCTTTTTTATCTTATTTACTCTTGGTTTATCCCAATAAGGAGACTTGCACTTTGGACATATTATTGGCCTATCCTCTTTTTTTATTCTAGGCATCCAGAGATGATCACATCTTTCGCATTTGTACCCCTTTACTTTTAATACTACTTCCGCCATAATTAATCTAGTAAATCCTTATTTATAAATCTTACTTATGAAACAGTTCTTATATATTAATAACCCTATAAGATGTTACTAATAAGTATTACTTATATAAGTAAGTTTAAGCAATACTTATATCAACCTTAGAAGTCCCGCCTATACTTTCTTTGTTATACAAAGCAATCTTGTAGGGAGTGGTTGCACTAGGGAAAGTTTTAACTTGCTCCTGATAGTCATAAGTAAAGTCAAGCCTATCATTATAATCAAGCCACATCATAACATTTGTCGTCTTATTTTTCTCTGTTTCTATCATTAGATCTGCAATATTTAATCTAGCATAGGTTATGTTCTTGTTTGGCTCTGTATAAACATACTTACTATCCTTTAATGTAACCATTACTTTATTTTGTATGGCATCTATTTCTAGCTGGCCTTTTTTTAAAGTGAAGAAGACAAACTTTTTGTTTCCAGAAGCAACAGTTATATCAGACATTGCACTATCAAATTTTGTTAAAGCTTCTATTGTCTGTTCTATTACAGCCTTATCTCTTATTTCTTCTATTTTTGGCTTTGCAAAAGTTAGCAGTAATCCAATTACAGTCAAGCCGATAAGAGTATAAATAACAGTTTCTATCCATACTTGTGATTTTCTAGTTAGCATGATAAAATCCTCACCTCTTCTGACTCTTTGCAAGTTTTATCTCCTACAATTGGAGCAACAACAGCTTTTTCTACTTTAAATCCCGGATTAAAAACATATGTTCTCTCCTCATTTTTTCCTGGAAGCTCCAGTGTCTCATTATAGTCTTTCACAAACATTCTTACCTCTTCATATCTCTCTGGAAAAATTCTAAAGCTTTTAGAAGATCCCTGAGCTTTCAGTCCAACAAGAATTCCACTAATCTCAACATCTCCTCTCTTTATGCTGATTCCAGTTTCATTATTGCTTCTATTAAAGCAAGTTGTTACATCATTAGTTATCTCAACTTTTCCGAGAGTATCATAACACAGCTTGCTGTTATCTAAAGAATCTCTAACATAGGGAATTACAAAAACCGCAATTATAGAAAATAATGCAACAGTCAGCAATATCAAAAGCAGCACTGTAATGATCTCAGAAACAGCCTTGCTGTTTCTGATGAGCCTGAAATCAGCAGATTTTTGCATTTTATATCTCCTGTATGTTATCCTTGCATAGATAAGGCTTACTTCCAGAATCAGTCTCGGCCATTATATAGGGCATAACAATTATTTTATCATAACTTACAGAGGTATTTATCGATGCTATCTTTCCAGATGTTAGGGCCTGAACAAAATTAAAATCTTCTACTCTGGACTCTCCTGCCGAGACTTTTTTAGTGCTAATTCCAACTATTGGAATATCTCCCTGATTTACAACATCAACTCCGGTTGAGTACTTCTCAGCTCTTATACTAACTTCATCACAGGCCTGGCTAGCTGGCTTGCCAAACTTTTCTACTTTCTCTCCTATAAAACTCTTGCTCCACCAGTAGATTATCACAGAAAGCAGTACAACCAGCGCTATTAAAAGGACTGTTGCTATTAGCGGAGAAACTGCTTTTCTTCCCTCTTTTTTTATCTTTCTCATTATTATTCTAGCAAATCTTATTATTTAAATTTTTAGCATTCCATCTTTTGACTTATTGTCTGACAAGCCAAAACTTTCTTTCCACTTATCACAAATGGTTGAATTTCTATGTTTGTTATATTCCTATATAAAGAATAGTCAAATCTATTGATTATAGTTGAGCCTGGCTCAAGTCTTCTTGTGCTGGAAAATTTAACTCTTCCAGGCTCCACAGTTATCTCTCCCTCTTTTATAGCTTCTAATTGTATAGAAATCCTCCCAGATTCATTGCTTGCTCTTATAAAATAGCCATAAATATCAAATAACCCCTTATTCTCTAATTCAAGAGTTATGATATTATTATAGCAGCTCTGATTCTTTACTATTATGCTTATTCCCTCTGGGCATTTTTCTGTCTCTTTTGGCAGATTATATATAATCCAGGAGAAAACTAAAGCTCCAATTCCTAATGCTACAATCACTAGAAGTACATATGAAAGCATCTCAGAAACAGCCTTGCTGTTTCTGATGAGCCTGAAATCAGCAGATTTCTTGATCTCAGAAACAGCCTTCTTAAACTTAATTACTAATTTATGTTTTTGTAACATAGGTTTCATTTCCTATACTTTTTGATATCACAAAAAAGAAATTTTCTCCTCTATTTAATGTAAAGCTGTACTGCCTTCCTGTAACATTAACTAGCACATAATTTCCCCTATTTGGTAGAAATATTGGGGAGAAGTATGTTTTATTCTTATCCTTGCCCTCTATATCTATAAAAGAATAACTATCTCCCATGCCAAGAGAAACCCTTCCCCTGGTTATATTGCTATAGACAATCATGCTTAAATTTGTCTCATTTCCAAAAACAAAGATTAGCTCACTTTTTCCAGTCATGCTGTTAAAATAATCAGAATAAGTATCTGTAAAGTTTTCTATAAAATTTTCAACATTTGTTGATTTGTAAACTCCATATGTAACAACTTTCTCGCTTTCTATCCCTAGCTCTTCTGATAAATCATAGAACTTCACAGGCTTTCGTGTAACGCTAAGATAGTTGCTTACACTTAATAATCCAGCTATTACTGCAATAATTATCACAGCAATTATGATGTAAAACTGCCCTCTTTTTTCTTTCATAGCTGTAGAAGTTTTCCTCTATTTAAATAGCTTTTCCTTCTATATTTTGCCCATTTAATTAAAGAATATTTTTATGTAGACTCAGAAGCTTGCTCGAAAAAAAACTAAGAAACTTCCCCTATCTCTTCTCGGCTCTGTTTTCCCACAAGCACCTAAACTTCGGTTTAGGGCTGCTCCGATCAAGGCCTGACCCATTTCACAAAAGCAAGGTCGAGTAGGACAAAGCGTCAACGTCGAAATAAGGATCTCTTAATCATTATCTCACTTACTCCCTTGCAACCTGCTTGAAGCCCGCGAGCATAACAGCAGAGGGCTAACCTGCCGGTCTAGTCTACTGCTTTGATAGTTTAGTCGCATATTTAAGCTTTATGTAATGCTTACTTTTTTCTAGAAAACAGCTTCACAAATGAGTCATCTAAGCCAGAATCAGAGTCTGTCTTTCCTTTATAAGAAATCATACTTCTTCTAACAATATCCGAAGCCATCTCCTCAACATTCATAAAGTTCTTTTTAGCTCTTATTCTTAGCTTCTTCATAGCCTTATCATCTAATTTTATTGTTATGCTAGTCATCTTTAATTGGAGCCTGAACTATATCATATAAAAGTCCTATAAATGCTCCTATTAACATATATACAAGAATGTTAAACAATCCTATAAAATAAATTCCAGCCCCCCCAAAAGTTATATTTAGGCTTTTTTCAACACTGCTTACTATTATAAATCCAAAAAAAGCCAGAAATTCACCAATTCTCTGCCAGCTAAAAGCCAGAAAGCTTAGATATCCTGCAAAAGTAAAAACTCCAAAAATAATTCCGATAATGCCCCCAATCAGCCAGTAGTTTTTTTCAGCCATTTTTTTCAAATAGACTTATTATTATATAAGAAATAATAATAAAAGGAATCATAAAAAATATGAATGATGCCATCATATTATTAATGCTAAACATATTGCACAAACTGTCTGTTCCTACTGCATTTCCAGTAATTAAAGCAAGGCTTATCTTAAAGCAGCCACTTGAAGATATAAAATAATCTAAAATAAACGCTATTAAAGCAGAAATTACAATCATCAATACTATTTTTCTTTTATTTGGTTTGAAATTCATCGTTGTACATAGGTTTTCTCGACTTTAAAACTTTTGTATATCCCCTCTAATATATCTGTTCCTGCATATCCTGCGAGCAGAGATAATCTATAATCAAAACTAAAGATAATTCCAGTAAATATTCCGATAATCATGGCAACAATTAAAGTTATAAGATAATAGCTCCATAAAATCTTTCTTTTTAGAGATAAAGCCTTTAACAGCCCAACAACACCTCTTACAGCCCCTCCAACCAAGCCCATAAGCATTGGCAGCAGCAAGCTATTTATTAGCTCATTCATCCTTACTATTAACAGAAATCTTAATTTTTATATTTTTCTATTTTTCTATTTTCTGCAGAATTCATAGTTTCCAAAACAGGTTGCAAAGCTTGTTTCCACAACAGCTTTTATTCTCCTGCAATATCCTGTTTCAGCATTTATCTCAGGACAAACCCTTTCTCGAGGAGTTTCTGTTCTATACCATTCAAGCTCATCAAGTCTGCTTTTTTCTGGAGATATTTGTGCAGTATTTGCCATCTTCTTCTCATTATCATCATCTTTTTAAGCATTATTAAGATAGAGTATATAAAAAGAAAAATATATTAACTTGCTCATCTTTATATTCTTCTAGATGGAAAAGCTGATAAAAACAGACGAGGAGTGGTCTAAACTTTTGACTCAGCAGCAGTTTCTTATACTTAGAGAAAAGGCAACAGAAGAGCCATTTGCAGGAACTCTTCTTAAAAATAGTGAAAAAGGAGTATATTCTTGTATTGCTTGCGATAATCCTCTATTTAAATCTGAAGATAAGTATGATTCAGGAACAGGCTGGCCAAGCTTCTCCCAGCCACTAAAAAAAGAGGCAATTCAGATCCAGCCCTATAAAGGAGAGGGTTTAAACGGAGCAGAAGTTCTCTGTAACAGATGTGAAGGTCATCTTGGCCATGTCTTTGAAGACGGTCCAGCTCCAACAGGCCTGAGATTCTGTATGAATTCAGCTGTTCTTAAATTTATAAAATCAGAATAATCCTACTTCTTGCCTACTCTTGTAATTTTAATGCTTGTCTTTTTTCCCACAGCCCTTCTAAAATAAACAATCACAGCGGCAATTATAACTATTGCAATAAATACTGCTGGAATAAGTATCTTGGCAGCTCCACCAATAACTGCTCCTGTAATTCCTGCATGATTATTCAAACCAACTCCAGCTTCTCCTGCCTGTCCTTCAACACTACACTCTCTTTTCAATGCTGGCTTGATTAAAGATGTTCCGCAGCTATTTGCATCTTTGCATGTTCTTGTCTGCTGTCCATCATCGCAAACATCCCACTCACTGCAATACCAAGACTCAACACAACTGCTTCCACTTGTTGCTGTAACAGAGGAACTTCCACTTCCTCCAGAGTCATCTCCACCTCCAGAGTCATCTCCTGAATCATCGCCTGCATTATAAATACAAGAAGCAGTATTGTATGTACAATCTGCCTTGCATGCTAAGCTTCCAGAATAACTGCTTCCCAAAACACTAGAACATGATGCTCCTCCTAAATCACCTCCATCACACTGCTCTCCATTTGAAATTTCAAAAATATTATTTCCACAATAGTGCGGAGGCAGTCCTCCTGGAGTTGAGATAACTATCATTCCACTTGAATCTTTATTAAGAGTTAGCTTTCCAGAGTAGCTTCCTGCTGCTAAAACAGAAAATGAGAGAGTTATGGCTAGTAAGAGTGCAAACAAAGTTAAAAAATATCTTTTCATAGTCTTACTCCCTACTTATTATGGATCCCAGGCACTAATTGTATAATTCAGATCATAACTTCCTGTTCCCAATATAGAAGATACATTTGAATTAATTGTTAATGCTAAATTAAATACAGCCTTTCCATTGACTTTCTCACCATTCCTTAATAATAAGTCCTCTGAATCGCTTACTTCACATAATCCAACATAAGCAGAGTTATTTCCTGCTGAGATTGTAGCATTCATCATATCCGGAGTTATTAATCCAGGACTCTCTCCTAGCTTATACATACACATATCTATTGTTGTTACATTTCTAGCACAAACATGGAAGCCAAGCAAGCAGCTCTTTTCCTCTCCAATATTAAAAGCGCAAGATGAAGGATCAAAGTATTCCACATATAATCCTTCTGCCAAGGTCTCACTTCTATCCTCCTCTCCAATATTTCCTAGATTATCAGAAGCATACACTTTTATAGTATAATCTCCAGCTGGCAGCTGCTTATCCATTAATCCTTCAAATATCTTTCCTCCTTTTAATCCTCTATAGGTTGCTTTATGTAAGATTGCTGTTCTTACAACATCTCCAGATGAATTAACTAGCTGAGCATATACAGAAGAGTCATTAACTCCTGATTTTGCATCATAGACTTCAACAACTATTGACTGATCACATCTGTCTATTCCTCTTGATTCTAGCTCAGTTGGATTTTGAATCAGCAGAACAGCTAGCAGATGAGCCTGTACAAGTATCAGCTAGATCACAAACTCCCTGAGATGCTCTACAAACTGTTGAAGATGAATTAAATGAGTCAGAAGGACAGCTAGCTGAGCTTCCTGTACACTTCTCAGTCATGTCACACTCTCCAGCAGATGCTCTGCATACTACAGAAGATGATTTGAATTGGCAAGTTACAAGATCACAGCACGCTCCACTCTCACACTGCTCACTGCCTTCTACAATTCCATTTCCGCAGACAGCTGCAGGTCCGTTAGCTATTTCAAAAACATTATTTGATCTGTCTGAATCCTCTGCTATTCCAGTCTGTCCATCCCAGACAAGAACACAATAATTTGTTCCATTAGAAACTGTTGTTGTATCCCAGGGATAATTTTTTATTCCATTGCTGCTGTAAGTTCTGCTTCCAATCAAATGCCAGTTGCTATCTCCTGCGGTTGATGATGGCCTTGTTGTTCCGTGACATCCATTATCACTATAGAAGAAATAAACAGTTCCAGCGCCCTGTATATCAATACTAATATTTTTTGTCCCAGATAATACTATTCCAGAAGCTTCAGGATAGGTTAAATTAAGATATATAACAGCATCTGTAAAAGTGCTGCTGGCAGAAGTTGCTCCATCAGAAACAGAAAGAGTATACTCTCCTGTCACTCCATTTAATAAATATCTATAATTTGAAAATCCTCCAGAAGAGCTAGAAGTTAAAGGCCCATCTAAAAATCGCGCATTGCAATTTGATTGCGAACAAGACTCAACAACACTATCTGGCCTTGTAATTGAAACAACCATATTAGTATTAGCCTGGAATCCAGAGCCAGAAATTAAAACAGTTGCTCCAGGATCATAATCTTCCTGATCTGTTGTAACAGAAGCACTAGCAACAACATAAACTAATCCAATAAGTACAAATGATATTAGCAAAATAAATAGCACTAAACCTCTCGCCCTTTTGTTTCCCATGTTTTAATTATTATACCCCAACTATTTAAACTTTATTGCACTACATAAGACATATTGAGTTATCACTGCAATTGGATACAATCAATAAAATTTTCTTATTAAGATAACAATAAATAATAAAATTGTAAGGATGAAAATTAAGGCCAGTATTAAATACAAAAATGGAAAATTATTTTCTTGTTTAATTTGTTGTGAAGAAAGATTTGCCAAATTATCCAGTTCAACAAGTCTGTCTGAAGATAATTCCGGAGCTCTGCAATCTGCACAACTTTCTTCTGTCTCTCCTGATAAAGAATTGCAATATCCATCTCCGCAAAATCCTCCAAGAAATATATTATTATCATTAACATTATTCCTTCCGTTATTATTGCTAGTGCTAGAACTCTTACACTCCCCATTCCAGCATAATGTCTCACATCTCTGCACAAATTCATAACTTACATCTAACCCGCATTTATTGCTAAGACAACGAGGATTTGAAGTTTCTCTAGTTATATTATTTCCAGTGCACATAAATTGCTGTGTTACATTCCCGCAATCTGCATCAATGCTGCATTCAGTAGGCAGGCATCTTCCATCAAAACAACCATAGCTGCAACTCTCATTAAGAATCTGCGTATAATTTAATCCACACCTTCCTTCTAAACATTTAGGATAAGAATAATTGCTAAAAACACTGTTATTATAACAATAATTATTGATAAATCCTCCTCCAGAACAATTTTCATCCATTGTGCATTCTGCATCAAGGCAGCTTCCATTCTCACATCCAAAAGAGCAATTAGTAGTTTCAGTCTCATTCACATAGCTGCAGCTCCAATTAGTACAACTAGGCATAAAGTGATATCTCACAGAATTATTTTCTGTAGAACAGAAAAAACTGCTGTAATAGTCTTCTCCACAATTGCTCAAATTAGTTTCAGAACACTCCCCGCTGCATTCTCCATCATCACAACTAAATTCACAAACTTCTTCCTCTCTCTGCTCATATCTAGCATGGCATTTATTATCAATACAACTAGGAACTGAGTAATTTGCCCACGCATTATTTTCAGAACAATAATTATTTACTTTGCTTTCATTTCCACAATCGCTATCAACAACACACTCTTGCAAGCAGCTTCCATCTTCACATCCAAACTCGCAACTTTGATTAAACACTTGTGTATAATTTAATTCACAACCATTATCAATACAAACCGGAAATGAATAATTGCTATACAAGTCATCTCCAGAACAATAATTTTCTAAAAAACTTTCATTTCCACAATCAGTATTAATCTCACAATCTTGCACACAATAGTCTTCCCCGACTATTTCTGCATCAAATTTTCTGCTTCCATAAAGCTGTTGTGACAAATTTTCTATAACATCTCCGCAGAATAAATCAATCTGATACTTGCAATTAGGAAGATTTACACTAAGATTAAGATTAGAATTAGCTAATGCGGTTTCTTCATCAGAATCAAATAATGTCTGATTAATATAGCCCTCCCCAAACATCTTGTAAACCGCCAGTCCGACATCATAATTCTGGGAGTAATTATTTACTATAAATGCTTTATTTCCCACAATCTCTCCTCTTATCAGTCCAAGATCCTTTGCCTCTTCGCAACTTAAATCATTTAAATTACTGCATTTATTATCTTCACATCCAAACTCGCAACTTTGATTAAATCTACTCTCAATTCTTCTTTTGCAAGCAATCTCAGAGTCATCACAATAAGGGACAGAGTAGTTCGCAAATAGGGCTGTCTCATTATAACAATATTTATTTATTTCAAACTCCTCTCCACAGTTTCTAACAACTACTGGAGCAGTTTGATTTGAGCAAAAACTATCCAAAGCTCCTGGCTTATTGCATGTAAAGAGGAGATAAACCTGGCAGATATCTTTTCCACAACAATAGTTTGGCCCGCCAGCACACTCATCATCTCCGCAGTCTGTATTATTATAACATGCAACTCCTTCGCAAATCACTTTTATCTCTCTTCTAGCTATATTGTCAAAAGGATTATTATCAAGAAAATTTAAAATTTCCGCATTTATTGTTATATTATAATAGCCTGCTGGAAAAGTATAATCAACTGTTTTTGTTCTATCAGGAGAAGTTTGTCCTGCAGAAACATTAAATAAATTTTGCTGCCATTTAAAATAATAAGTTCCATCTTGAAGAATACTTCCTGTTGCATTTACTGTCTCTTTGAAATATCCTGTGTTTTTTATTTTGTAATTTATTACAAAACTCTGATTGCAAATCACCTCAGCAGGATCAGATAAAATCGCAGAATTATTCTGTTCAATTCTTATTCCATTAAAATAAGTTGGAGTTTGATAAAATGAGATATCATGAATGCCGTTTGCAGCAATTATAGTTAGAAATACTATTACAAATACTACTATAAAAATTACCCTTAGCCTCTGTTCCATTTCAGAAACAATACAAGAACACTATTTAACCATTATTATATTTCCAGCACTATTTTTCTTTACTACTTAAATTTAATAAAAATGATAAAATGCGGGAGGCGAGCGTATTCATTTTACTAATAGAATAAATATAAGAAATGAATGCGGGAGGAAGGATTTGAACCTTCGCAGGCACTAAGCCACAGGATTTCAAATCGAACGAATGATCTTAAGTTTAGCAAGAACCTTTAAATAAGTTCTACCTGCTCGTTTGACCACTCCGACACCCCCGCATAAAATCCCTATAAAGAATTGACTTATAAACTTTTGGATAATATTTTCTTTCGGTATGCAATCTTTGTATGGGGCGGGCAATATCCTTGTTTTTTGAATACTAGCCATTTAGTGTAATGCTTTGGATTTTTGAAACCTATGTTCTTTATGAAGTATAAAATATCATTTCTTCTATACAAAAGAATTGAATATACCACATTCTTATCTCTTTTGCCCTTATACGCCTTTTTAAATCTTGGGTGAAGTCCATTTCTTTTAAGAAGCCGGTAAACTTGTGAGATTAATTTTTTT
>Ga0233421_10000498_pt1 | contig 16116 bp, 15 predicted proteins | sample Watercolumn_Mata_3_FD_182725 | JGI IMG/M metagenome (GOLD analysis project Ga0233421, IMG submission 182725) | Freshwater microbial communities from Lake Matano, South Sulawesi, Indonesia - Watercolumn_Matano_2014_107_MG | ecosystem: Environmental > Aquatic > Freshwater > Lake | place... | reverse complement strand
GAGAGGAACGCATCGACAAGATTGTCCCGCTATCTCGAAAGTATGGAGCAGCTGTAATCGCTTTGACCATCGACGAAGAGGGGATGGCAAAGACTGTCGATAAAAAAATTGCTATAGTGCGACGTATATACGAGTTGGCCGTAGGCAAATATAAAATGAAACCGCACGACCTGATTTTTGATCCATTGACTTTTACACTTGGCTCGGGCGATGAAGAATTTCGTCGTTCGGCAACCGAGACAATTAATGCCATTCGATTAATTAAAAAAGAATTTCCAGATGTACAGACATCGCTTGGAGTTAGCAATGTCTCATTCGGATTATCACCAGCAACTCGGCAAGTTCTGAATAGCGTTTTTCTACACTTTGCTATTGAAGCCGGACTTGATATGGCGATAGTTCATGCTTCGAAAATATTACCTCTTTTCAAGATCGATGAAAAAGGACGTGAGCTTGCCAGGCAATTGGTTTTTGATGAACGTCGGTATGAAGGTGAAGATGAGCATAAAAGACTTGTGTTTGATCCTCTCACCGAGCTGATGGCATACTATGCCGGTAAGAAAAAAGAATCAGTTGAGACAAGAATTGTTAGTGGTTCGATCGAAGATCGATTGAAAAACCGGATAATCGATGGTAATAAAGTTGGAATGAACAACGATCTCGACGAGGCTCTCAAGCAATATTCACCTTTAGATATTGTCAATAATATACTCCTCGATGGGATGAAAGTAGTTGGTGACCTGTTTGGTTCTGGTCAAATGCAGCTTCCCTTTGTACTTCAATCGGCTGAAGTGATGAAATCTGCAGTGGCTTATTTAGAGCCGTTAATGGAAAAGAAAGAAGGAACGCACAAGGGGACAATGATAATCGCAACTGTGAAGGGGGATGTGCATGACATCGGAAAAAACTTGGTTGATATCATTCTAACAAATAATGGTTATAAGGTGATCAATCTTGGTATCAAATGTCCAGTTGAGTCAATGATTCATGCTGCCAAGGAACATCATGCTGATGCGATTGGGATGAGCGGACTGCTGGTCAAATCGACACTGGTGATGAAAGAAAATTTAGAAGTTCTGAACGAACAGCATATCAAAGTGCCGGTCATTCTCGGAGGTGCTGCACTTACGCGTCGTTACGTTGAGCAGGATTTAAAATTTGTGTATAAAGGACAAGTCTTCTATGCTAACGATGCATTTGATGGGCTACGATTCATGGAAGAAATTAAGAATGGTAAATATTCAGAAGATCACATTACTAATTCTTCGGAAACGGAATCAGAAGATTTCCTGATTGGTTCGGAAGCGAAAATTGCCATGATGCTTGCTGAGAATCACAAAATTTCCAGGCGATCTAAGATTAACAGAGATGTAATAATTCCAAAGCCTCCATTCTGGGGATCAAAAGTTGTTACTGATATATCCTTAGAAGAAATTTTTCCGTTCATTAACGAAGCCGCGTTGATCCGCGGACAGTGGAAAATTACACGCGGAAAGAAAAGCGAAAAAGAATACAAACAAATTCTACACGAACAAATTTATCCTGAGTATGAAGAGCTTAAACAGCGTGTGATTAGGGAAAAATTGTTATCGCCGAAAGTTGTATATGGGTACTTTCCTTGCCAATCGGATGCAAACGAACTTATTATCTATAATATAGATCAGAACAATCCGAAATTAACTGAATTGTTGCGGTTTTCGTTCCCTCGTCAGAACAACGATCGGTTCCTTTGCATTAGCGATTATTTTGCACCAATTGCTTCAGGTCGAGTGGATGTTGTTGCATTCCATATGGTTACAATGGGGAATGTTGCTTCTAGGCATTCTAAAACACTTTTCGAATCAAATGAATATAAAGAGTATCTATATTTTCATGGATTGAGTGTAGAATCGGCAGAAGCACTAGCTGAGCTCTGGCATAAAAGGATTCGTCAGGAATTGGGTATAGCTGTTAATGATGCGCAAGAAATCAAGCGATTATTCAACCAAGGTTATCAAGGGGCTCGTTTTAGCTTTGGATATCCAGCCTGCCCAAATCTTGAGGATCATAAGAAACTTTTCGCGCTTCTTCAGCCAGAACGTATTGGAGTAACAATGACAGATGAATATATGCTTAATCCAGAGCAATCCACGGATGCAATTATAGTTCATCATCCTGAAGCAAGGTACTTCAACGTTTCGTAGTATTTAAAGTCAGAAAAAATATATGCATAAACGAAATAAGATAATCAATCATTCAATACTTCAAAATGATCATTAAAAGGAAGAACGACAATGCCAAATCTAGTACTGCTACGACATGGAGAATCTCAATGGAATCTTGAAAATCGATTCACTGGATGGGTCGATATACCACTTTCTCCAAAGGGTGAAAAAGAAGCAACAGATGCAGGAGAAAAATTGAAGGGCTTCAAATTTGATAAAGGTTATACTTCGGTTCTAAAACGTGCAATCAATACAATGGATATTGTTTTAAAAATTATTGGTCAAACAAGTCTACCTCTCGAACGAGATAAAGCGCTAAATGAACGCCACTATGGTGCTTTGCAGGGCTTAAACAAAGCTGAAATTGGTAGGCAGTATGGTGAAGAGCAATTGAAAATCTGGCGTCGGAGTTATGATGTCCCACCACCGAAGGACAAGACTGAACTAAATCCAGACGGTATTAGTGAAAGTCTAAAAGATACTGCTGCGAGAACATTACCATATTTCGAAGCGAAAATCGTTCCAGATATTCTGGCTGGTAAAAATATATTAGTTGCAGCGCATGGTAATAGTCTTCGATCGATAGTGATGAAACTGGATAACTTGACTCGAGAACAGGTACTTGAACTGAATATCCCAACTGGAGTACCGCTGCTCTATGTCTACGACAGCAAAGGAAACATAACTGAGCATCGATATTTGTAGGAATTCGGCAATTTTTTTGCGGACTTTCTGCTTGCATTTCCGTTGTCTCTTTCGCATATTCGATGCGTCAAATTAACAGTTGTAATCGCTTTTTCCCGCATTGAGTACGAGACAACTTTTTATAGAGTATTAATCAAGGAGATATCTCATGGCAACCAAAATCACAGAGGAATGTATCAATTGTGGTGCGTGTGAACCGGAATGCCCAAATACAGCTATTTATTCCAGTGGTACACAATATGAATTAAACGGTAAAATGTACGATGCGCTTTCGAACGACTTTTATTATATCGTTCCAGAGAAATGTACAGAGTGCGTTGGTCATTTTGATCAAGAACAATGTGCAGCGGTTTGTCCAGTTGATTGTTGTATACCAGATCCAGATCGCACAGAAACCGAGGATCAACTATATGCAAGAGCAAAACAGATTCATCCAGAAAAAACCTTTTGTGAATTAAACGCCTCTAACTCGCGCTTCCGGAAATAATAACATCTTTTCAATTTACTAAGTCGGTTTCTCTTGCTACGGGGAACCGACTTTTTTATTTCCATGTGCGATAAAACTATAGGAATGTCATTGTTTTAAGCTATACTCGGAGTATTGTATAGAAAATGAGTATGAAAATAGGGCAATATACAATCCATTCGATTGAAACTGGGAGTTTTTGGTTAGATGGAGGCGCTATGTTTGGTGTCATACCCTGGGTGTTTTGGAGTAAATCAAATCCTCCGGATGCCCGAAATAGAGTCGAACTAGTAGCTCGGTGTTTACTGCTTCAGGGAAATGACCGTACGATACTATTAGATACGGGATGTGGAACAAAATGGACTGATAAACAACGAGATATTTATGGATTTGATAATTCCCATTCCGATCTCTTTTCATCATTAAACAAAGCGGGTATTGAACGTGAGGATGTCACTGATGTCATACTTACACATTTGCATTTTGACCATGCTGGTGGAGCGACAGTTCTACAAGATGAAAACTTTACACCGTCATTTCCTCGGGCTAAATATTACATTCAAAGGTTACATTGGGATTATGCACAGCATCCAACAGAAAAAGATCGTGCAAGTTTTATCCAGGAAAATTATCAACCTCTTTTCGAAAAGAATATGGTCGAATTAGTTGATGGCGAAGTGGAATTATTTCCAGGGATTGAGGTTGTCGCAACGCAAGGGCATACCAAATCTCTCCAATTACCCAAAATTACTGATGGCCAGACAACACTTCTTTATTGTTCCGATTTGATCCCATTAGTAGCACACCTCGCATATTCCGCAGTTCCCGGATACGATTTATATCCACTTACAACAATAGAAGAGAAAAAACAGATTTTCAAGAAGGCGTTCGAAGAACAATGGATCCTTTTTCTAGAGCATGATCCTCGCTATACTGTTATTAAACTGAAGAAAGGCGAAAAAGGATTTGACGTCGACCGAGCAGTAGTAATCTTATGAATACTTACGTTAAAGCTGCGGTAATGCAAGATTTTACATCTAAACATCTTAAAGTTGTGAACTTGGATGGAATTGAAATAGTTCTCTTCTATGTTAGTGAAAAAGTATTTGCGATTGAAAATCTTTGTCCGCATCAATTGTTCTCAGTGTTTCATCAGGGAATTCTGGATGGATACACGATTACATGTCCGATGCATAGTTGGAAATTTGATCTTCGCACCGGAAAAGCTGTTGTCGGAAGTGGTAGAGTTAAGACATTTGAAGTGAAAATCGATGGTAAAGATATTCTGATAAAAAAATCCGATTCAAACCAATCCTTTTCACAATTTTAAATTTGATGCCACCAACTTTAAGTCAGAATATTAAAACAGAGGCTTATGCAATGGGATTCTCGAAAGTTGGGATTGCAAGCTCGGAGGTATTGACCGAAGAAGGTGCTCATTTATTTGAATGGCTTCAAAGAAATTTTCAGGCTTCAATGCATTGGATGGAAAGAAATCAAGAAAAGCGAATAGATCCCAAACAACTTCTTCCAGGTGTTAAGTCTATTTTATGTGTCGCCCTAAATTATTATACTTCTGTCCAACATGAACAAGATCCTTCTATTGGTAAGATTTCGCGCTACGCCTGGGGAGATGACTATCACGTTGTTATGAAGGAACGATTAGAGAAATTATTCGACTATATTCAATTAGTAATTCCAGGTGTAAAGGGAATGATCTATGTTGACACCGGACCTGTAATGGATAAAGTATGGGCAACGAGAGCTGGTATTGGATGGATGGGAAAACATACCAACATCATAAGTCGAGAGTTTGGATCCTGGCTGTTTCTTGGGGAAATTCTGCTTGATGTCGAATTGGAATATGATACTTCTTCAGTAGACCATTGTGGAGCGTGTACAGCTTGCATTGATGCCTGTCCTACGAAAGCAATAGTGCAGCCGTATGTTGTTGATTCAAATAAATGTATTTCATATCTCACTATAGAACATCGAGGAGAATTTCCAACTAATATCTCTAAGAATTTTTCAAATTGGATTTATGGATGTGATATCTGCCAGGAAGTTTGTCCTTGGAATCGGATCCAAAAGGAAACAACTGTTGCGGCATTTCAACCGAGAGTAGAAAATGTCGCGCCGAATGTGGCAGATCTTGTTACAATGAATCAGAAAGAATTCAGTAAACGGTTCTACAATAGTGCGGTGAAACGAGCAAAACTTTCGGGATTAACACGAAATGCAAAAGCTGTGCTTGAATCTCAACCGACTTCGAAGTAATATTCAAATTATTATGAAACCAATTTATTCTCACTGCATCTAATAGAATAGAAAAAGTATTAAATCATAAATTCTCCAAATCACCAATTCGAAAATTTATCATGTCTCATCATAAAGTTATAATTCTTGGTTCAGGTCCTGCCGGACTCACAGCAGCAATATATGCTGGACGAGCAAATTTGAAACCTCTGGTGTTGGAAGGTCAACAACCAGGTGGTCAACTTACAATTACAACGGAAGTTGAAAACTATCCTGGTTTTCCAGAAGGTGTTCAGGGTCCGGAGTTAATGGATATTTTGCGCAAACAAGCACAACGATTTGGTGCGGAAACAGTATTTAAAACTGCCGAATCCGTAAACCTCTCGAGTCGTCCGTTTCTCGTCGTCGCAGACGGGGAAGAATTTTTAGCTGACACACTCATAATTGCTACAGGAGCATCGGCAAAATGGTTAAGTATTCCGTCTGAAGAGAAATATAAAGGTTTCGGTGTGTCTGCATGCGCTACGTGCGATGGATTTTTCTTTCGAAATCAGCATGTTGCGGTGGTAGGAGGAGGAGATACAGCTCTTGAAGAAGCATCGTATCTAACGAATCATGCTTCAAAGGTTACTATTATTCACCGCAGGAATGAACTACGGGCTTCCAAAGCAATGCAGGAACGAGTAAAGAAAAATTCGAAAATTGATTTTATCTGGGACTCAGTGGTTGAGGAAATTTTAGGAACGACAGAAGGTACAATCAAAAAATTAACCGGGCTGAAGTTGAAGAATGTAAAAACTGGTGAGATATCGGAAAAGAAATTCGATGGATTATTTCTTGGAATAGGACATGATCCGAATACATCTCTTTTCAAAGGTGTCCTTGAGATGGATAATGTTGGATATTTAAAAACAAAAACGCACACTACAGAAACAAATATTCCAGGCGTCTTTGCTGCGGGTGATGTCGCCGACTCCAGATATCGACAGGCAATTAGCGCTGCAGGAAGCGGGTGCATGGCAGCAATCGATGCAGAACGATTTTTGGCAGAAAATGAGTAGAACCAAAAAATTAGAGTATTAATACTTTTCGAATACAATCGCATTAATTGAGCGAAAATAGAGTTATTCGATATTGACAATCAGCATTTAAAAGGAAACACTTAGATTTTTAGTTTTAATAATTCGTCTAATTTTTTTGAATTACTCGACCGCTTCGTTGACTTTTCACCCTCTATTTCCTAATTTGTTACGCCATAATAAGTTATCGTAATCTGATATTTTATAAAGGACATTATTATGTCTAAAACCACGAAATGGGTCATTGGGATAATTGCAGTTCTTGTATTCCTAATTGGTTTATTTATACTATCATTTCTTTCCTGGCTCTTTACAGAAGAATCAGACGAGACTGTAACATCAGGTGGTGAGAAGGTTGCAGTTGTAGAACTAAGGGAGCCAATTTTTTCTTCGGAAGAAGTGGTTCGTCAATTCAAGAAATATCGAGAAAATAAATCCATAAGGGCGATCGTATTTCGGGTTGAATCACCTGGTGGTGGTGTCGCACCAAGCCAGGAGATTTATGAAGAGGTGAAAAAGACTCGTAATGCAGGTCGACCTGTAGTTGTATCAATGGGTGCAATCGCTGCAAGTGGTGGATACTATGTGTCTTGTGGCGCAAACAAGATTGTGGCAAATCCCGGTACACTTACCGGAAGTATTGGTGTTATTTTCCAATTTATGCATTTCAAACGGCTAATGGATGAACTTGGAATTGATCATTCAACATTTAAAACTGGGAAATTCAAGGATTCAGGATCTCCGTTCCGAAGGACAACCGAAGAAGAAAAGAGGTATTTTAATATTCTTATACAAGATGTGTATGATCAGTTTGTGGATGTTGTATCAAAGGAAAGAAAACTCAATCGACGAGAAGTTCTTAAGTATGCAGATGGTAGAGTGTTCACAGGCAAACAAGCATATGAATATGGTTTTGTTGATACACTTGGAACTATGGAAGATGCCATTGCTCTTGCAGCCAAACTTGGTGGTGTAGTAGGCAAACCGAGCGTAGTCAAAGAAGTTAAGCGAAAATCTATGTTTGAACGATTGATGGGTGAAGCAGCGACAGAAATGACAAAGATACGGCAGGAATTAATAGATCAACCAATATTACAATACCGATTTACATCTCCCAATTAATATAAGGGGTCGCCATGACGAAAGCTGATATTGTAGATGTAATTGCGTCCGCAACAGGTTTAACAAAAGTTGAAACTGAAGCTGTCGTGGATGGTTTCATTATGACTGTTATTAATGCAATGAGAGATGGAAAGAATATTGAGATACGAGGTTTTGGAAGTTTTAAGGTGAAAAAAAGGAAAGGTCGAATGGCAAGGAATCCTAGAACTGGTGCTCAGGTCATGGTTGATGAACACTTCGTGCCGACATTTAAAGTATCAAAGGAAATGAAGCAGATTGTGAACGAAAATTTGAGAAAAGGTGCTCACTAATGGCAGGAATGAAACCGAAAATTCTCTGTCCGAAATGTAGTTCAATAATTACACTTAGCGATATTAAGTGTCCCTCATGTGGAGTTGAGATTCAATGGGAAGAAAATGTTCCTTCGAAATCTAATTCAAAGACTGTAAAACAGTCTAATAACAAACCACAAAAAGAGAGTACAACACCTGCGTTTTCATTGAAATCGATTTTAGCTGTTATTGTTGTTGCTGCCGCTGCCATCGTTATATACGAAGTGATAACTGGAGGAAATGTTAGTACCGATTCATCACTATCGACACCTCCACCATCCAAATCACCGACAAGTAATGAAAAACAATTACAGGCTGAAATTCAATCGTTGGAAAATCAAATCGCTACAAATCCCGATAATCAATCACTTGTCCTTCAATTAGCTAATATCTTACACGATGGAATGATGTTTGAGAAGGCGATTTCCAAGTATAAACAATATCTCGAGAAGAATGAAAAAGATCCCAACGCACGAGTAGATTTAGGGATTTGCTACAAAGAGTTAGGTAATTTTAAAGAAGCCAAAAAACAGATGAGAGAAGCCTTAAAATATTCTCCGAAACATTTATTTGGACATTTTAATTTGGGAGTTGTATGTTTAGTCGAAGGGAATGTTCAAGAGTCAAACGAATGGTTTCGAAAAACAGTTGCACTGGATCCATCAAGTGATGTTGGAAAACGGGCACAACAGATATTAACTCAACATAATTCACAATCACTCATTCCGAAACAGTAGAAAGGAGACGCGTATGCCCTGTGGTCGTAAGCGTAAGCGCCACAAAATGGCGACACACAAGCGCAAAAAGCGTTTGCGGAAGCAGCGTCACAAGAAGAAGCTCCGTTAGTTATTCAGCCTTCCTATTGTACAATGTTCGTACGATAGGAAGGAGTATATTGAATGAGTCGAAGAGTCAAGCGAAATTTTTGTAATCTAATATATTTCAATTTTAAATGATTTATTTAGGAGGTTGTTATGGCACAAGAAAGTGATGGAATGGCAAAAGGACTTATCGTAGGATTTATTGCAGGTAGCATTGTTGGTGCTGCGATAGCGCTTCTTTATGCTCCAAAAGCTGGAAAAGAATTACGCGCGGATTTGAAAGAAAAAGCCGGTGATATTATGGACGATGCGCAGGAATATATGGCCCGTGCTAAGTCAAAGGCTGTTGAGATCATCAATGAGGGAAAGCAGAAAGCTGCATCACTCGTGGATGATGCTCGTCGGAAAGCAGATACCATTCTTGGCGATGCAGACCGTGTAATCAATACTGCACGGAATAAGAACGAAACAACAAAAAATGCTTAAGAAACAATCAATCAATACACTATTCCTTGAATCCATAAGAGGGGAACTCGAGTGGAAACTTTCGTAGAGTTTTCAAAAGCCCTAGCGTTTTTAGGCGCCGCTGCTCTTTGCGCATATCTCATAGTTGTTCTAATCAAGATCAATTCGCTCATACAAATATTGCAAAAGGAACTGGTCGATCTGAATAAAAACCTGAAACCTATTCTCGAAAATCTCAATACTATATCCGAAAAAGTACGTCAGATTACATCGAAAATAGACGATCAGGTGAATATGGTGCATGGAGTATTTGTCGCCTTTAAGCGAGTCACAGATAACGTAGCACGTTTTGAAGAGAGATTTCAACAAATGTTGGAAGAACCTCTCATGCGTGTCAGTTCGTTATTCGGAAATATTCTCAGTCGTATAACATCGATGTTTGGACGGCGAACTCAGGATATTATTTAACGAGCTGCTTATTCAAAAATCAGTGCTGACGGAATGCCTCTGCTTTTCTAAGAAAGCGGACCGCCGGCATTTTCATTCCATGAAAAGGAGATTGTACAGTGTCAAAAGCAACAGCAAAAGAATACACTATTGAAAAAATTAGAAATATTGCACTAATCGGCCATGGTGGAGCAGGGAAGACAACCTTGGCCGAATCCATTATGTTTGTATCTGGAGCAGCCACACGGATGGGACGTGTAGAAGATGGCTCGACCATTTCCGATTATCACGCAGATGAAATTGAACGAAAAATTTCTATCAATAGCGCCGCCCTCCATACGGATTGGCAGGGAACAAAAGTAAATATTCTTGATACACCTGGATATTCCGATTTTACCGGAGAGGTAGTCGGTTCTTTACGAGTGGCAGACCTGGCGGTGGTTGTCATAAAAGCGGTTGAAGGTGTAGAAGTGGGAACTGAAATCGTATGGAATTATACCAAGCATCTTCAGATACCCGCGATGCTTATTGTCAACAAATTGGATAATGAAAATGCCGAGTTTGATCATGCAGTTGCAACAGCTAAGGATCGGTTTGGTCATGATGTTACTCTTGTGCAATTTCCGGTAAACCAAGGTCTTCCATTCGATTCAATTGTCGATGTTCTGAAAATGAAATTATTGAAATTCAATCGTGACGGAAGCGGAAAATTTACAGAACACGATATCCCTTCAGAATTACAGCAGAAAGCTGGACAGTTACATGAGGAATTAATCGAAAAGATTGCCGAAACCGATGAAGCGTTAATGAATAAATTTTTTGAGGAGGGTACATTAAAAGATACGGATCTTGAGAATGGTTTCCGCCTCGCCCTTCTGAGCCGTAAAATATTCCCAGTTTATTGTCTCTCTGCTTCACAAGGTATCGGAACAAGTAATCTTTTAAATTTTGTTATGACTTACGGTCCATCGCCAAAGGATCGTGGAGCAGTAAAAGCGATAAATCCAGATACAAAAGCCGAAATTTCAATTGAACCAGATGCTACAAAAGAGCCTTCATTATTGGTCTTCAAAACAGTTTCGGAAGAACACGTTGGTGAGTTGTCTTTCTTCAGAGTCTATTCCGGAACAATTACTCCTGGATTAGATTTACTCAATCAATCCAACGGCAAAAGTGAACGCCTTGGTCAACTTTTTGTAATGAAAGGAAAAGAACGACAGGAAATTTCAAAACTTTTCGTCGGAGACATCGGTGCCGTTGTAAAATTAAAGGATACACACACAAATAATACGCTTAGCGGGCGTGCTTTTCCAGTCACGTATCCACCCATTGTTTTCCCCGATCCAGTCATACATATGGCTATACATTCTAAATCTAAGGGGGATGAAGATCGCATTGCAAACGGACTTCACTCATTACACGAGGAGGATCCGACATTTGTGATAACCGTTGATGGAAAACTAAGTCAAACAGTCATCTCCGGCCAGGGTGAACTTCACTTGCTCATTGTAACGAGAAGATTGAAACAAAAATATGGTGTTGATGTCGATTTAACTGAACCCAAAATTCCATATAAAGAAGCTATCCGTGCAAAAGTAGAAGACTCGGAATATAAGCACAAGAAACAAACTGGTGGTCGTGGTCAGTATGGACATGTCCATCTGAAAATTGAGCCACTCCCTCGCGGAAAGGGATTTGAATTTGAAGATGCTGTAGTTGGCGGTGTTGTACCTGGCAGATTTATTCCGGCAGTAGAAAAAGGTGTCGTGGAAACGATGACTAAAGGAGTCATTGCTGGATATGAAGTTGTGGATGTCAAGGTGACAATATTTGATGGAACTTATCACACAGTAGATTCAGATGAAAACTCATTTAAGATTGCCGGCACGATGGCATTTAAGAAAGGATTTAAAGAAGCCAAACCGGTTCTACTGGAGCCGATCAACATACTCGAAGTAACCGTGCCAGAAGAATATATGGGTGATGTTATGGGCGATCTTTCCGGGCGACGTGGTAAAATTCAAGGTATGGAATCAGAAGGACATTTCCAGATTATCAAAGCGACAGTACCTATGTCTGAATTACACAAATACTCAACTATACTGCGTTCAATGACGCAAGGTCGCGGTGTGTATAAAACAAAATTTTCGCATTACGACGAAATGCCTCGGGAACAGGCAGAAAAAGTAATCGCTGCTGCGGAAAAGTCGAAGGAAGAAGAAGAGTAGTAATTTTTTCGGTTGGATTGTCCTAAGAGTGCAGGTTGGTGTTGTTTTCTTTATAGAACACGGGAGAGCATAAGTTTTACTATTTGGACAATCCACCTTGTATAATTTTCAGGTGTCGTAAAGAATCTTCCAATCTTCAATATCTGCTCAATCAAAATTTCCATGGAGATACCAAAATGAAATTTCTTGCTATTTTTCTTATTACTAGTATTGCGCTTGCACAATCTCCAGTACCTGCATGTGCTAAGGTGGTAACCATATCAACAGGTTTAATTCAGCCTGAAGGTCCGGTATGGAAAGATGGTAAATTGCTATTTAGCGATATTCAAGGGAATGTAATTTACCAATGGTTACCGGCAGATAGCATGCGAACAGTCTATTTATCCCCGTCAGTTAATTCGAATGGCCTGACCTTGGATAAGCAAGGTCGTTTGGTGTTCACACAGATGGGCCAGCGAAGAGTTTCAAGGCAAGAGGTGGATGGAAAAATTACCATTCTCACAGCTACATTCAGAGGTAAAAGGTATAACTCTCCAAATGATCTTGTAGTTCGATCTGATGGTTCAATTTATTTTACCGATCCTGATTTCAACGTTCCTTCAGGCCAATCAGTTGAATTGAATTTTAAAGGAGTATACAGAATAAGTCCAACGGGCACCGTCACTCTTCTTGATAGTTCATTTAATAAACCGAACGGTATTTGCTTGTCTCCCGATGAATCAAAATTATATGTCAATGAATCTCCCTTAGGAAAAATTTACGTCTGGGATTTTGTGAATGATTCTATCATTGCGAATAAAAAATTACTCTATACTATTCCTGCCGGTGGATATGCAGATGGGATGAAAACTGATCCTGTCGGGAATGTTTATTGTACCGGCCCTCAAGGAGTGTGGATTGTCTCACCAGCAGGAGGATACATCGATAAGATCCCTATGTCGCATGGTCCATCTAATTGCGCCTGGGGAGATGCAGACGGAAAAACATTGTACATAACAGGTGGTTATGGAGATGGAACTTTATATAAGATTCGCCTTGCTCCGGCTACCGGGATCAATGACCATGGTTCGTTGTTAATGAAAACAGATGAACTTTATGCGAACTATCCAAATCCTTTTAATCCGAACACGGTGATTAGTTATTCATTGTCTGCAAGAAGTTGGGTAACTCTGAAAATCTATGATAGTCTTGGTAGAGAAGTAGCGATCTTGACTAATACAGAACAACCGGTCGGTTTCTATCAAATAAAATGGAGCGCCAGTACATTGAGCAGCGGAATATATTATGCGTTGCTGTCTACACAGGATGCCAATTCTCAGCGATTTACTTCAGCCAGAAAAATGATACTTGAAAAATAAATTCGGTACGAAAAACTCTTGAAGATTACTGATATCCGCGGAACAGTTGAATTACGTAATGGCATACAGATGCCTTATTTCGGCTTAGGCGTTTTCCAGGTGCGCGATGGTGAGGAAGTGAAGAAAACTGTACACTATGCTTTAGAAACCGGATATCGGCATATCGATACTGCAGCATTATATGGAAACGAACGTGGTGTAGGCCAGGCAATAAGAGAAAGCGATTTAACTCGCAGAGAAATCTTTGTGACCAGCAAAGTGTGGAACTCCGATCAAGGATTTGATAAGACTTTGCAAGCGTTTGATGAAAGTATAAAATTACTCGGTTTTGATTACCTTGACCTTTACCTTGTACACTGGCCTGTGAAGGGCAAGTATATAGAGACCTGGAAAGCATTAGAACAACTATATAAAGAGCGGCGTGTCAGGTCAATCGGTGTGAGTAATTTTCTCCAGCACCATCTAGAAAATCTCCTCCCGCACTGCACGGAAATTCCAATGGTAAATCAGATGGAGTTTCACCCATATTTAGTTCAACAGGATTTGATAGACTATTGCAGCGAACAGAAAATTCAGTTTGAAGCTTGGAGTCCTCTTGCCCAAGGTAAGATATTTAATATTCACGAACTCCGGATGCTTGCAGCAAAATATAGGAGGGATGTTGCCCAATTAGTCCTTCGGTGGAATCTTCAAAAGGGAGTAGTAACAATACCCAAATCTGTCCATAAGGAAAGAATCATTTCAAACGCAAAAATCTTCGATTTCGAAATTTCAGAAGCTGATATAGAGACTATCGACCGCTTGGATAGGAATGAACGCGTTGGTGCTGATCCGGATAATTTTAATTTTTAGTTAAGCTGTTTGTAGAAATTGCATCAGAAATTTCCTAAGTAGTTTATATCGTTTCTTCTACCTTCTTCATAACCTTTTCTCCTGCCTAAATTTGAGAGATTTGTCCAATATCACACTCCCATACTTCTGTGATTAGTCGCATACGCGTTATTTACTTTGGTATATACTATGTGGGCATAATGGGGACTGAGGGGGATAATTTCTGCTGGAGTATATCATGCAAAAATCCAATAGCTCGGGAAATTCCCCTACACCTTCCAAAGGCATTTCTTCAATTTCTCAATCTTCGCAAGCTGTGAGCGATGCACTGAAACGCGCAGATCAATTAATTCGTAAAGGTGAATTGGAAAATGCGCAAGGTGAATTAGCAAGCGCAAAAAAGCTTGCTCCAAAAAATATTTACGTTCTGGCACTCGAGGAAAGGATTTCCATTCTATCAGCCGAAGCAGATCGCAAGTTGAAAGAACAGAATGAAAAAAATCCATTACCACCCTTAAACAATAAAGCCTTCGCTACAATTCCCGATCCATATTCATCTTTACCTTTAGCTCCATTCGATGCGATGGTGGCATCAATTGCAAGTCAAAAATTAGTCGTTGATGCTAAACCACCGATAGAGAAATCTATTCCTCCTGTTTTAACAGAGGATCTGCAGAATGCAGACTTGGATGTAGACGATAATTATGTTGAATGTGGATATTATCGCGAAGCACTTATGGGTGCCTGGAGTGGTGGAGCGCCAAATATAGATGAAAAACGCCAACTGCGCGACTTAAGGGAGATTTTACATATTTCTGAGGAAGATCATAATCGGTTGGAAGCGGAAGTAAAACAAATTTGTTTTGATATCTCTCTTGCAGAATATACTCGCGATGGTAAATCGGCTTTAGAGCTTCAGCGTTCATTCCAACTTACCTACGATGAATTTTTAATTCTTCAAAATAAAAACAAGGTTATTGCACCTAAATATCAACGTGATGTTATCATGCTTATAGACGACGATAAGCCTTATTTATCAATGTTATCTGAAATGATACAAGATGAGGGCTTTGATGTAATTGCATTGTCTACTTCAGACGAGGCATTTGAGTATCTACAAAATCAAATACCTGATTTGATTATTTGTGACATTAATCTTCAGAACTCAACTATGAACGGATTTACATTCTGCGATAAGTTACAGGAGAATCGATCTTTCCAACAAATTCCATTTATTTTTCTCACTGGATATAAAGATGATCGATTCCTCGAGATAGCCAAAGAATTAGGTGTAGATGATTATTTGGAAAAACCGATTTCAAGTCGTGCCATACTTTCCACGATACGTGGAAAAATTAAACGCTTCAAACAATTTCGTAACGCTCATTAAAGTTATTTTGAATGCATCATCTGTGCAAGCTTTAACTTTCGTTAATTACTTTTCTGTGACCAATCTAACGATCTAAAGAATTGATCAGAATATTGTTATTATAGATCTTTTATTAAAACCTTAAGTTTTTCCTCTCCTTTTTTTTCTTTATCTTTAGCCCTATCCATGGCTAAAAATGAGAAGAAAAGTGTCTCAGATTTACACTACACTCGAGAGGATAAGACCATAATCTCGAATGAGAATAAGTCTGATATTATAATTCGCGGTGCGCGAGTTCATAACCTTAAGAATATTAGCCTCACATTACCTCGTAACAAGTTGATTGTGCTTACCGGAGTCAGTGGTTCTGGAAAATCGAGTCTGGCATTTGACACATTATATGCAGAGGGGCAGAGGCGCTATGTCGAAAGTC
>Ga0233421_10000487_pt1 | contig 16297 bp, 13 predicted proteins | sample Watercolumn_Mata_3_FD_182725 | JGI IMG/M metagenome (GOLD analysis project Ga0233421, IMG submission 182725) | Freshwater microbial communities from Lake Matano, South Sulawesi, Indonesia - Watercolumn_Matano_2014_107_MG | ecosystem: Environmental > Aquatic > Freshwater > Lake | place... | reverse complement strand
TTTTGCCTTGGGCTCACAGCTCTTGACGCCGTCGGCCAAGGGTATGGCGGCGTAATGATATTTTTCCAAACGCTTCTTGATTTCGCCGGCGGTTTTTTTAAAATCAACCACTTCCTGGACTCCGCCCTCCATGTCGCGAATCAAAACCGTGCCATCGCCCACCTCTTTCTGGCCGATAATAATGGTAAATTTGACTTTGAGCTTATTGGCTGATTCCAGTTGGCTTTTTAGGTTGTCTTTGTAGAAGGCCTGGGCCAACCGAAAACCGTCGCGACGCAGTTTTTCATACAAAACAATGGCTTTCTTCTTGGCCGCCTCGCCCAGCTGGGCCACAAAAATATCCGGCTGAAAGGGTTCGGCGACAATTATTTCTTTTTCACGCAGCTTGGCGACTATCCGGTCTAATCCCATGGCCAAACCGCAGGCCGGAGTTTCCTCGCGACCGCCCAACAACTTAACTAAACCGTCATAGCGACCGCCGCCGCCCAAAGCATTTTTGCCCTCGCTGTCATCGGCCAACCAATATTCAAAAATAGTCCTGGTGTAATAATCAAGGCCGCGGACAACATGGGGATTTAAAACATAAGGTAAATCCAGCTCATCCAAATACTCCACCACTTTCATAAAATGTTTTTTACATTCATCGTCCAGATAATCCAAAATCTGGGGGGCGTTTTCCCTTAAACTTTGGCATTCCGGCTCTTTGCAATCCAGTAGCCGCAGAGGATTTTTGGCCAAGCGGGTCTTGCAGTGGTCGCACAATAACTTGCTCTTGGCTTTGTAATATTTAACTAGCTCTTTTTTATATTCTTCGCGGCAATTGGGACAGCCGATGCTGTTGACTTGAATGACCGACTCCAAACCCAATTCATTTAAGCTGTTCCAGCCCATCAAAATCAGCTGGGCGTCCAAGGCCGGGTTGGTTTCGCCAATGGCCTCATAGCCGAACTGATAAAATTGACGCTGCCGGCCGGCTTGCGGCTTTTCGTGACGAAACATCGGACCCAGATAAAACAGCTTGGCCGGCTGGGGTTGATTGAGTAAGCCGTGCTGGATATAAGCGCGGACCACGGCCGCCGTGCCCTCGGGCCGTAAACTCAAATGGTCGCCGCCAGTATCAATGAAGCTAAACATTTCTTTATCCACAATATCGGTCTGCTTGCCCAAACCGCGGGTAAAAATCTCGGTGTTTTCCAAAATTGGGGTTTCAATCAACTGATAACCGTAGTCATCGGCTATTTTAGCGGCCATATTTCTGGCCACTGCCCAATATTTCTGATCCTGGGGCATAATATCTTTCATGCCAGTAATGCTGATTAGCTCTTTACGCTGGCGTTTTTTGCCGACTTTAACTTCATGATCCTGGCGCTGATTGATTTTTTTGGGTCGAGGCATAAAAAACTAAGCAGCTTTAAAATTTATACTCTGGAGCGCTGAAAACTGTCAGCCGATTGACCGGCCAGCCGCGCAACCAAGTCCGGCCAATGATAAAATCGCGCCTCACCGGGCCAAATACCCGCGAATCCAAGCTTTGGTCACGATTATCTCCCAGCAAAAAATATTCATCAGCCGCTAAAGCCACGCTGCTATAACCCTGCAGCGGCAGATTAGTCGCCACCTGATTGGACAGATAATCCTCTTGAATGGCTTTGAATTGGTCGCCGATTTTCAGGTGCACCCGGCCGTTATCAATCATAATCTGTTCGCCGGGCAGGCCGACGATGCGTTTGATAAAATACTGGCTGGGATCTTTGGGATATTTAAAAACTACAATATCGCCGCGCTGGGGTTCGCTTAAGCGATAGCTGATCTCATCAATAATTAAATACTCATGGTCAAAAAAATTGGGTTCCATTGACGCACCCTTGACATAAAACGGCTGGATTAAAAAATAACGAACCGGAATGATAATGGCCAGAGAAACAGCAGCAATTTTTATCATTTCCCAAACCAAAGTGGCCCAATATTTTAATTTTGATTCTGCAGAGCGGTTAAATTCATTAAGATTCAAATTGTCTTCTCTAAAATTTTCCATAAAATATTCTTTTCCAAGACGCTAGCCGGAGTTTTCCACTTTTCAATTTAATAAATTAAGCTTATTGTTATATTATAACACAAAAATAATATTTTACAAGTGTAAAACAGACGACTCTGTTATTTTTATTATGACATATTCCGTTGCCAAATTTCAAGCCCTGCTCTATAATACTTTTATTGACCAAAAAATAATTTTAAAAGTTGATGCCGCGAATCGAACTTAACCTTTTAGACCACCAGCCAAACCCGGAATTTCACCGCCGCCCAAGACAGCCGCGAGCCAAAAAAATCGTGGTCATGACTGTCATTTTGGGAATTATTCTTCTGGCGGTTTTTTCTTCTTCGTTCGCGTTTTCTGACGACGGACTCTTGGCTAATTTGTCGCAATTTGATTTCTTCGGGCAAATCGGCAAGCTAGTGACCTCGGGTAGCCGAAAATTGGCTGGAGAAAACAATGACCGCATTAATATTTTGGTCATCGGCATGGGCGGCAAAAATCATGAGGGTGGCACCTTGGCCGACACAATTATCTTGGGCTCGCTCCAGCCCAGCACCAAACAAATAGCCATGCTGTCCATTCCCCGCGACCTTAGCGCGCCCGTAGATAATTATAATTGGATGAAAATCAATGCTGTACACGCTTATGCCGAGAAAAAACAAGCCGGCAGCGGCGGCCAAGCGATGGCGCAACTTTTGGGAAAACTGCTGGGTACAGAAATTGACTATTACGCCGTGGTGGATTTTGACGGCTTTGAACGATTAATTGATGAATTCGGCGGCGTGGATATTGAAGTGGAAAACGACTTAGTGGATTACCAATACCCCATCCGCGGCAAAGAAAATATTTACCCGATAGAAAACCGCTTTGAAATTTTAAAAATCAAAAAAGGGCTACAACATATGGATGGGGACTTGGCGCTCAAATATGTCCGTTCGCGACATGGCTTGGGCGTGGAGGGCTCGGATTTTGCCAGAAGCCGCCGCCAACAAAAAATCATCGCCGCCCTAAAAGAAAAAATATTCTCGCTGAACACCTTTCTTAGCCCCAAACGAATTAATGGTTTACTCTCAACCTACAACGAACACCTCAACACCAACTTGGAAGTGTGGCAGCTTTTGAAGCTGGCGCAACTGGCTAAAGAGTCAAACCTAACGCAAATAATCAACCGCACCATTGATGACGGGCCGGGCGGCTTGCTTTATTCGCAAATTGTTGAGGGCGCCTACGTTCTAATTCCGGTGGGCAATAATTTTGATAACATTAAAAATTTGTGGCAAAATATTTTCACCTTAGGCAACGGGCCACTAAAAATAAAGGGCGGCTACACTTATCTGGATAACGCTACTACAGCGACTTCAACGACAAAGGCAACTGCCACCACCACTGACGCCGAGGCCACCACCACTGAAGAGATTATTGATGACGAAAGCCCGACAGTGGCTAATGACGACGGCTGGGCCGATGAAGAGGCGGCAATTGAAATTCAAAACGGCACTTTTGTCGCCGGCTGGGCCGCCCGAGAAAAAAACATTCTGGAAGACAAGGGACTGGCTGTGATTAAAATCGGCAACGCGCCGACCCGCGATTACCAAACCACGATTATTTATGACTTGACCAAGGGCAAATACCCTTTGACTCTGGCCGAGCTGAAAAAAGTTTACGGTCAAAACGTAAAAACCGTCTTGTCAACCACACTTAAATCAACAGCGGATATTTTGATTGTTTTGGGGCAATAAACAACATAAAAAAATTAAAGCGGAAACTCGTCGTGGTTCCCGCTTTGTTATTGACTGATAAAAATCGCTACTTCTGCCAAAAACGCTTTCCAGCTATTAAACCATAACATATAGTTGACAAAATAAAAAATGTGTTATAAAATGTAATTCCTGAAATTGACCTTTAAAAATTTTTATGTCAAAATTAGAAAAAATGAACGCCAGTAAAATATGTTAAGATACACCGAGAAGCGCGGCCAGAGCGGTCACACTATTGAAGAGGAGGTGCTGGGCGAAGTGACTAGGCCGGCTGCCGAGTCCTATGACGAATGGAAAAAACACGAAAGCCGAGACCGCCAAATATTTAAAGTAGCGGTAGAAAACGTCAAAAAATGCCAGCCGCCAGAGGCCAAACCAAGCAGACCCGCCTGGCCTTTCCCCAAAAGAGTGCACGCCTTAATAATGGATAAAATTGGCTCTTTTCCCCAGCCGCTACTGGATATTATTGACGACGGACACTTAAAATATTTTACTTGCGTTCATTACGGAGAAATGGATTACCGCCGAGGCATAGACGCTATTTTTGAGCTGGAGCTCTTGGGTATCAAAGATGGCAAACCAATCATCGTCTCTTTAGATATCACCACCGACCCTAATAGCGACGAACTGCCAAAAGCCAATGTGGTCTTTAGCTGGCCCAGAGCCGGCTTAGACCCCGAGCTGGCAGAGGACCGGGAAGAGTGGGAACAAAAAGTCGAGGAAGTGGCCAGTCAGGCCGCTATTGTTTTGGAGTCGTGGCTTAATAAAATCAACCGCAGCCAAAAAGAAAGGAGAGTGGCCTAAACAATGAACATCTGTCCAGACATTGCCGCCAACGTGCTGGGCTCTGTAGTCAAAGCCCGGGCTGATGGTGGCCATCGTGTCGATTACGTCAGAATCATCGCGCCGCTAGACCACGAGGAACATGAACTAAAAATTATCAGCCGGTTGTTTTGCGAGGGTTGCGGCAGCTACAGCGGACTCACCCGGCCGGGAGTCGACCGGCTGCTGTTGTTGGCTAATCGACCGGCCGATGAACCCTGCCAAGGAACATTCTTCCTGGTGGGGCGCTGTCTGGTTTGCGACGGCGACTACCAAGCGGCGCGACTGGTTGATGTCTCTAAACTAACAACCCTTCCCAGCTAGCCGGCCAATTACTTCGTCCCGCACACACCAACCGCCAACTCGAAACTTTTGAGTCGGCGGTTTTAATTGTGTTTAAATTGCCAAGAACTTTAAATTCGGCTATCATTTTAATTAGATGAAAAAAAATTTACCTCAAGTGGTGATTGTGGGCCGCGCCAATGTCGGCAAGTCAACACTGTTTAACCGCTTGATAGAAAAAAATAAAGCTCTGGTCTCCTCTGTCGCCGGCACTACTCGCGACAGAAATATTGATGTTGTCAGCTGGCGCGACCGGCAATTTACAATCATTGACACCGGCGGACTAGACATTAACCAAAAAACTGCTGGGGAGATAGAAAAACAAACTATTGGTCAAGTAGAAAAAGCGATTACCGCGGCTGATTTGATTTTATTCATAATTGACGCCAAAGATGGCGCTACTATCAGCGACAAACTCCTGACCAAAATCCTGATAAAAAGGGGGTTAAAAGAAAAAATAATTTTGGTTGGCAATAAAGCCGATAGTTTACGCCTAAGACAAGCCACCTCGGAAATTTATAAATTGGGCTTGGGCGAGCCCCTATTTATTTCCGCGGCCAATGGTTCGGGAGTCGGCGATTTGCTGGATGAAATAATGAAAAAATTGCCGCCGGCCGCTGATAAATTGCCGCCGGCCGCTGATAAGTTGCCGGCCATTAAAATCGCTATTGTCGGGCGGCCCAATGTCGGCAAATCATTACTAGTCAATTCTATTCTGGGAGAAGAAAGGGTGATAGTGACCGATACTCCCCATACCACCCGCGAATCGCATGACACTGAATTAGAATATCAAAACAACAAATTTATCATCATCGACACAGCGGGACTGCGCAAAAAAGGCAAGGTGTTAGCCGGATCGCTGGAAAAAAAATCCGTCGATAAAACACTGACCGCTATTGGCGAAGCCGATATGGTGCTGCTGGTGGTTGAAGCGCAGAAAAAAATAGAGGCCCAAGACAAAAAAATTTCCCAGGCGATACTGGCTGCCGGCCAGCCGGTGATTATTGTGGCCAATAAATGGGACCTGATTCCCGACAAAGACACCGGGACCATTAATAAATACATTGATTATTACCGCCAGCAGCTGGCTTATTTGTGGTGGGCGCCACTAATTTTTGTCTCAGCCAAAGATCATTTGCGCACCAAAAAAATCCTCGACCTGGCGCTGGAAATCAATGAAGCCAAAAGAAAAGAGATTTCTGACAGCCAGTTGGAAAGATTTTTGAAAACCAAAATCAAACAACACAAACCCAGCCGCGGCAAAGGATTAAAAAATCCCTATATTTTCAAAATCACTCAAGAGAGCACCAACCCGCCTCATTTTGTTATTTATGTCAACGACCCAAAAATTTTACACTTCTCTTATATCAGATTTTTACAAAATAATTTGCGCGAAACTTTTAAATTGATAGGCACGCCGATTCAGACCGAGGTAAAAAAGTGGAAAGAAAATAATTAAAATCTATGAAACTAATAATCGGCCTGGGCAACCCAGGAAAACAATACAAAAATACTTGGCACAACCTGGGATTTTTGACGCTAGATAATTTTTGCCAAGAACAAAATTTCCCAGTATTCAAAAAAAATACCAAACTTTTGGCAGAGACAAGCGAAGGCAAGATTGGCAAAGAAAAATTAATTTTGGCCAGACCGCTGACCTTCATGAATAATTCCGGCCGGGCGCTGTTGGCGCTGAAAAAATATTACAAAATCGACCCGGCCGATATAATCGTGGTCCACGATGACTTGGATCTGCCACTAGGAAAAATTCGTTTAATAAAAAATTCATCGGCTGGCGGGCATAATGGCGTCAAATCAATAATTGAAAATTTGGGATCGCAAAATTTTCTGCGCCTGAAAGTCGGAATCAAGACACCACTAAAAGAAAAAATTGAAACGGCCGATTATGTTTTGGAAAAATTCAATAAACAACAAGCCAAGAAAGTTGCGGCAACGATAAAAACAGCCACTGCTGCGCTAGAAGTGGCTATAATAGCTGACGCTCAACAAGCGATGAATCAATTTAATTAGTCAACCAAAGCGGCCGCAGCCGAACCGACAACTTTCCGCCAGCCCGGACATAATCGCCTTTCTGTCCACTAGTATATGACCCCGTCCAAAAGGACAAAGCCATAATTTCCGGCCAGCCGAGGTTAGGAGGGAAACCCGGCCGGCCAACTAGCAGACAGAACGACGATCATTATTCTGACACTAACGGAATAATTATAATATTGTAACAAATGATCAAAAAATGTCAATAGTTACAATCACGCCATTTCTTAAAATCAATCAGAAATAAATGGAGGAAAATGATCTATTAAAATACTGGCTGGCTTTTTCCCAAATCAAAAAAATCGGTCCGGTCAGAATGCAAAAAATTCTAAAATACTTTCCTGATTTATCTTGGGCGTGGAAAGCCGATTGGAAAGAATTTGTCAAGGCTGGCCTAGAGGAAAATCTGGCCCAAGAAATAGCGGCCTGCCAAAGTCAGATCAATCCTAATGAAGAGTTGGAAAAATTAAACCGAGAGGAAATAAAAGTGGTCTTGCTGGAAGATAACAACTATCCCCGCCTGCTAAAAGAAATCTTCGCTCCACCCTTTATCCTATACTATCGCGGCTCGCTGGCAGCGCTAAAAAATTTCTGCCTGGCGGTGGTGGGCACGCGCAAATACTCCAGCTACGGCCAACAAGCGACCGAAAAGATCGTCGGTGAACTGGCGCCAACTGGAATCACGATTGTCTCCGGACTGGCGCTGGGCATTGATGCCTTGGCCCACCAAACCTGTTTAAACAGCGGCGGCCAAACCGCGGCGGTGTTGGGGTCCAGTTTGGACTGGCAAAATGTCTATCCCTCGACCAATAGACACTTGGCGCAAAGAATCTTGGCGGGTGGCGGAGCGCTAATTTCTGAATTTCCACTAGGCACTCTGCCAGCCAAATTTACTTTCCCCATAAGAAACCGAATAATTTCCGGCTTGTCGCTGGGCACGCTGGTAGTGGAAGCGCCGGAAGAATCTGGCGCCCTAATCACCGCCCGCTATGCCCTGGAGCAAAATCGCGATGTCTTTGCCGTGCCCGGCAGTATTTATAATCGCGCCTCTGAAGGCACCAATAAACTGATTAAAGCCGGCGCCAAAATGGTAACTTCAGCTAAAGATATTTTGGAAGAACTAAATCTGCAGCAAGCCACTCAATTTATTGCCAGCCAAAAAACCCTGCCGGAATCTAAAGAAGAGGCGACGATCCTAAAAATCTTATCGGCCGAGCCGACTCATATTGACAAAATCGCCAATTTGAGTAAACTAAAGATTAACGTGCTCTCTGGTATCCTGATGGTAATGGAGATAAAAGGAATGATTCGGGACGCCGGCGGAAAAAATTATATTAAAAGATAAAATATGAACCTGGTTATCGTCGAATCGCCGACTAAAGCCAAAACTATTGCCAAATTTTTATCCAAGGATTTTAAAATTGAATCCTCTTTTGGCCATGTGCGCGATTTGCCAGAAAAAAAACTTGGCGTTGACGTAAAAAATAATTTTGAACCGACTTACGTAATCTCTCCGCGCGCCAAAAAACGAGTAACCGAACTGAAGAAGCTGGCTGAAAAAGCCAACCTGATCTACTTTGCCACTGATGAGGATCGCGAGGGCGAGGCCATCTCCTGGCATTTGGCGCAAATTTTCAATACGCCAATAAACCAAAGCCAAAGAATAACTTTTCATGAAATTACTGAAGAAGCGATAAAAGAAGCCATAAAAAATCCCCGCACCATTGATTTAAATTTAGTTGATGCTCAGCAGGCCAGAAGAATTTTAGACCGACTAGTGGGCTATGAGCTCTCGCCTTTTTTGTGGAAAAAAATTACCCGGGGACTCTCGGCCGGCCGCGTGCAATCAGTGGCGGTTAGATTAATCGTGGAGCGAGAAAGAGAAATTCAAAATTTCAAAATAGAAGAATACTGGGAAATCGTCGGGCAGTTTAGGGGGCAAAAAAATCAGGAAAAATTTTCGGCTAAATTACAAAAAATCAATAACCAAACCCTAGACAAACTAGCCATTGCCTCCGAAGCCGAAGCCAAAGACTTAGAAAAAAAGCTTTTGCAACAGGAATATTACTTGGCAAAAATCAGTAAAAAAGAAAATAAAAAACACCCCCTGCCGCCGTTTACCACTTCTACTTTGCAACAGGAAGCCAACCGCCGCCTGGGTTACAGCGCCAAACAAACCATGATGATTGCTCAGCAATTATATGAGGGCGTGGAAATCGCCGGCGAAGCAACCGGACTAATCACTTACATGCGAACGGATTCCTTGAATCTGTCGCAAAAATTTTTAGCCGAAGCGGGGCAATATATTCAAAATAATTTTGGAGACAAATACTTGGACACTAAAAATTTCAAAACTAAAAGCAAAGGCGCGCAGGAGGCGCATGAAGCCATTCGCCCCACCAATGCCGGGCGCACTCCGGAATCAATAAAAAGCTCACTAGACAACAAGCAATTCAAATTATATCAACTGATTTGGCAACGCGCTTTGGCCAGCCAAATGAGCCCGGCCACGGTTGAAAACACCTCCCTGGATGTCAATAGTAAAAACAATATCTACACTTTTCGTACCACTGGACAAATTATTAAATTTGACGGCTTCTTAAAACTTTATAACACCAGCAAAGAAGAAATTTTGCCAAACCTTTCGGAAAAAGAAGCGATAGAATGCTTAAAAATTGAGCCGCAGCAAAAATTTACCCAGCCGCCGGCTCGCTACAGCGATGCCACTCTGGTCAAAGCCATGGAAGAAAAAGGTATCGGTCGGCCGTCAACTTATGCGCCCACCATTGCCACTATTATTTCCCGCGGCTATGTACAGCGCGACGAAAATAAACGGCTTGAGCCGCAAGAAATCGCTGGCCTGGTCAACGATATGTTGGTCAAACATTTCCCGCAAATTGTTGATTATGATTTTACGGCCAAAATGGAAGATGATTTGGATGAGATCGCCGAGGGAGAAAAAAAATGGCAGCCAGTGATAAAAGATTTTTACGAACCATTTGAAAAAAATCTTAAAGCCAAAGAAAAAGAGTTGACTAAAAAAGACCTAACTGAAGAAAAAAGCAATGAAGTATGCGAGAAATGCGGCTCGCCAATGGTGATAAAATTCGGCCGCTATGGAAAATTCCTAGCCTGTTCAAATTATCCTGATTGTAAAAACGTTAAGAAACTTGGCAGCCAAGGCAAAGCCCAAAAAGCTGAGCCAGAACTACTAGCAGAAAAATGTCCTGACTGCGGCTCGCCACTGGCGCTAAGAAAAAGCCGCTATGGCGCATTCAAGGGTTGTTCAAACTATCCTAAGTGCAAATATATCAAAAAAGAAGCGGCGGCTGATTTAAATTTAGATTGTCCCAAATGCCAAACCGGAAAAATTACAACCAAGCGAAGCCGCAAAGGAATTTTCTATGGCTGTAACAGGTATCCGGAATGCGACGCGGCTTTCTGGGGCAAACCAACCGGCGACAAATGCCCGGATTGCGGCTGGCCGATGGTGGAGACAAAAACCGGAGTTAAGTGCGGCAATAGAGAGTGTAGGTAGAATAAAATAAAACAGCCAAAAGGGCTGTTTTATCTTTGCCTAAAAATCAAAAGTGAATTATAATGCCTTAAATATGTCTCCACTGGAACCGCGAAAAGAATGGGAAAAACTACTAGCCCTCGCCAAGCAAAACTGCCCAAAAGAAGATTTGGAACTTTTGGAATTGGCTTATGAATTCGCGGCCGAGGCACATAAGGGTCAACTGCGCGCTTCTGGTGACCCCTATATTATCCATTCCCTGGCTACGGCCCAAAAGCTGGCGGAATTAAAATTAGACCTGCCCACGATAATTGCCGGCCTGTTGCATGATGTGCCAGAAGACACGCCTACCACCATTAAAGACATTGAAAAAAACTTTGGCGCGGAAATCGCCAAATTGGTGGGTGGCATCACCAAACTGGGCAAAATCAAATACCGCGGCATGGAACGTTACGCCGAAAATCTACGCAAAATGTTTGTGGCCATGAGCGACGACATCCGGGTGGTACTAATAAAATTCGCCGACCGCCTGCACAATTTAAAAACTTTGGATTCGCTACCGGCGGAAAAAAGATGGCGCATCGCCCAAGAAACCCTGGAAATCTACGCGCCAATCGCCGACCGACTAGGTATGGGACAAATTAAAGGCGAACTGGAGGACTGGGCCTTTAAATATGTTTATCCGGAGGAATATAAATGGATTATGGAAATTATTCCGCGAGAGCACAAAGCCAGAGAAAAGCATATTGAAAAAATCCGGCGACAAGTGGCCGAAGAGTTAGCCAAAAACAACATTGCCACCGCCAAAATTAACATCCATGGCCGCGCCAAACACGCTTACAGCTTGTACAAAAAATTAATTTGCCCCGGCATCAACCGCGACATCGCTAAAATTTATGATTTAATTGCTTTAAGAATAATTGTGCCCACCGTGGCTGATTGCTATTCGACTCTGGGAGTGATACACACTATTTTCAAGCCCCTGCCGGGCCGCATCAAGGATTATATTGCCCAACCCAAACCCAACGGCTACCAATCACTGCATACTTCTGTCTTCACAGACAACGGAGAAATCGTGGAGTTTCAAATCCGCACGACGCAGATGCACGAGGAAGCGGAATTTGGTATCGCGGCGCACTGGAATTACAAGGAACACAACGGCAATCTTAACAAACAAAATATCAAATGGATTAATGAACTCTTGGAATGGCAAAAACAAATCAAAGACAACGAACAATTTTTACAGACCGTTAAGCTGGATGTCTTTCAAAATCGCATTTTTGTGCTCACGCCCAGAGGCGATGTGATTGATTTGCCGGAAGGCGCCACCCCGATTGATTTTGCCTATCATGTCCATTCTTCCTTGGGCGACAGGTGTGTGGGCGCAAAAATCAACGACCAACTGATGAATCTTGGCTCCCAACTGAAAAGTGGCGACATTGTGGAGATTATCACCGACAAAAACCGCAAGGGCCCATCAGCCGACTGGTTGGAAATCGTCAAGACTTCGGTGGCCAAAAGCAAAATCAAAACCGCCATTAATAAACTGAAAGATGATTCCAAAAATCATTTTTGGAAAAAGTAAAACGAGGCCATTGGCCTCGTTTTTAGAATTCAACCTTAAATAATTTTTTTATAAATTTCATTGAGCTCTTCTTCGGAAAAAAATTTGATGATAATCTGTCCCGTGGGACCGAATTTTTTAATATCCACCTTTGTCCCCAAGACCTTTTGCAATTCTTCTTCTTTGGCTTTAACTTCGGGATCAAAAGCCAATTTGCGCAGGTGCTTTTTGACCACCACTTCCCGACCGCCTTTTTCTGCCTCACGAACATTCCATTTCTGATTAATAATGCGGTCCAATAATTCCAACTGGTCTTCTTCGGGCAAACCGGCTAAAACGCGAGCGTGGCCTTCAAAAATTTTGCCAGAAATAATCGCTTCCTTAACTTGACCATGAACATTTAAAATTCTAATGGTGTTGGAAATCGCCTGAACACTCTTGCCAACTTTTCTAGACAAATCAGCCAAGCTCAAATTAAATTGATCCATTAATTTTTGATAGGCCGAAGCCACCTCTAAAGCATTCAAATTTTTGCGCTGCAAATTTTCTATCAAGGCCAACTCCAATTTTTTTTGTTCATTTAAATCGCGGACAATGGCTGGTACGGTTTTAAGTCCCAAAGATTTAGCGGCTCTAAGTCGCCTTTCGCCGGCAATTAGTTGCCAACTGCCATCGCCAATTTTAGTGACGATAAGCGGCTGAATGATGCCGTGTTCCTTAATTGATTCCTCCAAATCACTTAAGCCAAGAGCATCAAAATCCTGCCGCGGCTGATGTGGGTTGGGAACAATATTGCCAACCGGCAATTCCCAAATTTTTTCTTTACTGTCTAAAAGGTCATCACTGGTAATTATCGGGCTATCAACACTGACGCGTAATTTTTTATTGGGAATCAGTGAACCCAGACCGCGGCCCAGGCCAGAAGTTTTTTCCATAAAATTTTATTTTAATAAGAAGAGGTAAAGTCAACAAACTCACGTGCCAGACGCTCATAGGCCTTGGCGCCTTTGGATTTGGGGTCATAGCTTAAAATGGTTTGGCCGTAACTGGGCGCTTCCGACAACTTGATGTTACGGGGAATGACCGAGCGAAAAATTTTATTGGGGAAATAGCGATAGAGTTCATATAAAACGTCATTGGAAAGCTTAAAGCGCTTGTCATACATGGTGAGCACCGCGCCTAAAACATCCAGTTCTGGCTTAACATTCTCCCGAATTAAATTAATGGTAGAGAGCAACTGTCCTAATCCTTCCAGGGCAAAATATTCGGCTTGCACGGGAATCAACACATTATCACTGGCCACTAGGCCGTTGATAGTCAATAGCCCCAGTGAAGGCGGGCAATCAATAATCACATAATCAAAATCATTTCTGATTTCCAAAAGATTGTCATAAAGGCGAAACTCCCGGCGGTCCAAATTGACAAATTCCACGTTGGCGCCAGCCAAAGAAATAGTAGAGGGGGCTAGTTTATAATATTCGTGCTGGGTATCAACCAAAACTTCGCGAAAAGAAAACGGGCCAGTCAACACCTCATAAACACCTCTCTCCAAACCCCGGGAAACTCCCAAATTGGAAGTAGCATTGCTTTGCGGATCCAAGTCAACTAATAAAACAAATTTTCCCAGCTTACTCAAATAAGCGGCCAAGTTGACCGCTGTGGTAGTTTTGCCAACCCCGCCTTTTTGATTAACAACAGAAATTATTTGTCCCATGTTTATATTATAACACAAAAATAAAAAATTTCTAAAAAACTCTTGTCAAAAAGACAGGAATGTGATACAATAAGAAAGCTAATGACGCGGGGTAGAGCAGTCTGGCAGCTCGTCGGGCCCATAACCCGAAGGTCGCGGGTTCAAATCCCGCCCCCGCAACAAAGAATAAAAATTATGGCTAGTATTATGGCAGGGTAGCTCAGCGGTAGAGCAGAGGACTCATAAGCCTTTGGTCGTGGGTTCAATTCCCACCCCTGCTACCAAGAGTTATCGGCCGAAGTGGCGGAATTGGTAGACGCGCACGACTCAAAATCGTGTGGACGCAAGTTCATGAGGGTTCGATTCCCTCCTTCGGCACCAGAAAGGAAATTGCAACGTCGCGTAATATAAAAACATGGTTTCTCCGAATCCGTCCCAAAGATTGGGCGAAAAATTAAAGAAGTGGTGATCAAAAAAACGCTTATCGCAAGGCGATATTGCTAAGGTTTTAGGTGCTGATAGAGCTTATATAAGCAATATAGAAAATGGTCGGATGAACCCGACTTTATCCACATTGGAAAAACTCGCCCAATCTTTGGGTATTACAGTTGATGAACTTCTAAAATGAAAAACTTTGACACAAAAACATATCACATAATCGGGATGAGTCCGGGAAATAGCTACTTTAAAGATGAAGAAGTTTATTACCTTTTAAAAACTGTTGTCGAGAGATTTGGACGTGTTGGTGTTTTTATTGCCGATATTCCCGCAATATCAACCTACGTTGCTTTTGGCTATCCTGAAAATCGCGCGCGGCGCGATAAAGCGATACCCCAAGGCAATGCGCTCAAAAATCGCGTTTTGAAAGCAATGGCGAAACTTGGCTACTCAAACGATGTAGTGAAAATTTTTGATTGGGAAAAAGAAATTGAGGATAACGAAGCGTATAAACAAAAATTCAGCCAAGTTTCGGCTCTCTACAACGACAACGAGAAATTTCATAATTCCGCCAACGCTACAACGCGAGGTGTGCTTGAGGGTTCAAAACGCGAAATCAAAGATATGGAAAAAGCGACAAGTATTGCGGTTCATTATTTGCTTTCTGAGTTTTCGTTTATGGAATTTTTGCCCGCATTTCTTGGGGTGGAGAAAGTTGTTTACGTTTATCATAAAAATTGGGAAGTGTATGAGGACTATATCGCTGGAAAATTTGATAGTGTTCCAAAGCCACACCTCGACTTTCTTCTCATTGAAAATCCATACGAAACCTATAACCCGATTTGGGGATTGGAAGATGAAGAAGCAAACGGAGATTACAAAAATGTTTTAGATCGGATAGAAAAAACAAAAACTTTGCGCGTTGGCTTTACCAACTATGTGCCCGCACTAATGTATGACCGCGACTATGATAATTTCTCCGGCATTTTTTATGAAATTATTATTGAAATCGCTAAAAAGCACGGCTGGCGCGTTCGCTGGACCGAAGAAGTCGGCTACGGAGTGATTATTGATGGTCTGGATAATAACCGATTTGATATTTTTGGAAGCACGGTTTGGCCGACGCCAGAACGGAAACCAAGAGCCGACTTCTCGGTCTCACTTTACAAAAGCCCCACCTTCGTTTGGGTTCGCTCTGATTACAACAAAACTGGTGATGAAATAAAAAATGACGCGAACGCACGAGTGGCGGTTAAAGAAAACGACATTACGGATTCGATTGCGAAATCGGATTTTCCGAATAATCGCCAAGTTAGAGTTCCGCAGTTATCAAACACCACCGAAGTTTTAAAATTTGTTGCCGAAGATAACGCCGATTTTACTTTTGTTGAGCCATACTTAGCAGAACATTTTAACAAAACTTCTCCAGTTAAATTGGTCAAAACTTCGGAAAATCCGATCCGCATTTACGACAACACTTTCATTTTGAAACGAGGTGAAAAGCGATTGAAAGAATTGTTAGATAAGGAGTTGGAGTTGATGAAGAAAAATGGAAAGATAAAATTGCTGATTGAAAAATACACAGGTTCAGAGGATACTTTCATAGTAGAATAAGATTGCGCCGAAAAATTTTTGTCGGAATCCCAAGCGAGGGTGCGGCTGAGGGGGGTGTGGGGGGAGGAATTCCGCCGCACCCGAGCGGTCAAAAATTTTTCCGAAAACAGTTTCGAGCCGTGTTGTAAAGATACATTACCAATCAGCATCACAAAAAAAGCATTTTTTAAAAATGTCTTTTTGTTTTTCTAAAATAGTTTGTAAAAAATTCTCAAATTTGTTAAACTTAACTTAATATCTTTTAAAATATGTTTATAACCGTCCACGCGGCAGCGGCCACGGCTTTAAGCCGTTATGCCACCAGCCCGCTCTTGGCCTTTGTGCTGGGACTATTGTCTCATTTTATCTTAGACATGATCCCGCACGGCGATGAGCACTTGGGTAAAAAATTTTTTGGCATGAAGCTGCGAGAACAGCCCAAGGATGATTTCAGAATTCTGGCGCTTTATGGCATAATTGACAG
>Ga0233421_10000486_pt1 | contig 16299 bp, 23 predicted proteins | sample Watercolumn_Mata_3_FD_182725 | JGI IMG/M metagenome (GOLD analysis project Ga0233421, IMG submission 182725) | Freshwater microbial communities from Lake Matano, South Sulawesi, Indonesia - Watercolumn_Matano_2014_107_MG | ecosystem: Environmental > Aquatic > Freshwater > Lake | place... | reverse complement strand
GTGCTGTACAGGCAAAGATATGCTCACACACCCGAGATCACCCCATATGCGCCAACTCCCCTGTCAGGTCATATAACCTTTTGTCATGGATATGTCCGGGTACGGATGATGATATGAAAAGGTTATTGAGGGATGGTATCATTCTTTTGGTACGGATGAGAGCGAGTAAAGATGATGTCTCTTTTCGCGCATCATCGAAAAAGTTGATGATTGATGAATTCACTACTGTTGTCTGAGTCAATGTTGCAGAGTCGGTAGGACATACGCTCCGTAATTATTTCCAAGGCCACCACGATACGTTCCTGCGTTTTTTCCATGATCGCCTCTTCGGCTTCAAACCATCCAAACACAATATCGGTGGTATCTTGGGGCACGGAGATACCGGGGTAGTATTTCTTTGGCGAGAGTGTGTTTAGTATGCATGTCCATATGCGCTGAGACTACCCCACACTGTGATTTTTCATGAGTCTATTCGCACTCTTTTTTTCTGTTGTGTGTTAGTGTATACTATCTTTATATGAATAACAAATCTTACATCAGTGAAGAATGGCCATATTATGATATACAAAGAAAGCACGCAGCATATGAGCCATTGAATGTAACTGACAAACACTTGTATCAGGCGTATTCTGGTGCATCTGTACAGGAAGAACGTTTGTTTGAGCGGATTGATTAATGAGGAGTTTATAAAATCGGGAGAACATGGTTTAATTCATGCGCAAAATCATGGTTTGGAACGCGAATTTGAGGAAGCGCAAAAAGAAACGAAACGTACTCGTGCCGCATGGGAAGAATATGTACCTTTGAGTGAAGATTTTTCTCAAGTTGTGGCGGAGAATACTGATGCAGAGAGTGTGCAGAGTATCAAGAGAAATGATAAAGAGAATGTTGCCCCAGACAAACATATGCAAAATTCACCAGAATATCAAGTTTTGAAAGAAGCGATGGATGAGGAAGAAGCGGCATTTGAAGAGTTGAACAATTTTTTTTGCAATATGATGCTGAAAACGCGAAGCGTTTCGCCAAAGAACGTGGTTACGAAGCACGTCTTGAAGAAGCGCGCGCTCGCGTAGACCAAGCAATCAAGACCTTTTTACAGGGAACGTCCGTTTCTGAGGGAGGGGATAAATTTTTGTCCGACAAGTAATAGTGTGAATAGTGTGGTTGGGTGCGTGATGCAGTAGATATTGGTTTGCAAAGTAATAATAAAAGGCCAGCTTTCGCCGGCCTTTGTGAAGGAGAATTACCATTTTATAGGCTTCCCCTTTAACCCTGCCGTCACGAATCGAAGAGCGTCCAACTCCTCTTTCGTTTTTTTTGGCGATCCTCTGAAGAATTTCTTCTTCTGGTTCGTGGCAGGCTTCTGGGCGGGGAAAACGCCCTCAGCGATATTTACGCTGAGCCACGTTTTCCCCTTTATAGGTTTACCTTCCTCATCCGCGACGGGGTTCTTGTAAACCTCCACCCCACCTTCTTTGGTGAGAGCGCGGTTACCGAGGAGGTACACAAGGGTGTTATACATATTACCCCTGATCTCCCTGAATTTGGGGTCCATCTCATATGCCCGGGAAAAGATAAACCGGTACAAATGGGATCCACCCCCACCTTTCACCGGTCTCTGTACATACGAGAACCCGGTAAAATAAAAATCCTTCCGCATGTTCTCGAGGAGCATGCGAATGCTCTGCTCTTTGTAGGGGGAAGACGGAATGATTTTCTCCCCCTGAAGATTTTTTGGCCGTGTGTCTGCGGCCGTTTTTCTTTCTCCAAATTCTTCCTGGAATTTGAATTCCTTCGGAAGACGAGGGAGCGAGAGCTCCCTCAAAAGGTGAAACTGGAGAACAACGACGCTGTTCTCTGGTTTGACCGTCAGCAGAGGGCGGTCAGAAGTTACAATTACAAACATATTTCCTCCGTGATTTAATTGTTGAAATATCAAATTTTTCTTGGCACATCCTATGACAAAACGGTATAATTGTCAATACCCTGTGGGTTTGACATTATTGCGGTATCTGCTAGTATGGAACGACACTCATGGAGCATATGTTTTTTGTCTTTGATCCGTGTTTCTCCTTCTGTATCAAGCCAAAGTTTTTAGGCGGTGAGGAAGAACCAACACGCGATATCAAGACATACATAAGAGTTATCACGTATTCCGGTGTGCATTGTCGGAAAGGATTGCTAATCTAACAAGCTAAAAGTTAAGACCTAATTCATTTATTTTGCATGGCAAAAACCTCAGTCATTGCGCGCTCTCAAAAGACGCAAAAATACTCAACTCGCAAGACGAACAGATGTTTTAAGTGCGGGCGCAAACATGGATACATGCGTGATTTTGGTTTGTGCCGTGTGTGCTTCCGTGAACTCGCCAATGAAGGGATGATTCCGGGTGTTCGCAAATCCAGCTGGTAATTTTTTTTAATTTTTCTTTTACGACCATGGATCCTATCGCAGACATGATTATTCGCATCAAGAATGCCGGTATGGCGGGACTTTCTTCGACGAATGTGCCGTATTCCCGTATGAAGCACGACATCGCTGTCGTTCTTGAGCGCGAGGGATACATCACATCCGTGACGAAGCGTGCCAAAAAAGCACGCAAGCACCTCGAAATCGGTATCAAGTATGCCGGCAAAAAGCCGCGCATCAGTGATGTGTCGCGTGTATCCAAACCGTCGCGTCGTGTATACATGGGTGTGAAAGACATGCACCCGGTAAAGAACGGGTACGGCGCGCTTATTCTTTCAACCCCCAAGGGCATTATGACAGATACGGAAGCTCGCAAAAATCACACCGGTGGGGAAGCGCTTTTCATCATTCACTAATATGAGCAGAATTGGCAAACAACAAATTACTCTTCCCGCGAAGACGGAAATCACCCGCGATGGTATCGTGTTGACTGTGAAAGGTCCTCTCGGTGAATTGTCGCGCGAGTTTCCACATAAGGAAATTGATATCATCATTGAGAATGGCGTCGTGTCTTTTGTGCAAAAGAAAGATACGCCGTTTACGCGCGCGCTGTGGGGTACGTATGCCTCACATGTAAAGAATATGGTTGACGGTGTGCACAAGCCCTATGAAAAGAAACTCATTGTTGAAGGTGTCGGTTTCAAGGTTGATGTGAAAGGAGGGGAAATCGTCATGGCGCTTGGCTTTTCACACCCGGTGATTGTGAAGATTCCGAAAGGTGTCACCGCGACGTCCGAGAAAAACACCATTACAATTTCATCGATTGATAAGGAGCTCGTCGGCCGTTTTGCCGCCAAAGTACGTGTGCTCAAGAAGCCGGAACCGTACAAAGGAAAAGGCATCCGCTATGATGGTGAGGTTATCCGCCGCAAGCAGGGCAAGAAGTCCGCGAAGTAATTTTTTATTCCATTCCGTATGACTACTGCAACAGACAATCGCACACGCCGCCGCATGCGCATCCGCGCCAAGGTGTCCGGTACGGCCGCACGCCCGCGTCTTTCCGTGTACAAATCAAACACACGTTTGTATGCGCAACTCATTGATGACGTTGCCGGCGTCACGCTTGCCGCCGTGTCCGATGACACAATGAAGGGCGCAACAAAGACCGACCGTGCCCGCGAAGCGGGGAAGGTGCTCGCAATTGCAGCTTCCGCAAAAGGTGTACAATCTGTTGTTTTTGATCGTGGCGGATATATCTATATCGGACGTGTCCGTGCCTTGGCTGAAGGTGCTCGCGAGGGAGGTCTCGTATTCTAATTTTGATTATTTGTTCAACCAGTATTATGGAACACACACAATCATCATCCAATCGACGCCCCGCATCACATGGTCAGCGTTCACAAGGAAATAGCCCGCGCAGAGGCGGTCCTTCACGTGGAGGCGCGGGCTCTCGTTTGCCTCGTGGTGGTGAACGCGGTGGTCGTCCTGATCGTCGAGGCGGTGAACGCGAAAAAGTGCGTTCCGAATACGATCAAAAAATCATTGATACTCGTCGTGTGACGCGCGTCGTCTCGGGAGGTCGCCGATTTAGTTTCAGCATCAGTATTGTAATCGGTGACAAGAAAGGTTCCGTCGGTGTCGGTATCGGCAAAGCGGGAGATACCGCGCTCGCCATTGAAAAGGCGACACGTGATGCGAAGAAAAACATGGTAAAAATCAAGCGCACGAAAGAAGAGTCCATTGCACATCCGATTGAAGCCAAAGTCGGCAGCGTGCGTCTTATCTTGAAGCCCGCACCCGGTCGTGGTATTGTCGCCGGTTCGTCTGTGCGTACCGTGTTGGAAATGGCTGGTGTAAAAGATACCGGTGCCAAGATTTACTCGCGTAGCAAAAATAAACTCGGTATCGCGCGCGCGACAGTGAAGGCGCTTACTCAACTGTAATATCCTTATTTGTTTCACCCTTGTTTTTCATGCAGTTACATAATCTCAAACGAAAGACCTCAAATACAAAAAGCGTCCGTGTAGGACGTGGGGGAAAACGCGGCAAAACATCCGGTCGCGGTACCAAGGGTCAAAAAGCGCGTTCCGGTCATAAACTTCGTCCGGAAATCCGCGACACTATTAAGAGTATTCACAAGCGTCGCGGCTATGGTATCAATCGCGCGCGTACCGTTAATTCCGGTATTATCAAGCCAGAAACAGTGAACGTCTCCGTTCTTGAGACGGTGTGTAAGAAAGGTGCGACAGTGAATCCCGCATTTCTTCTTGAGCACCGTCTGGTGCGCCGTCAAAAGGGTCGCGTACCGACGGTAAAGATTCTTGCCAAGGGGGAAATAATCAAGTCAATCATTATTGAAGGGTGTCTTGTTTCTGCTGGAGCGAAAACAAAGATTGAGGCTGCCGGTGGCGCAGTAAAGTAATAAAAAGTACCCAGTTACGAGTGTTGAGTGTTAAGAATATTCTCGCAACTTGACACTCGTAACTCGCAACTCGATATTTGTACTATGCAAGATATATTTCGCCAACTAAAGATGATTGTATCCGACAGGGTACTGCGTAATCGCACAATGTTTCTTTTGGGCGCCCTTATTGTATTTCGAGCCCTAGCGGCAATTCCTTTACCGAGTATTGATACGAGTAAACTTGCACAGTTTTTTGTGAATAATCAATTTTTGGGACTTTTGAATATTTTTTCTGGCGGTGGTTTGGATAACCTTTCCATCGTTATGCTTGGTGTCGGTGCGTATATTACTGCGACCATTATCATGCAACTCATGACGATACTTTCACCGAAATTGAAGGCGATGTATCACGAAGAAGGAGAAGCAGGACGCCGCAAGTTTTCACAGTGGTCGCGTGTGCTTTCTGTGCCGTTTGCTTTTATTCAAGGATTTGGGCTTATCACACTTTTGTCGCATCAAGGTATCATCAGCCAAATGTCGGCGGAGCAGTTGTGGCTTAACCTTCTTATTATCACCGGAGGATCCATTCTTCTTATGTGGGTGGGTGAACTCATTTCCGAATTCGGTATCGGTAACGGCGTATCTTTGATTATCTTTGCCGGTATTGTCGCTTCGTTGCCGTCGGTAGTTTCGCAACTTGTCTTTACGTTTGATCCTGCGCAGATTCCATTGTATCTTGGTTTCCTTCTTGTCGCGCTTATTATTGTTGCCGGTGTTGTGTTTGTTACTGAAGCAGAACGTTCCATTCCCATCACGTATTCCAAACAAATCCGCGGAGGAAAACTTTATGGTGGGACAACAACATATTTGCCGCTTCGTCTCAATCAGTCGGGTGTTATCCCTATTATTTTCGCATTGTCTATGTTGCTTTTGCCCCAGATGATTGCGAATTTTATCACGGGTATCAATAATCCGGCTGTGCAAGCAATTGTATCGACTATCAACAATTTCATGAACAATATGTGGGCATATGGTGCCACGTACTTCGTGCTTGTCTTCGTCTTTACGTATTTTTATACTGCCATTACGTTTGAGCCGGATACCGTTTCTGAAAACCTTCAAAAGAGTGGCGCATTTATTCCAGGGATTCGTCCGGGAAATCACACGACGGAATATTTGGCGACTATCGTTACACGCATCACGTTTGTTGGAGCGCTCTTTCTTGCGGTGATCGCGGTATTGCCGATTGTTATGCAGGGGATTACCGGTATCAAGACGCTCGCTATTGGTGGCACGGGACTACTTATCGTTGTGTCTGTTGTTCTTGATCTTATTAAAAAAGTTGATGCGCAGATTGCGGCGCGAGAGTACTAGACGAAGTTTTTGGAACGGACGGATAAGTTGTTGGTTGTTAGTTGTCGATTGTTAGGCGCGGCGAGATGGACTGAACGACGGCTCTCGGAGCAACGACGGTTCTTAGTTCTCAGAACAGACTAACGGGGTATTAGATTAAACCTGACAGAGCGCCGCTTAGGTTTAATCTAATGTTTTACCTCATGTCTCTCTTACAACACTAAAACGCTGTTTTATTTGCATACCACAGAAAAACGGCGCGGGCATATATGCCCGCCGTGTGTTTATCTTATATACACCCCCAGCTGCGCTGGGGGTGTATGTTTGAAGACGACGACGCACACTAAAGCCGTCCGGTAGGACGGCTTTAGTAATAATCATACGCCTATGAGCACACATAAACGTACTATTCGTACATTATCACATTGTTTTTATGACATGAAGCACCATATCGTTTGGACGCTCAAATACCGTGGTAAAGTACTTACGTCACCAAAAGTTAAACAAGAACTGCACAGAATACTTGCGTCGATAGCAAAGTGGAAGCACTGGGAAATTATAGAGCTCAGTATTCAAGATGATCATGTCCACTTATGTATTCTTGCAACACCTTGCGACTCTGTCTCATATGTTGTCCAAATGCTGAAAGGAAAATCCTCTGCGTGGATGAAGAAAAAGATTAAGCGCACACAAGGACTCCATGAGCGACAATCTCTGTGGGCACGAGGATATTTTGTCTCAACCATTGGTATTGATGAACACGTCATACACCGGTATGTAATCCATCAACACAAACATAACGAAATTGACCAACAATCTTTCTTTGACAAACTGATAGCATAGTTTATCCGTAGTAGCCCTGTCGGCGTCAAGCCGGCAAACACAAAACCACCGGACTGATGTCGGGTGGTCGTTTATTTACATAATCCACATCTTTCGGTGGGTATTCCGATGTATACTGTATCCATGATTGGTCTTATTATTTCCATTCTTATTGCACAAGCGGCTGGATTTATCGGCTCTGTGTTTATCATGCCGACTATCCCAGGGTGGTATGACGCGCTTATCAAGCCATCATTTAATCCTCCGGCGTACATCTTTGCCCCAGTATGGTCGGTACTATATACCCTTATGGGACTTGCCGCCTTTCGTGTATGGGAACGCAAGACGACAAAGAGTGCCAAACGCGCGTTGATACTCTACGGCATACAGCTTGTTTTGAATGTTCTCTGGTCATATGCTTTCTTCGGGCTTTACAATCCTCTTGCAGGTTTGGGCGTCATTGTTCTGTTGTGGCTGACAATTTTTGGCACAATGGTGTTGTTTTATCGTATTGATAAAACGGCAGGGTGGCTTATGGTGCCGTATTTGGCATGGGTTTCTTTTGCGAGTGTGTTTAATTATTCTTTGTGGATGCTAAATTAACTATGAATCAAGAGCATCATATAGAACGTATAGATTTTTCTCAAGAAGAATGGGAGGATATTGAGAATCAGTTGGAGAGGATTGGTCTTTCTCCGAAGAATCTCTCAGGAAATGTTTTGGATATTGGTGACGGAGACGGACTTATGGTCCGGTATCTCAACAACGTTAATCCCGGGATTACCTGTGTCGGGATTGATTATGATGAGAAGATGGAGAGCAAAGATGTGTGTGTCGCGAACGCGACACAGATGCCGTTTGACGTTTGAGAATTATTTTTTTGATACGATTCTTGCATTTGCGTCTGTGTTAAATGTCTTTGTGATGATGTATCCTGACGAAGATTCAAAGGTGTGTTATGAAGGTCAAGTGAAAAAAAAGACAGAGTCCTTGTTTACAGAGGTGTTACGTGTACTCAAAGATGGGAAGGAAGCGTATTTTACACCAATTTTTCTTGATGATACTGATATTACGGAGTATACGATGCTTCTTTCTGAAATGGGGGAAGTGTTTGAAGATATGCAGTCTTCCAGACTTTAACATATACCTTCGAGTATACCTCTAATTATCATGAGCCAGAAGAATATGGCGGGCGAGTAAAGAAAGTCTATCGTTTGGTTGTAAAGAAAAGTGATAGATCGGAATCTTGATGGGTATGGTATACTCAAGGTATTGTTAGTTAATATTAGTTAATACATTTATATTATGAACGGCTACGTTGCAAACATTGAACAATTGACGGAAGATAATGAGAACTTTCGTACGGTGTTGTACACCGCGCCAAACAGTCAGCTTGTGGTAATGCATTTGCAACCACATGAGAACATTGGCGAAGAAGTGCATGAGCTCGATCAGTTTATTCGTGTCGAAGAAGGCGTGGGGAAAGCTGTGTTGAATGATGTTGAATATGATATTGAAGACGGGTTCGTGGTTGTTATTCCGCAAGGGATAAAGCATAACATTATTAATACTTCTTCTGATAAACCAATGAAACTGTATACAGTGTATTCTCCCGCAGAGCATCAAGACGGAACAATTCATATAACAAAAGCGGATGCAATGGAGAATAAAGAACATTTCGATGGTAGAACGACCGAGGATGAATAGAAGAAGTGGTATGTGTACTGTAAATTAGGAAACTCCTTCAAAACATATTTTCGGATATAGTTAAAAACTACTTAAGAGAGCGTTTTTAATATATCTTATTTTTAAGTATTGGGTGGTTCGTAATTTACTCGTCATATTTCATTTTTCATATTTCTAACTCCTAATTTCTAACTTCATAGCAACTATGTCTACCTGTCTCTTTTGCAATATCACCGACGGTACCGTCCCCTGTCACAAGGTCTGGGAGAGCGATACACATCTCGCGTTTCTTTCCATATTTCCCAATTCCGAAGGAGTGACGGTTGTCATTCCAAAGACTCATTATCCAAGTTATGCGTTCGTTTTGCCGGATGACGTACTTGCTGATCTCGTCCTTGCAACAAAAGAAGTCGCGCATATCCTTGACGAAAAGCTCGGTGATGTCGGAAGAACCGCTATGGTTTTTGAAGGGTTCGGCGTTGACCATGTGCATGCGAAGCTTTTCCCGATGCACGGAACCGCCAACATGAAAGAGTGGAAGCCGATGGAATCATTTATTGAAACGTATTTTAGTACATACCCGGGGTATATCTCGTCGCATGACGCGAGGCGCGCCGATGACGCGGATCTTGCCGCACTCGCGGCGCGCTTACGGGGGTAAGATTGTTTGGCAGAAGTTCGCATGCATTGAGTTGTGGCGCAGGTGTTTTTTAGAAGATATGTTAACAGTGCTATACTACTTTTATTATGAATACTACACAGTACTATAATACCATTATCGCTCTGTCTCTCGCGGGGACACTCTTTGCGGGATATCTCACGATATCAAAACTCATTACTGGTACATGCGCGTTTTCTGAACCGTGCCCGTATTTTCTCGGATATCCGTCTTGTTGGTATGGGTTTGCCATGTTTGCCATCATACTTCTCGCATCGTTGCGCGGACGTTTCAGCAAAGGTAAAAACATGTGTAAAACCGTTTTGCGCACCGTCTCCGTCCTCGGGACGTTCTTTGCGGGATATTCTGTCGCACTTGAGGTTCCGGCAATGTTTGGTTCGTTGGCACCGTCCTACGGTATGGGATTACCAACATGTGCGTACGGTCTTGTCTTTTATGTCGCGATTCTTGTGTTGTCGTTTGTCTCTCTTGAAGATGCCTCATCGGTAGTCGTTTCTCCGACCCAATAATCATATCCCGACAAAAAACCGTCGATTCATCGGCGGTTTTTTGTCGGGACACAAGATGATGGCGCGAAATATGTTTTTGTTGTATAGTTGTTCTGACGAGGCGCAACGCGCTTTTTCTTTACTCTATGGATATTCGCAATATCGCTATTATTGCGCACGTAGACCACGGCAAGACAACCTTGACCGATATGATACTGCGCCAAAACGGCGCTATTGAAGAAGGTGCGTCTATGGATTTCAACACATTGGAGCGTGAACGAGGCATCACCATTTATTCCAAGAATGCGTCACTCATGTACAAAGGGACGAAGATTAACATTGTAGACACACCCGGGCACGCGGATTTCGGTTCAGAGGTTGAACGCGTGCTTCGTTCCATTGATTCTGTGCTTCTCATTGTGGATGCGCAAGAAGGGCCTATGCCACAAACACGTTTTGTGCTCAAAAAGTCGCTCGAACTCGGTCTTCGTCCGATTGTCGTCATCAACAAAATAGACAAGCCTGCCGCTGATCCGACACGTGTCGAGAGTCTCGTTTTTGATTTGTTCGTTGAGCTCGGTGCAGACGATGCACAAGCAGATTTTCCGATTGTCTATACTGATGGTCGCTCCGGTATCGCCAAACTTGCTCTTGTGGACGAATCAACGACACTTGATCCGCTCCTTGATACCATTCTCGCACATGTGCCCGTTGCGTCATCGCCTGAGAAAGAAGCACTTCCGTTTCGCTTTCAGCCATTCAATCTGGGGTATGACAATTTTATGGGACGTCTCGCTATTAGTCGTATTTATGAAGGTATTGTTTCGGTTGGTGTGCTTGTGTATGTAAAAGATGTCGATGGAAAAACGCGTCAGGCGAAAATCACCAAACTGTTCGTTTTCAAAGGACTTGGCAAAGAAGAAACACCGTCTGCTGTTGCGGGTGACATTGTCATGATTGCTGGCATTGCCGATATTGATATTGGTGAAACGGTTCTTTCCGATCCGTCTGGAGATATGTTGCCCGTTATTTCGGTTGATGAACCAACTATTGCGCTTGATTTTCTCGTTAATGATTCACCGTTTGCCGGACGAGAAGGAAAGTTCGTAACATCGCGTCAGATTCGCGAATATCTTGAACGTGAATTGGAGGTGAACGTGGGGCTTCGTGTCACGTTTGACAGAAACGATGCATTTCGTGTGCTTGGACGCGGGGAATTGCATATCGCTATTTTACTTGAAAATATGCGTCGCGCGGGTTATGAAGTGCAAGTGTCCAATCCGAAAGTGATTACGCGTGAGGAAGGTGGACATACGATTGAACCGTTTGAAGAAGTCGTGGTGGATACGCCGGAAGTATACCAAGGCGCGATTATTGAACGCCTCGGCATGCGCGGATTTGTGATTACTCACATTGATACGGAACGTGAAGGAGTGCGTCTGACCTTGAAGGACCGACACGCGGCATTCTCGGGTATCGCAATCAGTTTGTGATTGATACGAAAGGTGAAGGGATTCTTGCTTCACGTTTCATCGGCTTCAAGCGCTTTACTGGAGAGGTACGCAAGCGTGCTGTCGGTTCTATGACATCTATGGCGTCCGGTAAGGCGCTTGGATATTCACTGTGGAATCTTCAAGACCGCGGGACATTATATATCGGTCCAGGAACGGAGGTGTATGAGGGTATGGTCATCGGTGACACATCAAAAGGAGAAGAAATGTTTGTGAACCCGACCAAAGGCAAACAACTTACCAACGTGCGTGCATCGGGATCAGATGAAGCAATCAATCTTGTTCCACCACTTGAGCTTTCCATCGAACGCGGGCTCGAAGTGATGGCCGATGATGAGCTTCTCGAAGTGACCCCCAAGAGTGTGCGTCTCCGCAAGCGTTATTTGACAGAGAATGAAAGGACGAAATCACGAAAAGGAGGGAAGTAAGAATATGAAAATAAACAGGCGACGCTCACGCGTCACCTAATGTGATACTGCCCGGATCTTTCCAAACCCGTCGATCTGTCGGCGGGTTTTTGTTTGTTTGTATATAAGGAATTCGGAATAATGAAAAATTGTGTTATGGCGCGTGCATTATGTCGTGGGGAATCCCGTAGAACTAAAAAATCAACAAAACAAAAAAACCAACGAAACGGTTCTACGCCGTGCATAAATGTATAGTTGTGAGAATCTAGAATTAAGTGAATCAGATTTTGTTCGCCACGTATAAGGGATTAAAAAATTACGTTTATGATGATAACATATAGTATTTTTTAAACACTAATATAACTTTTTGATGTATGATTCATTAATCACATCGCAATATATTCCATTTGTGCATTGAAGAAATTTTTTTGGAAGTCGGTCAATCTATTTTACGCACTACCATCAAGAGGGTTATTATTTGGTATATTATGAGAGTTTTCGAGGTTCGTATCCATCAGGTCTTTCGGAAAGAAATTGTTCGATGTTGGCAAGCGACAAGAGCCCTTCTTGCGCGCCGATATGCTGAACAACGGACATGGAGTTGATGGGTGCACGCATGAGTGCTTCTTCTGGAGTCTTACCAAGCGCGAGAAATGAAGTGAACGTGCTTGCGAATGAGTCGCCAGCACCGGTACGCTCAAGCGGTGGTTTTGGGTCTGGATAAATTGGCATGTACCATACACCGTTATCTGTCGCCATATATGCACCGGCGGGTCCATTGGTAATAAGGACGATTGTAGGACCGTGTTAATGCATGGCGCGTGCGAGCGTTGGACCGTCGGTGTTTGGCATAGAGAGAATGAGTTGCGCCTCTTCCACATTGCAGAAAAACGTCTCCGCGCGTTCATAAAACACTCTGAGGCGTTCATAGCCGAGTTTGATTTGGAATGTTCCCGGTTGGAATGCAAGTTTGATATCGGGATGGGACGACAGATACGCGGCAATTGCATCGTGATAGGGAAGCGAATTTTCTCCAAGTGAAGACACATAGAGCCATGCGGGTGTGCCGATATCGGGAAATGTGTAGGGGTACTCTTCATGTTTGATAAGTATAGTGCGATCTGATTTATGCCAGAGTACATAGTGATAATTGCTCGCGTGACCTTCGTGTATGCGTACAAAACGGGTATCAATATTATTGGTGTTGAGAACGGCAAGCATATCACGACCATTTTTATCATCACCCACATCACTCACAAGCGCGGTGGAAAGTCCCAGACGGGTTGCCGATACCGCGGCATTTGGGCTGTTGCCAACGCCAGCGAGAACGGTAACTGACTCGTAGGGTATCTTGGCCCCGTTTTCAAGGCAGATTTGTGCATCGCCGTCGTCATCGTACAAGACACTTGCGCGATTGATGCGGATAAACGCGTCTGTAACGATATCACCCACCGCGAGAAATTCAAGGGAAGTCGTGTTGTGCTTGTTGTGTATGCCAAACATATGTGTATATGGTATCATAAATATATATTTGTACATATTTGACGCAGACGAAATCGTTAAGATGGAAAGCAATAAATGAGTAACGATAAAAAATTGATACTGTGAAACAATAAAAGGTAACAGTTTGTTGTTTGTTCCTATTTTTATTGTTTATAGTTTAACTTTTGCAGTTTAGCTTCCATCGTCTATCGTTTTTAATTTTTTTACTTTTACTATTTAATCTCCCCATCGTTATAATTCGCCGTTTTTACTTTTTTTATTGTTAACAGTTTATAGTTTTATTTTTTATGATCTCTCTTCGTGAAGCAATCGAGCAGGCGGCACGTGACAATTGTGCCATTGGTCATTTCAATATCACCACGATTGATATGGTACATGCGATTGTGCGCGCCGCGCGCGCCGTTGGTGATCCTGTTATTATCGGTGTGTCCGAAGGTGAACGGGACTTTTTCGGTGTCAGACAAATTGTCGCGGTTGTGGAAAGCTTGCGACAAGAGACAGGACATCCGATATTTTTAAATGCGGATCATACGTATTCGGTAGAACGAATCAAGGAAGTGATTGATGCTGGATTTGACGCGGTGATTTATGATGGGGTGAAATTGTCTCAAGATGAAAATGTCGCCAATATGAAAGCGTGTGTTGCGTATGCACGTGCGTCGGGTAAGGATATCCTTCTTGAAGGAGAACTCGGATATATCGGCGGATCATCAAAAATGCTCGATGAGATTCCAGAAGGTGTTACACGCGAGTCCATGACAAACTCTAGGGAGGCACGCGCATTCGTTGATGCGACAGGGGTTGATTTGTTTTCTCCGTCGGTCGGCACTATTCACGGCATGTTGATGCATGCAGCAAATCCGCGTCTTGATATTGAACGTATCAAAGAGATTGCGGATACGGTGGGGAAGCCACTTGTGCTTCATGGTGGGTCGGGTACGTCGGATGAAGATTTTCGTGCGGCAATCGCCGCAGGTATTCGTATCGTACACGTGAGTACTGAACTTCGTCGCGTATATCGCGCGGAACTTGATGAGACTCTTCATGAGAATACTGAAGAAGTTGCGCCATACAAATATTTGCGTCCGGCGGGAGAAGCAGTAGAAAAGGTGGTGGAAGAGCGCATGCGACTCTTTAGAGGTGAGTAACGACGAGAAATGTCGTGTTTGTTGGGATTGGATGAAAGAGTAGATGAGTTTTAAGTATCGAGTTGCGAAAAAGGCGCGGCTATGTTGTGTCTTGAGAAAAAAAGAAGGAAGTGAGAGGTGACACCGAAGGTGCTGCCCTTTTTTTCGTCGTTACTTTATCTGGGTATGGCTTGTTATGCTTTTAGGTTATCCCGCAGTACGAGTTTAGAATAATACAAAAAAATCTCATGCACACGAATGTGCATGAGTATGTGATTTTAATTCTGAATGGAAGAAAAGTCATTCTCTTCCTCAGGGTAGCTGTAAGATACCCCGCTTCTGCCGTCCAGAACATAGAAGACGATTTCAACGTCTGGATCTTCGTCAGGGGCTCCAACACCTTTAATTGTGGCATTGCGCCCCATGAAATTCGCTCGGACACGTTTGTTGTGTCTCAGAGGTTCACCCTCCATGGTCTTATGCCGACCCAGGGCGAGGTCGGATATATCAAGGATGACCGTATCGCCATCTATGGCGATGTACTTTTTATTATTTTTTGATTTTGAACATAAAAAAATGTTCTGAATGGTCGTGAAAAAGTCATCAAGACTTTTTCCGATTTCCGCGAATGATTTCTCAAGGTTTCCCATGGTTTTCTCCATTTTTTTTGGTGATATAGTTTTAGAACCCATCTCATATTAAACAACTAAAAATAACACGTTACACTTCGTGCATCATGTTTGGCAATTCTCGCACTCTCTGTCCGGCTGCGTCTTGTTGCTCAACCGCACCGCACGAAAGTGTGGCACGGTCTCCGCGAAATCGTCTCGTTCGGACAGAGAGCACGAGAATAAGTCATTTAATATGAGATGGGTTCTATAAAAAAACTGGGTACACGCCATCATATGTTATGTATTTGTCAAGTCATTGACCTAAACTGTAAAACGTGTACAATATGGAGCACTGATACGATTATTTATTCTAATTTACCGTTTTTTAATTTTTCTTTTTTAATTTTTTATTTTTAACGTTTAATCTTCTCACCTCCTTATCTATGACTCTCACTCTTGACGCAATAACACGCCCTATGACGCGCACGGCCGCGGCGATTCGTGCCGAAGGGCGCATTCCTGCTGTTGTATACGGATCGAAGGTTGACAATACACCGCTTTCCGTCGACGCGCGTGCGTTCGCAAAAGTCTGGAAAGAAGCAGGTGAAACGACACTCGTATCCATCGCGGTTGAGGGAGGTAAGATGATAGATGCACTCATTCACGAAATTGCATTTAATCCGGTAACGGATGAACCAATCCATGTGGATTTTTACGCTGTGGATAAGACTAAGAAGGTTGAAGTGGATATACCGCTTGTTTTTATCGGTGTCGCACCGGCGGTCAAAGACTTGGGTGGTACGCTTGTGAAGGTACTTCATGATTTGCCGGTTGAGGGCTTGCCTGACAAACTGCCGCATGAGATTGAGGTGGATATTGTCACCCTCGCTGAACTTGATAGTGTGATTACTGTTGCTGATATCGTGCTTCCTGCGGGTGTTGAAGCCACTTTGGACGGTGAAGAGATTGTTGCTTCAATCGCCGTACAAAAAGAAGAAGAGGAAACGTCCGGCGAAGTTGATCTTTCGTCTATTGAGGTGGAGAAAAAAGGCAAGAAGGAAGAGGAAGCCGCTGAATAATATCTTTGGCACATTGGATATAACAACAGACGCGCTCTTTCAGGGCGTGTCTGTTGTTATATTGTATTTTTATGTTTTTTTGTATGTACTCTAAATTACAAAACTCCCTCAACCACCACATCTCCCCCCACCCCACACACCCTCACGAAAGTGAGGGTGTGTGGTATCGGCACATATCGCACGGTGTCGGTGAAAAGTTGTCGCAGTGTGATCGCGTTTG
>Ga0233421_10000475_pt1 | contig 16629 bp, 17 predicted proteins | sample Watercolumn_Mata_3_FD_182725 | JGI IMG/M metagenome (GOLD analysis project Ga0233421, IMG submission 182725) | Freshwater microbial communities from Lake Matano, South Sulawesi, Indonesia - Watercolumn_Matano_2014_107_MG | ecosystem: Environmental > Aquatic > Freshwater > Lake | place... | reverse complement strand
CCGTGTATCTAAGCCGTTTTGGTATTTATTCCACCTGTTCATTCGTGGCCGGGCTGGAGGTGGTCGGGAAGAATTATGGGAATCCGGTTTTGTCCGCAATATATAAATTGCGCGAGGCGGCCAATCGCAAGATTGATGAACTATTGCTCCCGCCGGCCAGTTCTTTTTTAGCCGGGCTCATCACCGGTGAGCGCGCAAGTATGCCTGAAAGCCTGCGGAGCGATTTTTTGCGGAGCGGCACAATGCATATTATTGCCATTTCGGGTTGGAATATCACAATGGTACTTGCGCTTTTTGGCCAGACACTTTTGTTTTTTGGAATGCGCCGTCGCTCGGCTTTTGTTGCGAGCATTTTTGTCGTCATTTTTTATATTTTTTTAACCGGCGCCGGCGCTTCGGTTGTCCGCGCCGGCGCGATGGGCCTCTTGCCCCTGTTCGCGGCGCAGGTCGGTCGGCAAAATAATCCGCGAAACGTCGTTACGCTCGCCGCGGCTTTGATGTTGCTTCAAAATCCGCGACTCGTTGCCTTTGATATGGGATTTTTGCTTTCATTCGCCGCGATTCTCGGGCTTTTTTATATTTCGCCTGTCATTAAAAAATATTTTGAGTTTGTGCCAAAGTTTTTCGCGTTTCGCGAAAATCTTGTTGCGACAATTGCCGCGACCATCGCCACCTCGCCGTTAATTTTGTATATGAATGGCAATTTTTCGTTTGTCGCGATTCCTGCCAATGTTTTAGTTTTGCCTTTTGTGCCGCTTGCGATGGGATTGGGGTCGCTCGCCGTGGCCGCGGGGTTTATTTGGTTTTGGTTTGGAGAAATTTTTGCCTGGCTGGCGCAGGCGGTTTTGGGGTATGTTATGTTCGTGTTGCATATGTTGGCTGCGCCTAAATTTGCGGCCATCCAGATTGGCAAGATAAATTTGGCGGCAGTTGTTATAATATATGCAAGCATTGTCGCGGCATTTTGGCGGCTTAAAGAACACAATAAAAGCGCCATCCCCGCGAAAGCGGGGATCCAGAAGAAATGAAAAACTACTATATTTATATTTTAGCCAGCAGTAAGAACGGGATTTTGTATATTGGAGTTACTTCTGATCTGATAAAAAGAATATATGAACATAAAAATAATCTAGTAAAATGTTTTACGAGTAAATATAAAGTACATAATTTGGTTTATTATGAGACTGTCGGCAATGTTGAGACCGCTATTTAAAGAGAAAAGCAGCTAAAAAGTACAATAGAAAATGGAAAATCGAGCTAATCGAAAAAGATAATCCGGGTTGGCGAGACCTATATAAAGATTTGATTTAATTTTTCTGGATTCCCCCGATGGCCATCGGGGGAATGACAGATCGGGTGAAGAATGTTCAAAAAACAAAAAATAATATTTGGACTCCTTGCGGCAATAAGTATTGCTGGTTTTTTTGGATTTAATCTTTGGCATTCGCAGCCGCGTTCTGGAGAGCTTAAAGTCGCTTTTTTGGATGTAGGTCAGGGAGATGCGGCACTAATCGTCACACCAGATAAGTCAAAGATTTTAATTGATGGCGGACCAGATGAAAAGATTTTGGGTGAACTGGCCGCGGAACTTCCATTTTATGATCGCCAACTGGATTTGGTGGTGCTTACGCATCCGCACGCGGATCATCTGGACGGGCTTTTGTCGGTTTTGACGCGATATGAAGTTAAAAAAGTTTTGATGACGGGTGCAATCGGTACTTCGCCAAACTATATTAAATTTTTAGAAACGCTGAAAAATAAAAATATCGCCGTGGAAGTCGCCGTGCGCGGTAAGGCATTTGATTTCGGCGAAGCGCGTTTTAATATTCTTTGGCCGGAGAAAGATTTATCCGGCGAGCGCGTATCCGGCGGCGTTAATGAAGCCGGCGGCCTGAATGACACTTCAATTATCGCGATGCTGGAATACGGTGAAACAAAGTTTTTATTTACCGGAGATGCCGGCGCGGAAGTCGAAAAAAGCATTTTAGATTTTGGAGATGATCTTCGGGTGAACGTTTTTAAAGTAAGCCATCATGGAAGCGCCACAGCTTCATCAGAAGAATTCCTGCGCGGCGCGCGGCCGGAGTTTGTGGTTATTTCCGCGGGGAAAAACAACCGCTACGGCTTGCCAAGCATGCGTGTTATCCGCCGGCTGGAACGGCTGGGCGTAAAAATATTCCAAACTTTTGAAAACGGGCGTATTGTCTTTTTTTCCGATGGCGCGAAAGTCTGGGAAGGGTAGTGGCGCGAGCTTTGACGCGCAATGTCCACGCCAGTGCCCCTACCATTTACAAACATCGCAGCGAGTGTTAAATTATATTAAGCGTCGTTCTTTTTATCAAGGGAGGGGCGAGATGAAGCTCTTCGACTGGGGCAACAAACGCAATTTGTTGATTCAAATTGGTCTTTTTGTCGGCTCCTCTGTGTTTTTTGTTTTTATTCTCGGCTGGCGAGTGACCGCAATTTTTATGCCGATTTTGATTATCCACGAGTTGGGGCACCTTTGGGCGATGAGCCGTTTCGGAGTCAAAACGGCCGGCGTTTATTTCACGCCCCTTGGCGCGATTGCTCCGGCGGCCTTTAGGCCGGATTTCAGTTCGGAGGCGTGGATCGGCATAATGGGACCGCTTTGGGGCTTTGGATCTGCTCTTGTGGCATTGATTCTTTTCGTGGTTCACCCCTCTGCCGTTTTTTTGATGGCGTTGGTGATAGCCGCGATACTTAATCTTTTCCAGCTTATTCCGGTATTGCCGCTGGATGGAAGCCGCGTGCTTCGGGCGCTTACCGGGTCGTTAAAGCCGAAAGCGAGTTTATATCTATTTTTGATTTATACCGGCCTCGGAATCCTTTTGCTTCTCAAGCTTAATTTGTTTATGGCAGTTGTAATCGTCGTACTCGGTTGGAACGAATTGGTTATGGAGTTTGATCGACGAAGATTTTTAGTTGACCTTGCGGCGCATCCGGAACAGAGGGCGCATCGGCCTTATTATGATCTCTACGATGTGGCGTATTATCGCACGCCGCTTTCGCGAAAAAATAAAATTTGGCTGACGATTATTTATGTCGGTCTCGTTCTCCCCCTTTCTTTGATGTCGTTCTATGCCCTTTGGTTTTTTTCCAAAGCGATCTAAAAATTCTTACCCGCCGATTCGGCGGGTTTTTAATTTTCCCCGCGAGGTTGCAGAGTTTCTTCATCTATGGTAAATTGATAAAAATTAAGTTAATAAATATGAAAGAATGCACGCTTATTTTAATAAAACCTGACGCGCTTCAGCGCAATCTGATGGGCGAAATAATCCGCCGTTTTGAGATGAAGGGGCTTAAAATTGTTGGGATGAAAATGGTCCAGCTTGGCGATGTGCTTTTGGACGAGCATTATGCGCATCACAAAGACAAGCCATTTTTTGCAGGATTAAAAAATTTTATGAAAAGTTCGCCGATTGTGGCGATGGTGCTCGAGGGGGTGGAGGCGATTTCCGCGGTTCGCCTTTTGGTCGGACCAACCAAGGGCAGCGCGGCTGATGCCGGAAGCATCCGCGGCGATCTTTCAATGTCCACGCAGGCGAATTTAGTGCATGCCTCCGATTCTCCAGAAAACGCCGAGCGCGAAATAAAAAGATTTTTTAAAGACGATGAAATTTTTGAATACCAAAAAATCGACTTTGACTATATTTACGGCAGCGAGGAAAAATAATATTTTATGCCAAAAAAAGACCACAACGAGATAGACCCAATAACAAGAGAATTAAGGATTTTTTTTAAATCTTATAGTTTAGATGGGGATCCGCTTCAAGATGGGATATTCAGGGAGCGCGTAAAAACATATCTGAACGAAAAAGAGATGAAACCCGAAGACCTTATACCAAAAGTTGAGGAGGTCAGGCAGAAACTTAAAGATGAGTTTGCAGGGATAATGGGAGAAACGAGGATCGTTAAAGGGGGTAATTTTAGCAGGTAAGAATGAGCGTATAATTTTATCCGCCTCGGGCGGGGGCTTGAGCATCTCGCCGATTTATAATGTAATATCCAGCTCGGGCTATAGCGAAGTTGGCTATCGCGCATGCATGGGGTGCATGAGATCGCGGGTTCAAGTCCCGCTAGCCCGACCAATCTAAAATGTTAGTGGGAGGCCGCTCCGATGTTCATCGGAGTCACCCCGACCAATGGTTTTAATGCCAGTTTCTTTTATCTTAAGCGGTTTGCTTAAAATAGAAGAAACAAAAATTCCTCTGTCGATAGCAGGGGAATTTTTATTGAAGACGTTTTTATGCTTTCTTTGTTTTTTTCTTCGCGGTTTTGATGCAGCCCGTGCAGAGAAGGCGGCTTTTGCCGTCAACGGATTTTTTTTGCAGATTAATCATGAATTTTCTTTTGGTCGCGATGTTTGAGTGGCTCCGCGAATGGCCGGAGGCGGCTTTGCGACCGCAAAGGTCACATTTTCGAGACATAGGTTTGATAAGCTGTAAGCATAAGCTATAAGCCATAAGTTCATTGTAATAATTTTATAATAACATAAACCGCGAAATTTGTCAATTTATGATTTTTGAGATATTCTTGTTATATGCCAGCTAATTCTATTTCTGACAATCCCCTGTATTTTATCGCTTGGATTCTTGCTATTTTGGTCGCGTTTTCCACCCACGAGTTTTCGCATGCTTGGGCCGCGACGCTTTTGGGCGATTCGACGCCAAAGCGCGCCGGCCGGCTTACTTTGAATCCGCTTGCCCACATTGATTTTTTGGGCTTTTTGATGCTTATTTTTGTCGGTTTTGGCTGGGGAAAGCCGGTGCCGTTTAATCCGTATAATCTTAAAAATCAGCGCTGGGGTGCCACATTGGTTGCGCTCGCCGGGCCGCTCGCGAACTTGGTTAACATCGTCCTTTGGGGAAGTATTTTAAAGCTCGTGGCCGCATACGGCTTGTTTCCTCCGGAAAATCTTTTAGTGCAGTTTTTAATTTTACTTGTTGATTTGAATATCGTGCTTTTAATCTTCAACCTAATTCCGATCCCGCCGCTTGACGGGTCAAAATTTTTGTTCGATCTGCTTGATAGTCCGAAATATGATAATGCAAAAATATTTTTGGAAACAAAAGGTCCCCTGGTTCTTATTGGATTTATTTTGTTGGATAATTTTTCGGGGTTGAATCTTCTGAGCCGGCTCTTCGCCGTAGCCATGCAACTGGTCTACGGCATATTTTTGACGTAGCAAATTATCAAAAAAATCCCCACTGAATCGGCGGGGATTTTTTTGGTGGGCATGGGAGGAATCGAACCTCCGACCTCGTCATTATCAGTGACGCGCTCTAACCATCTGAGCTACACGCCCAGGCTATTTCGCATTACTCACAGTATAAAAAATTTGCATTAAAAGGTCAATATAATAGAATCAAAAAACACCCGAGGACTGTCTCGGGTGTTTTTAATATTCGTGGGAATCTGTCAAAAATCCGCGAAAATCCAGTTTAACAACTTAAAAGTGAAAGTGCGTGGGCCCGGTTTGTCCCCGATGTAAAATCGGGGCGACCAAAGGTTGATGGTCCAAGAGAGAATTCTCGCTCTTGGACAATATCTCCCTAGAAAGGAGGTGATCCATCCGCAGCTTCCGCTACGGATGCCTTGTTACGACTTCGTCCCTATTATCGATCCTACCTTGGAGGCCTTGCGGCCGCTTCAGGTATTACCGACTCTCTTGACGTGACGGGCGGTGAGTACAAGACCCGAGAACGTATTCAACGCGCCGAGGCTGATGCGCGTTTACTAGCGATTCCGGCTTCATGAGGTCGAGTTGCAGACCTCAATCCGAACTGGGGCCGATTTTGATGGGATTAGCTCCGTCTTGCGACTTGGCAACCCTTTGTGTCGGCCATTGTAGCACGTGTGTAGCCCAAGATGTAAGAGCCATGCTGATTTGACGTCATCCCCGCCTTCCTCCCAGCCATTTGCGCGTAAGCGCAAATGGCGGCGCTCGGCCATCGGCTCTCAGCTTTCGGCTAAGGAATAATATTGAAATTTCCTTATGGCCGATGGCTGATAGCAGATAGCTGATTGCGGCACTTTGCGCGCAAAGGGCTGGGCGGTTCGTCCTGACATTTCTAACAGGACGTAAGGGTTGCGCTCGTTACCCCACTTAAGGGTACATCTCACGACACGAGCTGACGACAACCATGCAGCACCTGTGCATCACCCTCGAAGGTCACACATTTCTGTGCGCTTGCAGATGCATGTCAAACCTTGGTAAGGTTCCTCGCTTATTGTCGAATTGAACCACATGCTCCACCGCTTGTGCGGGTCCCCGTCTATTCCTTTGAGTTTTAGCCTTGCGGCCGTACTACCCAGGCGGGATGCTTAACGCGTTAGCTTATAGAAACGACACTCGGAGGGTCGAAACTCCGAACATCTAGCATCCATCGTTTAGGGCGTGGACTACAGGGGTATCTAATCCCTTTCGCTACCCACGCTTTCGTCCATGAGTGTCAGAACTGTTCTAGCAAGCTGCCTTTGCATTTGGTGTTCTTGCCGATATCAACGCATTTTACTACTACACCGGCAATTCCGCTTGCCTCTCCCAGTCTCTAGTCTTACAGTTTCGGAAGCGGTTCCGAAGTTGAGCCTCGGAATTTAACCCCCGACTTGTAAAACCACCTGCGGACGCTTTACGCCCAATAAATCCGGATAACGCTTGAGGTCTCTGTATTACCGCTGCTGCTGGCACAGAGTTAGCAACCTCTTATTCCTCCGGTACCGTCAAAATTCGTCCCGGAGAAAAGTACTTTACACCCCGAAGGGCTTCTTCATACACGCGGCGTCGCTCCCTCAGACTTTCGTCCATTGGGGAATATTCTCGACTGCAGCCTCCCGTAGGAGTCTGGGCAGTGTCTCAGTCCCAGTGAGGCGGGTCGCGCTCTCACGCCCGCTATCCGTCGTCGCCTTGGTGGGCCATTACCTCACCAACTAGCTGATAGACCATAAGCCCCTCTCAAAGCGATGTTTTGCATCTTTACGCGCCCCGATTATTCGGAGCGAGCACATCCACTATTAGCCCCGCTTTCGCAGGGTTGCTGTGAACTTTGAGGTAGGTTACTAATGTGTTACTCACCCGTTTGCCGCTAACACAGCTCACAGCTATCAGCTATCAGCAATCAGCTTTTTAAAGTTTTCGATAACGCTCCAAGTTTATTGCGCAATTGTTCCGCGAGATTTAAAAGTTCTTCCGCGGTTTTTGCGTCAAGCAGTTTTTCTCCTCAAAGAGACGTCAATGCAGGCCGCTGTTTCATTTGCCGAACCAAGAGCATTTTAGATATATCTGTTAAACTCTTTGTCGGAATTTTTTCCTAAACCTTCGGCAACATTTAGAACCGAGGATAAGGAACTTCTGCGCACCTGACCTTTCAGATAGTAGAAATCGGCAGGCCAATTTTTTGTCACAAAGACGATTCTGCGGTGTAAAAATTTTGCCTCGTTATAAACTTGTAGCTTAGTGAAACGAAAATCGTTCATAAGCCGAGTGCTGAAAGCTGGTAGCTGCAAGCTGCATTCGCACGACTTGCATGCCTTAGACACGCCGCCAGCGTTCATCCTGAGCCAGGATCAAACTCTCAGAGAATCCCGATTAATCGGGATTCATATGCGTCAATCCCTGGTAGGATGTGGCGCATCAATCATAATCCGTTTTAAGAAAACGGATAAAGAAAATGATCCGGGTCTCGCACTTTCACTTTAAAATTGTCAAACAACTTTCTTCTTCAGCCGCGGCGAAATCCGCCGTAGCAACCCTCCTTCGCTAAAGCTTCGGAGGGTGTCCGCCAGGCATAATTTATAATGTGGAGCATTAAATTAGGCGAAGGCGGACAAATTTTTAGAAGAAAAAACAGGGAGTCCGTTGGATTCACTGTTTTTTCTCCTCAACCGAGGTTGAAGTCCCGTAGTGTCCCGATTTTCATCGGGATTTGCGGTCACCGGATAAAAACTTGTGTGTTTTTGAAAGCTTTGTAAAGATTATTTATTGTGTTTATATCTTACAATACCTGCGTAAAATTGTCAAGCGGGCGGTCTCTTTCATCGCAAATGCGACAGATACTCTTTGGGCGATTGTAAGCTTAGCGATAAATGCGGCCTCCGATTGTTATAGAAATCTATGAATTCATTGACTTTCTGTTGTACGCGTTCAAGGTCTTTTTTCTTGTACTTGATCCAGCCGAGACATTCCTTTCTCAAGGTACGATTAAACGATTCAATGTACGATTGTTCATTTTTCCGGTAAGGCCTCGCGGTGCGAATCCGATTACAGTAGGCGCGCACTTCTTGATTCCATTCGGCCTTGAATTCGGAACCGCCGTCGCGTTGCATCATCTCAGAGAATTTGAAATATGACATTTATTGCTTAAGAGCGACGACGCCATCACCGGCTTCTAAATGCGGACGGATGACCACCTGGGCCTCTTTGGTAAAAATATCGATGCTCGTGAAGGCATAAAGTCCGCCGAAATCAACCGTGTCGTGTTGGATAACTTCGCGTTCGCGGTGAGCTTTCGGCACCGGTCCGCGAACCTGATTTTGTTTCCATTTTGAGCGTAAATGATACTTCTGGCCCAAAACGCGATAGATCGTTGAAACTGATACTATGATACCATAACCGCGCCTTAACCAGTATCGAATCTTTTCGCCACAACAATCACGATACTTTTTCCTGATGGCGTAAATTCTGATTTTAATCAAGGAGTTTGTTTTTCTTTTTTGTCGCCGCTCCCTTTTAGCTTTTTCGTAATCCCCTAAAAACTTCCTAATTCCTTTGAGCTTAATACCCTTAATCCAGCGGTAAACGGTCGACCGGTGTTTGTTAATTTTTAGAGCGATGTCTTTAGGACAGGCTCCTGACCGATAGAGTTCCCAAGCATGCTCAATCAGTGATATGCTTTGCATAGCGATAAATGATTACTTATTAGGTTGTTAGTCACACCTAAATTGTATCATTTTGTCGCATTTTTAATGAGAATAGAGCGGGGGGTGTATAGTTCACATCAAAGGGTGGGGGTCCGTGTTAAACCAAGGGTGAGTAATGTTAACTGTATAAGCGGGGTATCATAGATTAGTTATCAAATAAGTCGGGATTGCTGTTTTTTACGCCATTCTTTGATTTTTTCGTGGTCGCCGGAAAGCAAAACTTCAGGCACTTCCCAGGAGATGCCTTTTTTCGGGGAAAAAACCTCGGGGCGGGTGTACTGCGGGTATTCCCGCAGAGCTGTCGGCTGTTGGCTGTCGGCTGTCGGCACGCCCTTGGCGGGCGTAAAGCTCTCTTCGTTAAGAGATTCGGCTTTGCCGAGGACGCCCGGGATAAAGCGGGAAACGGCGTCAATTATTACCATCGCCGGAAGTTCGCCGCCGGTTAAAACATAATTGCCGATAGAGATTTCCTCGTCCACCAGATATTTGGCCACACGCTCATCTATGCCCTCATAGCGTCCGCAGATAAAAATCAGTTCATCATATTTCGCCAATCGTTTCGCCTCTTCGGCATCAAAAGTTTTTCCCTTGGCAGATAACAAAATTATTCGGATTTTTTTTTGTCCCCTTCCCCCATTATAAGCGGTCGCTTGAAATAGGGGACGAGGTGTCTTGACGAGAATTTTTTTGAGAGCCTTAAAAATTGGCCCAATCTTCATCACCATTCCCGGGCCGCCGCCGAATGGCTTGTCGTCAACTTTGCGGTGTTTGTCGGTGGCGAAGTCGCGGATATCAAGGATATTAAATTTAATCAGTTTCTTTTTTTGCGCGCGCTTAAGAATGCTCTCGTTGATATAGGAGGCGAACATTTGTGGAAAGATTGTGAGGATGTTGAATTTCATGTTTTGGATAACGCGGATATGAGCGGATTACGCGGATTTAGCATCGGCGTTATCAGCTTTTATCCGCGTTATTAAAGTCAAGAAATCAAAACCCCGCTTTATGCGCGGAGTTTTGATTTTTTGGATATTTTTTAGAATTTTAGATCTTCAACTGCTTCAGTGTCGACATCCATCTCGCGTCGCGGTGGGCGGCGTGAACCTTCCGGTTCGTAGATCTTCAAGTTGACGCGGGCGTTATTTTTAGCGCCGACGATCTTTAAGAGCGTACGGATGGAGCGGGCAGTTTGACCTTGTCGTCCGATGACATAACCCATATCTTCCGGGTTGATGTGAAGAGTGATTAACACTCCGCGCTCGTCAACGGTCCTGTCGGTTTTAACTTCCTCGGGATGGTTGACGATGGCCTTAACGACATCTTCAACAAACTGTTGGTCTGCTAATTTAGCCATACTGTTTATCTTGTCTTAAATTTTCCAGTACTGTCGACCGGCTTTCCGCCCGAAATTACCGAGCTTTCAGCATACCAGCCTGGTTGATTTTAATATAATGTATAAAGCGATCGTCTGTCAATAGATCGAATTAGTTCACCAACATCGTCGCCAGTTTAGATTTCGGATTTTTATGATAATTAAAAGCCCCCTGATTTTGGAGGCAGATTTTTTTTGGCGGCACGAGTTTTGCAAGTTTATGCGCGCGGTCATCGCCGATCGTGGCGTTCAAGCCAGTCTGGGAGTTCGGCAACCGAGGCGATGATGTTTTTATGCGGCACGCCGGCGGCAAGAAGTTCATCCTCGGTATCTGCACCGGTTAAAACGCCGACAAATGTAGCTCCTGTCTCGCGCGCGACTGGCCAGTCGTGTGTCGCGCTGTCGCCGACAAAAAGCAATTCATTTCGGCTGATGCATGCTTTCTTTTGATAAATTGATATGAGCGGCTCGGCGCTCCGCGGATCGGGCTTCAGAAACGCGGTTCTGGCGCAGGCCCAGCGGGCGAGCATAAATCTTTCAACGTTCAATTTGCGCATCAGTGGTTCAAGCGTTTCTGTCGCGCGATTTGAAAGAACGCTTTGTTGATAGTGGCAGTGGCGGGCGTATTCTAGTATCCCGATCGCTCCCGGACAGAGCTTGAAATCATAAGCGAGATCAATCTCTTCCCACGCGCGATAGAGCGCGTCGAGATCGGCGTTCGGCCAGATTTTTTTAGCGATAGCGGCGCCGACTTTTGAAACCGTCGCCGCGCGGTTTCTGGCCTCGTCGTTTATCGGCAGGCCGATTTTTTCCGCCGCCTCCAAAAATCTTTTTCCGCTGGTCTTAGTTGAATCCAAAAGCACGCCATCAAAATCATAAATAATTCCGCGCATTTGCTCTCCCTGTTCAAAGAACGATGAAATTATATTATATTGAAGTCGTTATCGGTGTCAATCTCGGCTTGTCAATCCAGCGAAATTAGACGGTTTAAGTCTGAGGTCCGAAGCAAAGTCCGCGGTTATGGCGGAATCGCGTAATTTGCTATAATATATATGTATGTTAGGAATCACAAAAATTTTTAAACATGTGACAAAGGAACAAAAATCAATTGTAGAGCCGTGGCCAGTTTCCATCGCAAACGCGGATGGAGAGTTGCTTTTGGACGTTTTAGAAACGCCCGACGAGTTTATTGCGCACTCAACTATTGCTGGCGTGGAGGCGCGGAACATTAAAATTGAAATTAAAAAAAATATTTTAACTATTCGCGGAAGCCGCTTCATTAAAATTCCCGATAATGCAAAATACGTATATCGCGAATGTTATTTTGGATCGTTTTCTCGTTCAGTTACTTTACCGCAGCCAGTGGAAGAAAATAAAATAGAGGCGATTATGAAAAACGGAGTGCTTACGGTTATTCTGCCGAAAAAGAATAGCAACAGTGGATAAAATTATTCCCCGCCAAGGGCTGACCCGCCTCGGGCGGGGAGTAATTGAGTTAATTTAATATTTTGTATACCATTATGCCAAATTATTTAGAAGCGACGATCGATCGTTTTGAGGATGACTATGCGGTCGTAAAATTAGAAGACGGCCAGACGATTGACTGGCCGGTTCAGAATCTGCCGGAAGATCTGGCCGAGGGTGACGCGATAAAAATTTATATCGGCGAGCGTCGCGAAGAAACTGAAGATATGGCTGAAAAAGCAAGGGCGATTTTAAAAGAATTGCTAAAAAAATGACGGACACCCCGCTTCTTCGAGCGCCAAAAGTTTCAAAAAAGCGGCTGGCCGCGATTTTCGGCTCGCTTTTTTTAATTCTCGCCGCCGCTCTGGCGGGGGCGGTTTGCGTGTTTGAAAAAAAATACAACGACAGAGTACCGCCTGGAGTGACATTTTCCGGAATTAATCTCGTCGGGCTTACAAGCGGCGAGGCCGCCGACGCTATAGAAAAAAAATTGGATGAAATCGCCGGCGGAGGTTTCGCCTTTTTATGTAACAATCGGAGTTTTAAAGTTCCGATGCTCGTCGGTTCGGAAATAAATCCGGAACTCTCACTTCGTCTCGTGAATTTTAAAACCGAGGAGATGGCCGATATGGCCAGCGGATTCGGGCGCGGCAAAAATTTTTTTGACTCGTTTCGGAAAAAAATCACTCTTCTCGCGCGGCCGCGCGAAGTTCTACCCATGTACGAAATAAACCAAGACCTTTTAAGAAAAGCCCTAAAACAATATCTTAGCGGTCTTAATGAACCGATGCGTGAGACGAATTTAAAAATTTCTAAAGATTTGACTTTCGTGGTCAGCCCAGGAAGTCCGGGCGTTGAGATAGATTATGAAGCGCTAGTTGAAAAAATTGATGGTCGTCTTCGCGATTTAGATTTTTCACCCATCATCATTGCGCCACAGATTGCCGAGCCGCAAATCAGCGTTTCCGAGGCCGCTGCAAAAATCAATGAGGCCGACGAAATTCTCGCCCTTGCTCCGCTTACGATAACCTACGACGGCGATACCTACAAGGCAAGCAAGGCGACCCTTGGGAGCTGGCTGGCATTAAAAAAAATCGGCGGGCAGGCCGTTATAATTTTTGCGCGAGATGAAGTTGAAAAATATTTTAATCGCCTCGCTGGCTACATAGAAAGAAAGCCGCAAGAGCCGAAATTATCCATTGCGGCCGGCAGGGTGGCGGACTTTATTCCGCCGAGAGACGGGCTTGAAATCGATCGTGAGGCGAATTTTTCCTTGTTCACAAAGACTTTTTTGCGCGAGAAAAAAAATGGAGCAGAGCTGGTCGTTAATAAAAGATCTCCGATCACTAAGGTCGGCGACATAAATAATTTGGGGATTAAAGAAATCGTCGGAAGCGCGTCGACTTCTTTCGCCGACAGTCCGAAGAATCGGATAGAAAATATTAAAGTCGGCGTCAAAAAATTATCAGGTTTGATTATTCAACCCGGCGAAGAATTTTCGGTGATAGAAAATTTGAAACCGATTGACGCGGAAAGCGGATTTTTGCCGGAACTGGTGATAAAAAAAGACAAAACTGTTCCGGAATTCGGCGGCGGACTCTGTCAGATAGGCACTACGATGTTCCGCGCGGCAATGGATGCCGGAACGCAGATTATCGCTCGCATTAATCATTCTTACCGCGTTCCTTATTACGAACCGCCGGTTGGGATGGATGCTACGATTTACGATCCATCCCCGGATTTTAAATTTAAAAATACTTTTAGCGCTTCGCTCTTAATTCAGGGATATGTCCGCGGAACAAACCTCATTTTTGAACTTTGGGGCGCCAAAGACGGACGCAGGACGGAGATCGCGAAGCCCGAGGTTTACAATATTGTCGCGCCGCCGGAGAAAAAAATCATACAGACCGAGGAACTGCCGGTCGGAGAAACCAAATGCACGGAAAAACCGCACAACGGGGCCGACGTCAAATTCATATATAAGATTATAATGTCTGACGGCACGACGCTTCAAAGAGAATTTAAAAGCCATTATGTTCCGTGGCAGGAAGTGTGTCTTGTGGGTGTTCCCAAGGGGACGCTTGCATCATCGACGCCATTCAGCGCCTCCTTGCCTTTGTAGGCGGAGATTCGTGAGCGGTCTGTGAGAATCCGCAAGCAATCCGTGGAAATTCAAAAAAACAAAAAACCCGCCTTCGCGTGAAGCTACGGCGGGCAGGCCGGCAATAATCTGCGTCCAAGAAGATTTTTCAAAGGGAGAAACGAGTAAGAAACCCGTGTTATCCTTCGATAAATCTCCATGCTTGTCGTGGACGCAGGTTGTTGCCGGCTGTCGGTCTCTAATTTTGGCCTTTTTTGTTTAAAAATGGCTTATTATAGCTCTTTATTTATCCGGTTCCTTTCTAAGGACTCTAACATTTTAGAATAGCACGATGTGGAAAAAATGTCAAGATTTTGACAGAAGTGCAAATTTATGCTATTATAAATACATAAGCTAAAAAATTCAGCTTAATTTAATAAAAATAAAAACAAAACTCCCATGCGCAAAGCTAAAAAATGCCCAAAGCGGGCAAAAAAATCTTTTGATACGGAAAAAATCATTTTGGTTGCCGCCTGCGCCGCGATCTTTATGATTTTGCCGCTTGCAAAAACCGGCTTGCACAGGAACATAGCGCGGTTTTTTAATTTTCAAGGGCTCGTTGCTACCCAGCTTGCTTTTGACGTTCATTGCGGCAAAATAATAGCTGGTTTTGCGGACCGCGCGGTCCGCGATGCCGGAGAATCAATGCGGATTTTGGGAGAAGCGCACGGCAGATTTATCGCCAGAGTTACGCCCGTACCTCCAAAGGATGTTCCTACGCCATTTGCAATCGGAGCGGCATTTTTTGAGGAAAACGCCCGCGGAACAGTGGAATTTTTTTTGCCCCTTGTCCGTGATTTTAGAACAACAATAATTGGTTGGAAAGACATCGTCTCACTTGCTTTTGAAAATTGGGAAAAGAAAAGCGACTTCGCAATTTATTATGCGGCGAAAGATGTCACTCTTGCCAGTGAAAAATTATATTATAATGCTGTATTCGCTAAACAGCCATAAACGAAATTCAATAAATTTTAATCAGCTTTTGCCGCTCAATGAAGCGCGGTTTTTAGCTAAAATATTATGATCAATAAAATAACTTCTCATATTGAAGAAATGCATCGTCGTCATGTGCATATGGCGGTAATCAGTATCGCCGTGGCCGCGTCGGTCGGGCTGTATTTTGTTTTGCCGATTTTGCTTTTAGCAAGGGAAATCGCGATGTCTACGCCGGTAATCCACCGGTTCCGTGCCGCGGTGGCGGAGAATTATATTTATCCCGTGCCGCCGCCGACAGCTATGGGCGATTCTGGCCAAACTGTTTCGCCGCAGCCGACGCCAGTTCCTTTTGTGGCCGGCAATCCCGGAGCGGACATCGGACCGGGCGGAAAAGAAAACCCGACGATGGAGGAAGAATTTATCGACCCGCGGGAAATCAAAAATGTTTTGAACGAAATTAAAAAGATGAAATCGGAAATCAAAAGATTTTTGCCGAAGCTTAAAAAAATCCAAAATGTCGCCGATGATTTGCAAAAAATCACGGAAATAAACAGTCAGATTCTTGAGTTTGAAAAAAACATCGCGAATCCTTCGCCGGACGCCAGCATCCGCGAAATGATCGGCGAATTTCGGGACATAAATTTTTGGGATGATATTCAGGCAATCCGCAACAAAGTGGAGCTGCCGGTGGAAATTAAGCGGGCTACAAAAGATTTGGCGCGCGTCAAAAAACTTGCCGCAAGCAAAATTTTTGCCAAGCTTGGATTTGATATTGATGCGTTAAAAACTCGGTTGAATGAAATGGATGGGGTGCTTAAAGAATCTCAAGAAAAATATAACGCCGGTGATTTGGAGGGAGCAATGGACGCGATGCAGGATCTTCGCGACAACGGCCAGCCCGGCGAAATTCAGGGTGTAATGTACGGCGTGCGCGATATTATACAGCGCACCAAGGGCCTTCGATCAAAAGATATTCAGGCGCAGGTTCAGGAAATTATCAATCCGGTGATCGAATCTTTTAATAGCGGCGATTATCGCGATGCGAGCATGACGCTCAATGAAATTATGCAGAGTTTGATCCAGCTTCAGATGAAAATGAAAAATATGCGCGTCCTTGACGAGGCGACCGGCCAAAAACTTGAAAAGCTTCAGCAAATGGTGGAAGAAAAGCTTTCAAATGGCGGCGGAGCAGTGGATGTGCCGCCCGAAATACAGCAGCCGATTTCGACCGTTCCAGCGCAGCTCTAAAGAGTTTCAGAATTTTTTGTATATAAATTAAAAAAGGCACGTTCGGCGTGCCTTTTGTGATTTATCGTTTGCATTTTCCTTGCGGAGGCGCTGCGTTTACGACGCAGAAGCCGAGAAATTCCATGGCTTTTCGCATTTCCGGATCGTCGTTTTTGTCCGTCGATGGCGAAACCTCGATTGTCGGACTGACGCCGATTTCGTGGACGCGGGTTTTTGAGTTTCCGACCGAAAATTCGAAAACAGTGAGAACGAGGCGCGAGCCGTCGCGAAGCGGTATCAGCGCCTGTCCTACGCCCTTGCCAAAGGTTTTTTGTCCGATAAGCGTGTAACCCCAGTCCTTAAGCGTGCCGGCGACAATTTCCGAAGCCGAGGCGCTTCGGCCGTTTATAAGAACGACGACATTGGCATCCGCGAGCAGTCCGCGGAAAAGTCCGCAGAGCGGAGGCAGGCAGGAGATTGAACTTATGTTTGTTCTGCGGCGAAGTGTAAGAAGGGTATCATTATAACGCGCGAAATCAAAGAGAATGCCCAG
>Ga0233421_10000473_pt1 | contig 16733 bp, 16 predicted proteins | sample Watercolumn_Mata_3_FD_182725 | JGI IMG/M metagenome (GOLD analysis project Ga0233421, IMG submission 182725) | Freshwater microbial communities from Lake Matano, South Sulawesi, Indonesia - Watercolumn_Matano_2014_107_MG | ecosystem: Environmental > Aquatic > Freshwater > Lake | place... | reverse complement strand
TGCCGGAAGTGCTCGATGCCCGTCATGTCGAAGTAGTCACAAGAAAGAAAATATCGAAATCCCGTAAAAAATAATATCGTAACAGATTACAGGGATTTCTCGCTCTTTTATTTCTGGAACTTCCGTTCGAGCTGTGAGGCGAAGAGTTTGGTGTCTTCGTCGAGGAAGTGCGATGACTGAAGCCGCACCCGCTTTACTACCGAATAGTCGATGACCGTGTCTAAAGTGTGTTCACAGAACATAGGCGCGTTTGCTGTCACCGTACCGTCAGGGGATGTGACCGAAGAGTTTCCCCAGTAGGTGAAGCTGTCTTCGTTGCCTACCCGGTTTATGCAGGCCACATAGCAGCTGAAAAGGAATGCGGATGTCGAAGCGATGGTTTGCCACTGTGATACGATAGCCGGTATGCCCTGACCGGGCGAAAGGCGCAGAGGGCTCGACATGAGCACAAGGAGCAGTTTCGCCCCCTGATGAGCCAGCAGGTAGGGCACCGATACATGCCAGAAATCCTCACATATCGCTATACCCACCTTGCCGAGCCGACGTGAGTTTACGGTTTCGATCTGCCTGCCGGCTGAAAAGTAGCGCAACTCCTCGAACATGCCATAGGTAGGCAGATAGATTTTCCGGTGCACGCTTCTGCCTGTGCCATCCTCGAACATGAATGCCGAATTGTACACACCGTAATCGTCGCTCAGCTCGATGCCTCCGCAGAAAATGCAGATTTTTCGGCTCAGCTCCCTGAGAGGATCGAGTCTTCGGTCATCCATGTGCATGGCCATATCCTGGGCTGCATCCTGCACATTATAGCCAGTCAGGGATAGTTCTGGAAAAGCGATGGCCTCTGCTCCGTTCATGATGGCCTCCTCTATGGCTTTGATGTGCCGTTCGAGATTTTCTTCGAAATTGGCGAGCGTGCAGTCTGACTGAACGATTCTGAGCTTTGCTTTGAGCATCAGTTTCCGGTCTTAATGATAGGGATAGAACAGATAGAAAGTAATGGAGAGTGCCGCCAGCACCGCCATGCCAGGATTGATTTCCCGGATTCTGCCGGCAAGTGCCTTGACAAGCACCCAGGCGATGAAGCCCATGGTGATGCCGACACCAATGTTGAAAGTGAAAAGCATCATAACGATGGTCAGGAAGGCCGGCAGCAGTTCGGTGTAGTCGGAGAAATCGAAGTGTCCGGCCGACTCGATCATGAACATGCCGACCAGGACGAGCACCGGCCCGTAAGCCTGCGGCGGTACCATCGTCAGCAAGGGCGCAAAAAAGAGTGCAAGGGTGAACAGCGAGGCAACCACAAGAGCCGTGAAGCCGCTTTTCCCGCCCTGCTCGATGCCCGAAGCCGATTCGATGAACACTCCGGCGGTAGTGGTGCCGAAGAGCGCCGCGGCAATTGTCGAAAGAGCATCGACCAGCATCGGCTTTTCGATCTCCGGCAGATTCCCGTTCTCGTCCAGCAGTCTGGCTCGGGCTGACAGGCCGATAAGCGTTCCGATTGTATCGACGAAATCGAGAACGAGCACACTCAGGATCACCCCGATGAAGCCCCAGGTAAGGGCTCCGGTAATATCGACCTGCATAAAAAGCGGGGCAACCGAAGGTGGCAGGCTGACCATCTTTTCCGGTACTTTCAGAAAGCCGAGTGCAAGCATGAGTATTGTTGTGCCGGCCATACCTGTCATCAGCGCTCCGGTGATCCTGCGTACCAGCAGCGCACTGGTAAGTGCCAGACCACCCAGACCGCAAAGCACCGGAATGGCTGTCAGGTCGCCCAGCTTGACCGGAGCTCCCGGCACGCCGATGGCCACAACACCCATGTCGCTGAGGCCGAGGAAGGCGAGAAACAGTCCGATGCCCACCGCGAAGCTGTGCTTCAGGGTCATCGGGATCGCTTCGGCCAGCCATTTACGCGCGCCCGTCAGGGTAATGAGCGTGAAAAGCACGCCGCTGACCAGAATTGCGCCAAGAGCTGTCTGCCAGGAATACCCAAGCGTTTTGACCACTGTATAGGCGATGAAGGCGTTCTCACCCATATAGGGAGCTACGGCGAAGGGACGTTTGGCATAAAGACCCATCAGCACTGTGCCGAAGACTGCGGTCAGGATGGTGGCGGTCATCGACGCTTCTTTAGGCATTCCGGCGGCTTCGAGAATGGCTGGATTGACCACAATTATATAGGAGAGGGTGAAAAAGGTGGTCAGCCCCGCCAGAAACTCCTGCCGGTAGCCGGTACCGAGCCTGTCGAACTCAAAGAAGTTTCGCATGGGTGGAGTAACTGATAAGTTCCGGGTATACTGAAAGGTACGAATAATGCGACAGAATCCGTATCTGGAACGATTCCAACGCTGCAACGTCGGGGTATGATGAAAAATAGTTCAATTTCCTGTTTGACTCTTTCTGTGGATTTTTTATATTGGACTAAATTAGTCTTATTTAAAGATCAACAAAATACAATCATATCATCACAAGGAGATACAATCATGAGCGTACTCGTAGGCCGTCCAGCCCCCGATTTTAATCAAGCCGCCATAGTCAACGGCTCAACCTTCGTCGATTCCTGCCAGCTTTCCGCCTATCGTGGCAAATACGTTGTGCTGTTTTTCTATCCGCTTGACTTCACCTTTGTCTGCCCTACGGAGTTGCATGCTTTTCAGGAGAAGATCGAAGAGTTCAAAAAACGCAATGTGGAGGTGCTCGGCTGCTCGGTTGACTCCAAATTCTCGCACTTCGCCTGGCTCAACACCCCTCGCAGCAAGGGCGGCATTCAGGGCGTGACCTATCCGCTCATTTCCGACATCAACAAGACCATCGCCAGGGATTACGATGTGCTGACCCCGGATGGGAGCGTGGCTCTCAGGGGACTGTTCCTGATCGACCGCGAGGGCGTAGTGAAGCATCAGGTGGTCAACGATCTCGGCCTCGGCAGGAATATCGACGAGGTGCTTCGTATTGTCGATGCGCTCCAGTTCACCGAAGAGTTCGGTGAGGTCTGTCCGGCCAACTGGAACAAAGGTGACAAAACCATGAAACCGACCGACGAAGGTCTGAAAGAGTATTTCGCGGAATAAGTTATAAGGGCGAACCTCTGTGTTTGCTCTTTGGTAAGGGCATCCCGACTGGTCGGGATGCCCTCAAATTGAAGGCTTCCTCGCAAGGCAGTATCGCGGGGGAGCTTTTTTTATGGGAAAAGAGGATGTTGTAGACTTCGTGGACTTTGGACGAAGTGGACAGAGATGATAAAAAGGGCGGTTCACGAACCGCCCAGAATTATCCATTGTCCATTATCAATTATGCATTATCCATTGCTCAATACGCTTTCGCGAACACCACCTTCTGTGCGGCGGGGTTGCCGCTGCGGATACAGATGCCGGGTTCGTCCATATTGTAATAGGCACGGTACTCTTCGTCAGTGGGGAGCACTCTGATTGTGGCTTTGGTTTCCTCCTTGATGAGAGCTTCTGTTTCGTCCGTACCATCCCAGTGGGCAATCACGAAGCCTTTTTCCACGCCGGCCTTGAACTCTTCCCAGGTCGAAGCCTCAACTGTGTTTTCCTGCCGGAACTGCAAAGCGCGGTCGAACAGGTTCTGCTGAATGTTGTTCAGAATCTCCTCGATGTTCACAGGAAGAGTGTCATCGAGCAGCAGTTCGGTCTTTTCGAGCGTGTCACGACGGGCGACGATGCATTTGCCCAGTTCGATGTCACGCGGGCCAAGCTCGATTCTTACCGGGATGCCCTGTAATTCGTACTCCGCGAACTTCCAGCCGGGCGAGTTGTTTTCGCTGTCATCGATGAAGGACGGAATGCCGTGATGGTTCAGCGCCCTCGAAATGAATCTGGCGTGCGCGCGTACCTCCTCCTTGTTTCCTTTGAGGATCGGGATGATCACCACCTGCCGGGTTGCGAGTTTCGGCGGGAGTACGAGCCCCTTGTCGTCGGAGTGCGCCATGATGAGGGCGCCAATGAGGCGGGTCGAAACGCCCCAGCTTGTGGCCCACACATATTCGAGCACACCATCCTTCGTCTGGAACTGGCAGTCGAAAGCTTTGGCAAAGTTCTGGCCGAGGTTGTGCGAGGTGCCTGCCTGTAATGCCTTGCCGTCCTGCATCATCGCCTCGATGCAGTTGGTGGCGTCCGCTCCGGCGAACTTTTCGCTGTCGGTTTTCTTGCCAACAATTACCGGCAGGGCCATGTACTCTTCGGCGAAGGTGCGATAGACGTTGATCATGCGGATCACCTCCTCCTGCGCCTCTTCCGGCGAGGCGTGAGCCGTGTGGCCCTCCTGCCAGAGAAATTCCGAAGTTCTGAGGAACAGCCTGGTGCGCATCTCCCAGCGCACGACGTTGGCCCACTGGTTGATCAGGATCGGCAGGTCGCGGTAGGACTGGATCCATTTCTTGTAGGACGACCAGATGATGGTCTCGGATGTTGGCCTGACATAGAGCTTTTCAGCCAGCTCCTCACCGCCGCCATGCGTGACGACTGCGCACTCCGGTGCGAATCCTTCGATATGTTCGGCCTCTTTGGCGATGAAGCTTTCGGGGATGAAGAGCGGGAAGTAGGCGTTGACATGCCCTGTTGCCTTGAACATGCCGTCGAGTGCGGCCTGCATCTTTTCCCAGATGGCATAGCCGTTGGGACGGATGACCATGCACCCTCTTACGTCAGAATAATCGGCCAGTTTTGCTGACCTGACAAGATCGATATACCATTGAGAATAGTCTTTCTGTCTGGAAGTGATTTTATCAGCCACGGTATTGCTAATGATTTGAATTATTGAAAACTGCCGCATCTACGGATGTGGTATGTCTCAGCAAAGGCTTGTGTTATAAAGGTAACAACAATGTACTGAAATGAAAGCGGCAGCCGGAAGAATCGGACTTACTGCTCGAACTTCTTCATCTTGTTCATGAGCTGGCGAAGGTGTTCTTTCTGCCGGGTGTCCATGTTTACCCGTTCAGGTTCCACTTGCTTGTAACCGGCAGGTACGGTGAACTTCGAATCGGGCACTGGTTTCGGGATGACCCTTGCCAGCACCATCGAATAGCGGCCGCTGTCGTTGTTCTGAACGATTCTTACCGGGAATCCATCAACGCCGTTTTCCTTGAGCACTCTGGAGAGAGAGGTGTTGGAGAGCCGTGGATTCTGAGATTGCAGGAGCCTGAAGGTCGAGAAGTCGGCAAGCCCTTTCGATATCCAGAGGTCGAGCTGTTCGGTGCTGCTGGTGAGACGCACGTGTTCGCACGAATAATTATTGACGGTTTCGGAGCCGATGCGGCTGAAGCGGTAATTGCTGTCGAAATCGAGCAGCGTGGCGCTTTCGGCGGCCGTTCTCAGGCTCATGGTACTCCACGTTCCGGCTTTGTGATTGATGATTATCGCATCATCCGGTTTCGAGCTTCTGGTGATGACGGTTGTCCTGAGTGCTTCGGGAATCCTGTCGAGCATCATGGTCATGTCCATACGCTGGTCACGCTTTCCGAACAGGTAGGTTATGTCAGCCTTGCCATTGGGCATGATGAGCTTCATATCCATGATACCTGTGAAAGCGGCAAGGGCGTTTGACGGTATCGCGAGAATCAGGAGGAGAAGGGTGGCGAGAATGTTGGGTAGTCGTTTCATCGGTCGGAGTCGGTTGCTGGTGTTTGGCAAAATATCGCAAAAAAAACGGAAGTTGTTCGATTTTTGGATTATGACGCTGAATTGGAGTGGTTCTTGTTGAGAGTGCCATCTTCCTTGGGAGCGCCGAGCAGGCGCTCGGCGCTCCCGGTTCTCGAAATAATCACCGACGGAAAAACGGGATTCCGTAATGCCTCGTCACGAAGATTCGCTTGAAAAAGCGTATCATCAAAGGACAATGTGCTTTAAAACCAAATTCCCTCAGAAGAGCGCCATGAGCGACATTTTCATCAGCTATGCCCGTGAAGACAGGCCAAGAGCGCAGCAGACGGAGAGTCCATGCGCTCCGGTCGAGATCAAAATCCCGCAACGGGTGGTCAACCTGCCGGTTATCCCGGCGAGTATTCTCAGAAACATCGTTTTGCTTGTACTGACAGTCATCGCACTTGTTTCCGGAGGTTATTGTTATTCTTTCTTACAGCAATGAAGCGTATCCTTATTGTATCTGTTTTGAACGTATTGCCTCGCCCCTGCAAAGATTGTATACTACCCGCCGTCCATCGATAACCTGAACCGTGTTACATGCCCGAACAGAAAGTGTCCGAACAGAAAGTGTGGAGCGTCGTCGAGCTGCTCAAGACGACCATCGCGTTTTTTACTGACAAGAAGATCGATGAGCCGCGGCTTTCGGCGGAATTGCTGCTGGGCCGTGTGCTCGGCTTGCAGCGCCTTCAGCTCTACCTCGATCATGAGCGCCCGGTGACTCAGACAGAGCTTGATGCGTTTCGTGCCGCCTGCCGTGAGCGGTTGCAGGGCCGGCCGGTGCAGTACATCGCAGGAGAGGCGTTTTTTTACGGCTACCGGTTTTTCGTCGATGAGCGCATGCTAATTCCGCGCCCCGAGACCGAACTGGTGCTCGAACATGCGATGGAGCGGCTGGCGGCGAGCGGTCTCGATTCAGTGAAGACACCTTCCATTCTCGACATTGGTACCGGCAGCGGCTGCATCGCCATCACCCTTGCCTTGCAACTGACCGGCGCACATATCACAGCTGCCGATGTGTCCGCAGATGCCCTCGATGTCGCCCGACGCAACGCCGATGCGCATGGCGTTGCGGATCGAATCCGCTTCGTTGAGGCCGACACGCTCAGCGCTTCGTTTGCCGGAAAGGCCGGGGGGCCTTTCGATATGGTGATCTCCAATCCGCCCTATATTCCGGAACCGGAATGGGCGACCCTCCAGGAGGAGGTGAAGCATTACGAACCGCGCCTGGCGCTGGTCGCTCCGGAAGGATTTGAGTACTACCGCGGCATCGTTGCCGCCGCTCCATTGCTGCTCCGCAAGGGCGGTGTGCTCTGCTTTGAGCTACATGCCGACGCTCTTGAGGGCGTCAGAAAGCTTGTCAGTTCAGGATTTGGCGACATAGAGGTCAAGAAGGACTACAACATGCTGGATCGTGTGCTTTCCTGCATTCTTGCCTGAGAGCCTGGATTTATTCAAAGTTAATTTTATGTATATTATCTGCCGTCGAGAAAGCTGCGCTTTCCCTTCGGGCGGGCAGGGCAGAGGTTTCCTTTGGCAACTATCGGGCCCTCCTCGTTGTTGATGGTAACGGACAAGGATAACCCTGGATGGCGTGTGGAGTGAAAAATGTGCCTCATACGGTTGTTCCGGCAATATTCCAGTTTCAAGCAGAAGTATATACCAGATGATCTACAGCGATTTGACCCTGCGTGAGCGCCAGGTTCTTGGTATAATTATACAGTCATACGTTGTTTCGGCGACGCCGGTTGGTTCACGCACTATCGCGCGAAATTACAACCTTGGCCTGTCGGATGCTTCCATACGTAACGTGATGGCCGATCTGGAGGCTGACGGCTTCATCAGCCAGCCTCATACTTCCGCCGGCAGGGTGCCGACAGACAAGGGGTATCGCTACTATGTCGATCTGATCATGAACGTCAGCGGAATTGACGAACAGGAAAAGAAGCTGATCGACGACCGCTTCGGCACAAGCGGTTCCGAGCTGAAAAGCACCTCTGCTGAAGTGCTGGGCGCAGCTGCAAGAGTGCTGGGCAGTATCTCCCGTCAGCTTGGCGTGGTGCTGCCACCACGGCTCTCCAATGCGGTTTTCGAGCGGCTTGACATTGTTCAGCTTGGTTCTGCAAGGATCATGGTGGTCATCGCCATCCAGTCGCTTTTCGTCAAGACTATTGTTATGGAACTGACGGCTGAAATATCGCGGCAGAAGATCGATGATGTGGTCGATATTCTCAACGAGCGTTTGTCAGGACTGACACTCGAAGAGATTCGCAGTTCCATAGTCAGGCGGCTTTCGGACTGCAAGGGTGGGGAGGGACTGATGAACAGTATTGTCGGTGCCGCCGATACGCTGTTCGATGAATCGTCGATTCTTGAACGGCTCTATATTTCGGGCACAGAGAACATCGTCGATCAGCCTGAATTCAAGCAGCCTGAGAAGGTTCGCGACATCATCACCATGATTGAGGACAAGTTCGGCATGGCCAAACTGGTCGATAACGCCACTCCTTCGCCAATCCGGCAGGGCCGGGAGAACGAAGTGGCCATCAGCATCGGCACCGAGAACCAGACGGGCAACGCCGCCGATCTTACGATCGTTTTATCACCTTACTATGCGGGCAAGATGATTGGCAAGGTAGGCATCATGGGCCCGAAACGGATGGATTACGAACATGCCGTGCGGGTGGTGAACTACATGGCAGGTTGCCTGTCGGAGGCACTGTCAGGAAATAATTAATTTCAAATGATTCTTTTTGCAACCATGACCAAAAAAGAAAAGCACCATCAGGAACAGGAAGAGATACAGGAGACGATAAACACCGAAGCCGCATCGGAGAAGGCAGCTATACCTGCGGCGACCGAAGCGGATTTCGAGGCTGAAATTGCGGCTCGCGACGCAGAGATCGCAAGACTCAGGGAAGAGGTGATGCGCCGTGCAGCCGAATTCGAGAACTTCAGGAAGCAGAAGGAGCGTGAAGCCGCACAATCGGCTACAAGGATGCTGGAAAACACGGTACGGGACCTGTTACCGCTTATTGACGATCTCAAGCGCGTCATTCATCATACTCCGGTTGAATTACAGGCTATGGCCGAGGCCAAACCCTTCATCGAAGGAGTTGAGCTGATACGCAAAAACTTCATGTCGTTGCTTGAAAGCAAGGGAGTAAAGGAGATCGAAGCGAAAGGCAAGGTGCTCGACGTCAACTTCCATGAAGCCATTACGCAGATTGATGCACCCGGTGTAGAGCCTGATACCGTCGTCGAAGAGTATCAGACGGGATATACGCTTGGTGACAGAGTGATCAGGCACGCCAGGGTCATCGTTGCCGGATAATCGAGGTATAATTATTGAGAGAGCACAAATACGATGAAAAGAGATTACTATGAAGTCCTCGGTGTCGGCCGTTCAGCTGACAAGGACGAAATAAAGAAGGCCTACCGGAAGCTTGCCCTGAAATACCATCCGGACAAGAATCCTGACAACAAGGAGGCAGAAGAGCACTTCAAGGAGGTCAACGAGGCTTACGAGGTGCTGAGCAATGACGACAAACGTCGCCGCTACGACCAGTTCGGTCATGCCGGTGTCGGATCGTCGGCGGCATCCTCGGGAGGAGCTTATGGCGGTGCCGGTTATGGCGATATCAACGATATTTTCAGCGCCTTCAACGACATGTTCAGCGGTGGCCATGCCAGAAGCGGAGGTTCGCCTTTTGGCGGATTCGAGGATGTCTTCGGTGGAGGTTTTTCCGGCGGCGGTCGTCGTGGACGATCGGCGGGCATTCATGGCACTGATCTGAAGATCCGTCTCAAGCTCACTCTCGAAGAGATTGCCAAAGGGGTCGAGAAGACCCTCAAGATCAAAAAACAGGTTGTCTGTGAGCAGTGCAACGGCACCGGATCGAAGAGCGGCAAAACCGAGACCTGCCCGACATGCCACGGAAGCGGCGAGGTGCGGCAGGCCTCCAAGACCATGTTCGGTCAGTTTGTCAACATTGCCGCATGTCCAACCTGCGGCGGTGAGGGACAGGTTGTCAAGGATCGTTGCACCTCATGCTATGGCGAAGGCATCAAGCAGGGTGAAGTGACCGTCAAGATCAATGTGCCGGCGGGTGTGCAGGAAGGCAACTACCTTACGCTTCAGGGACAGGGTAACGCCGGACCGAGAGGCGGTGCGCCTGGAGACCTGATCGTCGTTATAGAGGAGAAGCCTCACGACCTTTTCAAGCGCAATGGCGATGATATTGTTTTTGACCTTTCGGCAGGATTTCCCGATCTGGTCATGGGCACCAAGATCGAGGTTCCGACTCTTGACGGGCACGTCAAGGTTACCGTTCCGGCCGGAACCCAGCCGAATACGATGCTACGTATTTCAGGAAAGGGAATCGGCCATCTGAAAGGAGGCGGCTGCGGCGATTTGTATGTCAGGGTGAACGTCTTTGTTCCCAGGGATGTCAGCGGAAAGGATCGTGATCTGCTGAAAGAGCTGAAAAAATCCTCCCACATCTGTCCGAACCACGGCGAGGAAAATCACGAAAAGAGCATCTTCGAGAAAGCGAAGGATATTTTCAGCTGAAGCGTTTCCGTCCTTGCCGATTTGAAAAAGAAAAAGCCGTCATCGTAATGTGACGGCTTTTTTATTGCTTTCGGGTTTTCCGATTCACATACCCATCGGGCTGGAGCGGGCCGCGTCGAGCACTTCCGGCGTGATACGGATGATGCCGTTCTTTTCAGCATAGACAGCGAGTGCGGCCTTGATTTTATCGGCGAAGAACGGGGGCATCTGACCGATGATTTCGAGAGCATCTTCACTCCACTGAAGCTTGTCGGCGCGGAAGGCTGAACGGGGTCTGGTAGAGAGACGGTACTCATTGTCGATTTCCTCCACGAACCCGGCAATGACCTCTTCGTCGCCGACCTGGTGAGGGGCGATCACCCTCTCGGCCAGAATCCGGTTGCGTATCAGATGAACCTTGAGCTGCGGCAGGTAGAGTGCCTGTGCCATCGGTTCGGGACTGCCGCAAGTCACGAAGAGGGCGACATTCTTGTTTTTGAGGCTGCGCTTCAGATTGCTCTGCACCAGTGCTCCAAGCAGTTGAGAAGAGACGACCAGGTAGTACACGGAAGCGCCAAGAATTACCACATCGAAATTGCTGACGAAACTGTAGTCGCCGGTTGCCTTGCAGCGGGCTTTTTCGACATAGGCCCCGGTTTCGGCGAGCTGCTGGCCAATCGAATCGATCAGTTTGTCGGTAGAACCGCCAGTGGAGCGGCTGTCATAGAGGATGATGGCTCTCATCTGGCCTTCGTTGTCGGGCGTCATAGAATAAGTTTTGTTGAATCAGCGAGCCTTGCCATAGGCATCCAGAATGTTCGTTGCGAACTCAGCAATCGCTTTAGGGTCACTGGTCTGATCTGGTGAGAACACTTTTTCGGCAAGGATCACCGGGCTGTCGAGATGCATTTTCAGTTGAGGCAGATAGAGAAACTGGGCCATAGGCTCCGGACTGCCGCAGATAACAAACAAGGCAACTTTTTTTCCTTTCAGCGCTGTTCTAAGGTTGCTTTGCGATAGTGCTCCGCTGAGCTGGGATGCGACAAGCAGGTAATAGATTGGTGCCCCGAGAAGCACGAGATCGAACTCCTCGACAAAACTGAAATCCCCGTTGTTCTTGCAGCGGGCTTTTTCCACATACGCTCCCGATTCTGCAAGCTTTCTGCCGATAGAATCAATCAGTCTGTCGGTCGAACCGCCGACGGACTGGCTGTCATAAAGGATAATTGCCTTCTTGGGCTTGTTGATGGTGCTGGTCATAAGCCTGACATTATGGTTTTGCCTGACTGTGGAATGTACTTCTATAATAAGACATTACTCTTTCATGGCAAAATCAGGAGTGTGGCGGGGGCGTTCCTCTTATTGTCCTGTGAGACCTATACGACTTATAAGTTCTATAGGTCGTATAAGTCCCATAAGTCTCATAAGAAAATGCCCTCTGCACCTGCCACCTCGCCCAACGCAAAAGGGCCACCTTTTCGGGTAGCCCTTTTGGTTGCAAAACTTCCGTTAAACCGGAGCTTACACGAACTGTGAGTAAATATTGATCAGATCGACGACGCGAGTGGCATAGCCAAGCTCGTTGTCGTACCATCCGACAATCTTTACCATGTTACCGGAACTCATGGTGAGCGGTGAGTCGAAGATGCAGGAGTGAGCGTTGCCGACGATGTCCGAAGAGACTATCGGATCGACGTTGTATTCGAGTATACCTTTCAGTGCCCCCTCTGCTGCGGCCTTCATGGCTGCATTGATCTCATCCTTGGTGGCTGCTTTTTCAACAATGACCGACAGGTCGGTGACTGAACCATCCGGTACGGGAACCCGCATGGCGAAACCGTCGAGTTTTCCAGCCAGTTCAGGCAGTACTTCACCGATAGCTTTGGCTGCCCCGGTCGAGGTCGGGATGATCGAGCAGGCGGCAGCGCGCGCACGGCGCAGATCCTTGTGCGGAAGGTCGAGGATGTTCTGGTCGTTGGTGTAGGCGTGTACGGTGGTCATGAAGCCTTTGACGATACCGAAGTTCTCGTGCAGCACTTTGGCCATCGGAGCGAGGCAGTTGGTAGTGCAGCTCGCATTGGAGACGATCTCCTCTGCGCCGGTGATGCTCTTGTCATTCACACCCATGACGATGGTGGCATCGATTTTGTCTTTGGCCGGGGCTGAAATGATCACTTTCTTTCCGCCTGCGGCAATGTGCTTCGATGCTGCTTCACGGCTGGTGAAGATACCGGTCGATTCGACGACAATGTTGGCACCGAGAGAGGCCCAGGGAAGCTGAGCGGGATCTTTCTGGGCGCAGATGGCGATACTTCTGCCATTGACAACCAGATTGTCGCCCTCGATGCTCACTTCGCCGTTGAATTTTTTATGAGAGGTGTCGTATTTGAGGAGGTGGGCAAGGGTCTTCACATCGGTCAGGTCGTTGATTCCGACGATCTCGATTTCCGGGTTGTCCACGGCCTGTCGGAAAACCAGACGGCCGATGCGGCCAAAACCATTGATGCCAACTTTTACTTTCGCCATGATGCGTTTTTAGTAGTATGGGTTAAATAAATATGAAAAACACTCTGCTCCGGATCGTTGAAAGTGGCCCCATAAATCGGGCGCATGTCGCCAAAGAAATGTCAGAAGATAGAAAAATAGAATATCGCTGGTGATATTTTTATGACTTTTTTTCAAAACTTTTCACCAGCAGCTCTTTCAGACCGCTGAAACTGCCATTGCTCAGGAGTACGACCACGTCGCCCGGCAGCCGTTCGGATTCGATGAAGCGGACAATATCCTGCGGATAATCATCGCTGCTTCCGGCTGCGAAGACTTTCTTGCCCTTCGCTTCCAGCTCACGGCAAAGCAGCGCAACGTCAAGCCTCTCTTCGGGGGCGTAGCGCTCCGGGCGATTTACCTTGCCGAGCACCACTGCCGATGCGTCGTCGAAGCACTCGGCCAGTTCGTGCTGGAAGATGTTGCGGGTGGTGGTGTTGGAACGCGGCTCGAAACAGGCCACGATGCGTCTGCCGGGATAGCGCTCCGCAATTGCGCCGAGAGTGAGGTGAACGGCTGTCGGGTGATGGGCGAAATCCTCGATGAGCGTGATGTGGCTCTCGTACTCACCGACCAGCTCCATCCGCCGTTTGGGGCGCCTGAAACTGATTAGGCCGCGTGAGATCGCTTCGAAGCTTACGCCAGCGCGTATTGCCGCTGCTGTTGCAGCCAGCGTATTCATGACATTGTAGTTGCCAAAGAGCGGCACGCTGATCCGGCCCAATGCTTCGCCGTCGCGGACGACGGTGAACGAGGTGCCATCGGTGTGTACAGATGTATCGGTCGCTGTCCAGTTTGCCTTTTCGTTCAGGGCGAAAGTTTCAATGCGGCAGAAAGCGTTGCCGGCAACCTCCATCGCGACGTGATCGTCTCCATTCACGATCAGCAGCCCATTCGACGGTACGAGGTTGACCAGCAGGCGGAAGCTCTTCCTGATGTCGTCGAGTGAGCTGAAAATATCCGCATGATCGAACTCGACATTATTGATGATGGCGATGTCAGGACGATAGTGCAGGAACTTGCTCCGCTTGTCGAAAAAGGCAGAATCGTACTCATCTCCTTCGGTCACAAAAAATCCCGTTTCGGAAAGTCCGGATGGACGGCAACCGTCGCCGAAATTCTCGGGGATGCCGCCGATAAGGAAACCCGGCAGCAGGCCGCCCGCTTCGAGCAGCCACGCCGCGAGCGAGGTGGTCGTGGTCTTGCCGTGCGTGCCCGCCACCACGATCGAGGTGTGGTGGCCGATCAGTTCGCGACTGACAAGTTCCGGCATCGAAATCAGCTCCATGTGGTGGACGAGCGCATACTCCAGGTCGGGATTGCCCCGGCTGATCGCGTTGCCTACCACGACCAGATCGGGCGAGGAGCTTTTCAGGTTCTCCGCCGAGAAGCCGTTGAAATAGCGGATGTTGTGGCTTTCGAGATAGGTACTCATCGGAGGATAGAGCTGGGTATCCGAGCCGGTGACGGCGTGGCCCATGTGCGACAGTGCCACGGCCACCGAAGCCATTGCCGTACCGCCGATGCCGATGAAGTAGATGGAACTCATGGTTTGTAAAAGGAGTGGAATTGGATAATGAGATTCAGGAGGGATTTATCCCGACGGACATTCATAACTCTTACATTCATGTTGCCCCGGTTTTCAAGCCGGGGTGAGAGTAGTATGCCTCCTCTCCCGGAACTATCCCAATAGTACAGAAAATCGCCAGCCCCGCAAAACAGATGAGGATTTGAGCATCGGCGCGGGATTGAGGCGATGAATCCGTATTATACCGGATCGATTTTCATATCACATCATCAGACCTCAATTCCATGCAGTTCATAGACCTCATCACCCAGAAAAACCGCATCCGCGAGAACCTCATGAAGCGCATCGAGCGGATCATCGACAGCGCCCAGTTCGTCATGGGGCCTGAAGTGCTCGAAGCCGAGAAAAAACTTGCCGAATACGTCGGCTCGAAGCACTGCGTTTCGTGCGCCTCCGGCACCGACGCGCTGCTCATTCCGCTCATGGCCAAAGGCATCGGCCCCGGTGACGCCGTGCTCACCACGCCGTTCACCTTCGTGGCCACCGCCGAGGTGATCAGCCTCGCGGGAGCGACGCCGGTGTTCGTCGATGTGCTGCCCGGCACCTTCAATATCGATCCCGATGGCGTCGCCCCGGCAGTCGAAGAGGCACGGCGCAAAGGACTGAATCCGAAGGCGCTGATTCCGGTTGATCTGTTCGGCCTGCCCGCCGAGTATGACCGCCTCGAAAAGGTGGCCGCCGAGCAGGGCCTCTGGATTCTCGAAGATGCCGCGCAGGGCTTCGGCGGCACGGTTGGTGGCAGGAAGGCCGGAAGCTTCGGTCTTGTCGGCGCGACCTCCTTCTTTCCAGCTAAGCCGCTCGGCTGCTACGGCGACGGCGGCGCGATCTTCACCAACGACGACGAGCTGCTGGAGCTGCTCGTCTCCATCCGCGTGCATGGTGGTGGGGAGGACAAGTACAACAATGTTCGCATCGGCATGAACGGACGCTTTGATGCCATCCAGGCGGCGGTCATCAACGAAAAACTGACCATCTTCGACGACGAACTCGACCGGCGTAACAAGGTCGCCGCCGCCTACAGCGCCCGCCTCAAGGATCGCGTCGAGGTTCCCGAGGTTCCCTCGGGATACACCTCCTGCTGGGCGCAATACTCCGTCCTCGCCAACTCCATTGACGACCGCACGAAGCTCATGGGAGCGCTGAAGGATGCGGGCATTCCTTCGGCGATCTACTACCCGATCCCGCTGCACCTCCAGAAAGCCTACGAAAACCTCGGCTACAAACCCGGCGACTTCCCGGTCACGGAAGATTTCAGCGCAAGGATTTTCGCCCTGCCGATGCATCCGTACCTGAAGGAAGAGGAGATCGAGCAGATTTGCGGGGTGATTACGGGGGCGTAATTTTCGGAACGCCGTCCCACACGCTTTCAGGACAGCGTTCCAATGGTTCCAATAGATCGGTAAGTCTATGGTATCCTCAATCTGCGTTACTTTGAACCATCACCACCAGCTAACAACCGTTGAGATTGTGGAGTGTTTACGAAAACTGAAGCTGGAGTGAATATGAGAGTTCAGGAGGAGATATTAGAAAAAGCTTTTGCGCTTTTTGTGGACTTTGTATCAAGACAAGATTCTCGATCATTTACGACTTTTTCTGATTCTTTATATGTGGATCAGGAAGAGAACTACAAGTATCAAGTCTATGATGAAGCTAAAAAATTTCTTGGTGGTAAAATATCTGATTATCAATGGAAAATTGAAGATGTTGGTTCAGGGAAAATTCAGAAATCGGTGAATCAGGCTATTAAAATTACAAGTAATAATCTTGTTTTTAGGAGTAATTTTCGTAGCTATTTGCCAGACCTACCAGATAAAGAACTTGAAAATATTTTATTTTCTTTTTACAAAAATAAAATAAATCCGCACGAGGCGTTTGATCTGTTTCAGGAAAAAGGCATTCCATATCAACTTATTGCATATTTGTTCTTTATCAAAGATAAGGATCAGTATCTCCCTATTTCTCAAGAACAATTCGATGCAATTTTTGCTGCGATGGGGTTGACCGATTTCAAGACAAGTAGAAACGCATCTTGGGAAAACTACTCGACGTTTATAGACATTATAAAAGATGTTCGAGAATTTCTTGTAAAAAAGGGTACTAAGCTGAAGTTCCAGAGTAGAAACAAAGCTAACCGTATGTAGCATAATAAGCTACAAGGGAAATCAGCTTCCGCGTACTGGGAACGCTTTGATGAGTTCGAAGACTTTTGCCTGTAACATCGTCGGTTTGGTATCCTGTTCGAATTCCGGGCTGTCTGGATCAAATTTCAGTTTGCAACGGTTTCGGCAAAGCGTACCCATTTCGGTCATCAGACTCGAAAAACTGTGCACTACCACACCTTCACTGTTCCGCCCTGTTCCTTTTTTCTTCTTAGCTGACTGAC
>Ga0233421_10000471_pt1 | contig 16831 bp, 13 predicted proteins | sample Watercolumn_Mata_3_FD_182725 | JGI IMG/M metagenome (GOLD analysis project Ga0233421, IMG submission 182725) | Freshwater microbial communities from Lake Matano, South Sulawesi, Indonesia - Watercolumn_Matano_2014_107_MG | ecosystem: Environmental > Aquatic > Freshwater > Lake | place... | reverse complement strand
CGCTCGCTGGTCGCTGCTCCAGGCGGGCTTCCCCATTGACGTGCCTGCCACTACGCTGGACTTCCAGTGCGGCTCCAGCCAGCAGGCCGTGCACCTGGCCGCCGCCCTGATCCAGAGCGGCGCCGCCGACATCGTCATTGCTGGTGGGGTGGAGGCCATGAGCCGCGTGCCCATGCTGAGCAACATCGCCAACGGCCCCGGCGATCCTTTTACGCCGCAGGTCGTGGAGATGTTCCAGCCGGTGTCGCAGGGCATCTCGGCGGAGGAGATGGCCCAGAAGTGGCACCTCAGCCGGCAGGACCTGGACGAGTTCAGCCTGCGCAGCCATCGCCTGGCCGCCGCGGCCACCGACGCCGGCTGGTTCCAGCGCGAGATCGTGCCCATGACGGTGACCCTGGACGACGGCACGGAATTCCTTCTGGACCGTGACGAGGGTATCCGCTACGACACCTCGCTGGAGAAGCTGGCCGGGCTCAAGCCCTCGTTCCTGGAGGACGGCAAGGTCACGGCGGGCAACTCCAGCCAAATCTCGGACGGCGCGGCGGCCCTGCTGCTCATGGGCCGGGACGTGGCCCTAAGGCTGGGCCTGAAGCCCCGCGCCCGTATCGTGGCGCAGGCTGTGGTGGGCGTGGATCCACACCTCATGCTCACCGGCCCCATCTACGCCACGCCCAAAGTCTTGCAGCGAGCCGGCCTGAAGCTGGCGGACATGGACTTAATCGAATGCAACGAGGCCTTCGCCTCCGTGGTGCTGGCCTGGGCGAAAGAGCTGCAGCCCGACATGCGCAAGGTCAACGCCCAGGGCGGGGCCATCGCCCTGGGGCACCCGCTGGGGGCCAGCGGGGCCAAGCTCATGGTCACCCTGCTGCACGCCCTGGAACGCACCGGCGGGCGCTACGGCCTGCAGACCATGTGCTGCGGCGGGGGCATGGGCACGGGGACCATCGTGGAGCGGTTGGCATAGAGGGCGTCTTTACAAAGGCCGTAGTCAGCCATGAAGCGTAGCGTGTTGCGTGTTCCGTGTTCCGTTTTTCGTCACGCAACACGCAGCACGCAACACGTGCGGTTTGGAGGCAGACAACGTGAGCTGCAACCGAGTTGTCTTGCAGTTCCTGGCCTTCCCCATCGTCATGGCGCAGGGGTAGGTCTTGACAATTGCTGGGCTTTGGGGTAAGATAGCCCTGGTCGTGCTAGATGGGGAGCTAGCGGTGCCCTGTACCCGCAATCCGCTACAGCGGGGTCGAATTCCCCCTCGAGGTCGGACCGTTTGGGACTGCCTGAGCGAAGTGGCGTTGAATATCGGGTCCGGCGCGGCAGGAGCATGCCCAACCCCGCCAGGTTCGGAAGAAAGCAACGGTCAGCATTCTCTCCTGGGTGCCGCCGGGCGACCTGGTAGGAGCCGGCTGGCTCTGGCAAGCTGGGCGATCTTGGTCAACAGGGGGTGCACGACCAGAAGGCTAAACCTCGGGCCGCCGTGGCCATCCGCCGCGGCGGCCTTTTTTATGGAGCGTAGGGGCGAAGCATTTGCGCCTCAAAACGCAGCGTGCTCACCTGTTCAGGCTGGCCATCCTAAACTGGGGTGAACTCTGCTCTGGTGGGCAAATGCTTCGCCCCTACATCGCATGTTCAGAAGACACTGGAAACAAATAGTGGTCATCATCCTGCTTTTGGCGACGTTGCAGGGCGATGCCATACCGGTCGCCCGCTACTTTGATTATCGGCTGGGGGCGCTGGTGGGGGCGCAGGTGTTCAATTTCCTGCGCTGGGAAGTGGGGGCGGTCACCGATAAGCTGGCCGGGCGCTCGGCCGCTCTCAAGGCCCGCGACCTCAGCCCGGCCGAACGCGACCAATTGCTGGCGGAGTACTTCACCCTGGCAGATCGCCTGGGCCAACTGCAGGACGAGATTCAGCGACGGCACAGCCAGGGAGAGCCGCTGGATAGTGAGCAGTTAAAATCGCTGCAGAACGAGCTGGCTCGGGTGCGGGCGCGGCACACGGCGCTGGAGAACCAGGTGGAGGCCATCATCGCCGGGCAGGTCGAGACCGTGCTGGCAGAGCAGGGGTTTGCCGCGCCGGCCGTCCTGCGCTGGCTGGGGGACTCGTTCCCGCCGGTGGAGTTCGAGTTCGACCGGCTGCCTTTTTATCTCATCATCTCGCCGCGGGAGAGGATCGAGCTGCAAAAGGGCATCTACCTGCGGGCCGACCTGAGCTGGCCGCAGATCGAGGCCCTGGAGGCGCAGATTGACCGCCTGGGCGTCTCCGCGTACGTCACCGGCATTGGCGGGGTGTCCACCTACCCCAGCATGCTCTTTGAGACGGCGCCTTTTGAGTTCGCCATCTTCGCCGCCGCCCACGAGTGGTTCCACGACTACCTGGGCCTGCGGCCACTGGGCTGGAGGTACACACAGAGCGGCGACCTGGCGGCTATCAACGAGACCGTGGCCAGCATCGCCAGCAACGAAATCGGCGATATGGTGTATGCGCGCTATTACGGGCGAGAGCGAGCGAAAGAGCCGGAGGAGCCGATCGTGCCGCCGCTGGAGCAGCCGGGGGAGTTTAATTTCAATCGAGAGATGCGGCGCATCCGCCTGCGCGTGGACGAGTTGTTGTCGGCAGGCCAGGTAGCAGAGGCGGAGACCTTCATGGAGGAGCGCCGCCAGTTCCTGGGCACGAAAGGGTATTCTCTGCGCAAGCTAAATCAGGCCTACTTTGCCTTCCACGGCTCCTACGCCGATGCGCCGACGTCGGTGGATCCGCTGGGCGGCCAGCTCAAGGAGCTGCGACGGCGCAGCCCCTCGCTCAGGGCCTTCATTGACACCGTCTCCACCTTCAGCAGCCGGGCGGACGTGCAGGCGGCGCTGGGGAAATAAGAGGATTGGAGATTAGAGACTAGAGATTGGAGACTTATCTCAATCTGTAATCTAAAATCTGCAATCTGCAATCCCATTAGTGTGGCGACTTAACCTTGCGGTAGACGAAGATGCCGGCCAGGACGAGCACGATGAGGATGATGGGGATGTCGAAGGGACGCATCACGGCCCGAATCTCCTCCCAGTGCTCGCCGGCCAGGTAACCGGCGTAGGACAGCCCGGCGCTCCAGGGCAGTGACCCGACGAAGCTGTAGATGGTGAACTTGACCACGTTCATGCGGGCTACGCCGGCGGGAAAGGCGATGAAGGTGCGGATGACCGGCAGCAGGCGGGAGAAGAACACGGCAGGCTCGCCGTAGCGGGCAAACCAGCGGTCGGCCAGATCCAGGTCGTGCTTGCTGATCAGGATGTAGCGGCCATAGCGCTCGATGAGGGGGCGCCCGCCCCACATGCCCACGGCGTAGGCCAGCAGCGAGCCCAGGACGTTGCCCACGGCCCCGTAGAAGCCGGCCAGGAGATTGCCGGAGAGGGCGGGAAGACCGGCGTTCTTTACCAGCATCCAGCCGGCCAGGGGCATGGTCACCTCGCTGGGCAAGGGGATGCAGGCGCTCTCGATGAGCATGGCGACGACCACGCCCGGCCAGCCCACGGTGTTGAGCAGATTCTGTAGAAAGGCGATGATCTGGGCTTCCAGTTCGGCCAAAGGAAACCTCCCTAAATTTTATGACCGGCCTGCCGCCGGATGGCAGCCATTATACAGGGTTTGGCCGCCAGGGTCAAGCTTGATTTGCCGGCTGATAGGGCCCTGTCAAAGTCAGCATCGCGTCATTGCGAGCGCAGCGAAGCAATCTCTCTCATGGCGCAACAGTGAGATTGCTTCGCCCTGCGGGGCTCGCAATGACACTTGGACGGACTTTGACAGGGCCCTGGCCGGCTGACCACGGGCATTCAGTTCACAGGCGCAACCAGCCAGATACATCCCTGCTTTCAGGGTCTCGGCCAGCCGTGCCAGAGTGCGCCCACGAAATACCAGGCTAACCAAGCGGGCAAAGAACGTGGCCGGCAAGCGTTCCATGCAGGCAGTGTTGAGCACACGAGCAAACTGAAGTATTGACAAGCAGCATATTCGTGTGGTATAATAAAATCAGCGCCAGATGGCGCCGGTGAGGCGGAATAGGTCAGTGTATTTGATGGCGGCAGTGCCCACAGGAGGGCAAGAATGCAGACCTGGCTCTTGGCGCGCTGTGCCTGGAAGACTGTAACTGTTGTAGACAACCGACTTGTGCCTGAGCGGCGGTTGTCCGGGCTTTCCCTGCCCGGACGACGGTCGCTTTTTGTTTGTGGGGATGTTCAGCGCATCGCAGCGAGGAGGTGATGCCATAGTCAATCATCTTTCCAGTCGTGAGGCAGGTTCGAATCAAAACACAAGAGGAAGGGAAAACAAATGAAACAGTATACCGCCGAGTTCTTCGGCACATTCTGGTTGGTTCTGGGGGGCTGCGGCAGCGCGGTCCTCGCCGCCGCCTTTCCCAACGTGGGCATCGGGCTGCTCGGAGTGGCCCTGGCGTTTGGTCTCACCGTCTTGACTATGGCCTACGCCATCGGTCACATCTCCGGCTGCCACCTCAACCCCGCCGTCTCCATCGGACTTTGGGCAGGCAAGCGCTTTCCGGCGAACAAGCTCTTGCCCTACATCGTCGCCCAGGTGCTCGGAGCGGTGGTCGCTGGCGCTGTTCTGTTTCTGATTGCCAGCGGTAAAACCGGCTTCAGTCTCTCCGCCGGTTTTGCGGCGAATGGCTACGATGCCCATTCTCCGGGCGGGTACTCCCTGCTCGCCGCCTTTGTTTGCGAGGTTGTGATGACACTCATGTTCTTGCTCGTGATCATGGGCGCCACCGACAAACGGGCGCCGCAGGGATTTGCACCTCTCGCTATTGGCTTGGCCCTCACGCTGATTCACCTGATCAGCATTCCCGTCACCAACACATCTGTGAATCCGGCGCGTAGCACCGGCGTTGCCGTATTTGTGGGGGGTTGGGCTTTGGCCCAACTCTGGCTTTTCTGGGTAGCTCCCATCATCGGGGGCGCCCTCGGCGGCCTCGCCTACCGCTACCTCTTAGAAAAGGGCGAATAGCGCCTGTCCTGGCTGGTCGCTGCAGCCACGCTACTGGCGTGGAGCGGCGTGGCTGCAGCTTGAGCCTGGGGCACACGTGCTCCGCGCCTGGATATTCCCACGAGATACGCATCACCGGTATCTTGAACAAGGAGGAATCTCCTATGGGACAACCTTCAGGACAGGTCTCACGCAGGGCAAGACTGCGCTACGCCTTTGACAACACCATGTCCAAAGGCGCCATCGCCCTGATCGGCTGGCTGGCGGTGGTGGCCGCCGTGGTCATCCTCGCCGTTGCCCTGTTCGTCTGGTTCGCGGCGCTTTCTACCGAGCAGAATATCGTGGACCAGGCCTGGGTGTACCTGTTGAACACTTTGGGTTGGGACCCCATGACCGGCAGCCCCTGGGTCACCAGATTGGCCTCTTTCGTCGTCGCTCTGTGTAGCGTCTTTGTGATGAGCGCGCTCATCGGTGTGATTACCACCGGCATCAACAGCAAGCTGGAGGAGCTGCGCAAAGGACGTTCCAGGGTCATTGAAACCGGTCACACCGCCATCCTGGGCTGGTCGGCCGCGGTGTTCACCATCATTCCCGAACTGGTGGTGGCCAACGAAAACCAGCCCAAGTCCACTATTGTCGTCCTGGGTGACAAGGACAAAGTGGAGATGGAAGACGCGATCCGGGACAAGGTAGGCGCCACCGGGCGCACCCGTATCGTCTGCCGCACCGGCAGCCCGATGTCCATGACCGATCTGGAGATCGCCAGTCCCCAGACCGCCAAATCTATCATCATCTTGCCCCCGGAGACTGACGGTGATCCGGATGCAAGCGTGATCGAGACGCTGTTGGCTATCGTCAACAGCCCCAACCGCCGAACTGAACCTTACCACATTGTGGCCGCGCTACAGGACCCCAGGAACCTGGATGTGGCGCGCCTGGTCGGGCGGGAGGAGGTGGAACTGGTGTTGGTGGGCAATCTCATCGCCCGCATTACGGCGCAGACCTGCCGACAGTCGGGCCTGTCGGTGGCGTATACGGAACTGCTGGACTTTGGCGGTGACGAGATCTACTTCAAGGCCGAACCGGGGCTGGTGGGCAAGACCTTTGGCGAAGCCTTGCTGGCCTACGAGGACTCGGCAGTGATCGGACTGTGGCCCGGCGGATCAAGTCCACGGCTCAACCCGCCGATGAGCACCAACATTCAGGAGGGAGATCGGATTATCGCCATTGCCGAAGACGACGACAAGATCTTGCTCTCCGGGCTGACAGACCTGAGGATCAACGAGGCGGCGATCCGTATGGTTCAACCTGCCCCACCCGATCCCGAGCATATACTCCTGTTGGGCTGGAATAATCGCGCCACGACCATCATCAACGAACTGGACAATTATGTCGCGCCTGGCTCGACGGTCACGGTAGTGTCTGGCTTTGCCAACCGTGAGACAGAGGTCCTCCAGGGTTGTCCAGGGTTGAAGAATCTGCGCGTGACGCTCCAACAAGCGGATACCACCAGCCGGCGTGTCCTGGACGGATTGCCCTTGGGGACGATCAAACACGTGATCCTTCTGTCCTATTCTAACGACCTCGCTGCTGAACAGGCCGATGCCCATACGCTGATCACCCTGCTGCACCTGCGCCACATGGCCCAACGCAAGGGGTATTCGTTTTCCATCGTCAGCGAGATGCTGGATGTCGGCAAGCTGGATCTGGTCCAGGTCACGCACGCCGACGATTTTGTGGTCAGCGATAAACTGATCAGTTTGATGCTCTCCCAGATTTCTGAGAACAAGGCGCTTGGCCCTGTCTTTGCCGACCTCTTTGATCCGGCGGGATCGGAGATTTACCTCAAGGCGGCGGCGGACTATGTGGCGCTGGGTGAGCCGGTGAACTTTTACACCGTGGTAGAGGCAACCCGGCGGCGAGGTGAGGTGGCGTTGGGCTACCGGCTACAGGCACACGCCGGCGACGCGAAAAAGGCCTACGGCGTGACCCTGAACCCGGACAAGTCGGTCCCGGTCACATTCGCGCCGCAGGACAAGATCATCGTTCTCGCCGAGGACTGAGGAAAGGCGGTCGGTGATTCTCGGGTTGATGCGTTATGGCAAATCCAGAGAACGATTCCCTTCTGCTTGGCGGCGCGAAAGAAGAAAGGAGGTGATGGTGACAAGACGATTTCCCATTGTAGCGGTAAGCAAAGAGGGGTTCTCTTATGGCCGGTGAGGGACCCCATCTTCAGAACCAAGTCATCGGCCAACATCAACAGAGGAGGTAGGTCAAATGTCGGACATTGCCTATTACCAGGTCCTGAAGGATGCGAAAACCACCCTGACTCCCGGCGGTGAGCCATGGATAAGAAAATGGACGGCACCCGACGACATCAATCTCGAAGAAAGGGCGGTCCTGACCTTCATGGCCGATCCGAATCGTGAGGCCGACCTGACTCTGGAAATCAAAGTCAACGGCAGCGTCGTACGATCTCCCAGCTTCATAGGTGGTGTCCAGCGCGGGATGTGGGAGGTTCTAGGCGATTCAGACTTGGAGAAGGGTAAAAACGAGTTTTGCTTTGCCGTGACGGAGGGAACAGGGACTCTGGCTATTAGCGACGTCGTCCTGTGGTATAAGCGAACTATCGCCTAAAAGCTACGGCGCCTAATTCGTTGTCGGCCCTGCATGAGTTGTGAGCCATACCTCTATCCAACCGCCAGCCACGGGCCCACCCTGAGCCAGCCCCGTGGCTGGCACATGCAGAATTCACTGAGGAGGCGACAAAATGAAGGATTCCAAAAGATTCAAAAAATTCACGATCCTGCACTCCAACGACATGCACGGCGATTTCCTCGCCGAGGCGCAAGGCGCGGAGGGCAACCTGATCGGCGGATTGGCCCTGCTCTCGGGCTACATCAACAAGGTGCGCAAAACCGAAAAGAACGTCCTCTACCTGATTTCCGGCGACATGGTGCAGGGCTCCATGATTGACTCGGAATACAAGGGCGTCTCGACGATGGAAATCATGAACTACCTGGCGCCGGACGTCGTGACGTTGGGCAACCACGAACTGGACTATGGGCTACCGCACCTGCTCTTCCTGGAAAAGATGGCGAATTTCCCCATCGTGAATGCCAACCTGTACATCAGGAAATATTTCAAGCGGTTGATGCGGCCCTATCTGATCCTCAACGTGGAGGGCTTCGACGTCATGTTTATCGGCATCACCACGGAGAAGGCACTCGAAGCGCTGAAAAAGGACGCCACCATCGGGACCTTCATCGGGCTGGAGGATGCCTCTGCCGAAGTCGGCAAGATCTGCAACGCATACAAGGATCAAGACATTGACCTGACGATTCTCCTCACCCACATTGGCTTTGAGCCAGACAAGGAACTGGCGGCGCTGCTTGATCCTGCCTGGGGTGTGGATATGATCATCGGCGGACATTCGCACACCATCCTGGAGCAGCCAGCGGTCGTCAACAACATCCTCATTGCGCAAGCCGGGACGGGCACTGACCAGATCGGGCGCTTTGACATTGTGGTGGACGACGACACCAACAGCATTGTGGAGTGGAAATGGCAACTGATTCCGGTTGACCCGAACCTGGCTGAGCCGGATGCCGAATTGCAAAAGTTCATTGACTCGTTCAAAGAGGTCGTGGATCGCAAGTACAACGCGCTGCTCTGCCGCCTGGCACAAAAACTGACTCATCCGCGCCGCATCGAAGAAACCGCCTTGGGCAACCTCTTCGCCGATATCTTCGCCGAGCGCGCGGGCGTAGATGTGGTTTTCGTCGGCAGTGGTGCGATCCGGGGAACGGAGATGGGTCCGTTGGTGACGTTGGGAGACCTGTACAAGATCTTCCCCTACGAAGATACCCTGCTCAAGTTTACCATCACGGGAGCACAACTCAAGCAAATCTTCGGGCACTTTATGCGTCCCGAAAACAGGACCGGCGCAGGTGAGTGTTTCCAAGTCAACCGCGGTGTCCAAGCCATCTATGACAACGCCCGCCACGCTCTGCAATCGCTGAGCATCAAAGGCAAGCCGGTGGCTGACGACGCGCCTTACACGATCTCAATTGATGGCTACCGCCACAAAAACTCGGACACCCTCCTTAGCCTCTCCAACGCGGATCTGACCGCGCTGGCTGCCTCGCAGGTAATCGCCACCTCCGGACGCGATGTGCTGGAAGAGTATCTGCGTGCGCATCAGAATCTCAACAGCCAGGTGGAAGGACGCTTGCAATACCGGTAAAGAACCATGAAGCTGGCGATCATTCGGAGCGCGCCTGCTCAGAAACTCGGTTCGTAGTAGCGACTTTAGTCGTCCGTCTGCGGTACAGGCTACTGGCCGCGGCGGCCCCCGTTTCGGGGAAGTCGCTACTACGAACTGCCGGGCGTTTCTGCGCTTGCGCATGCCGCCCAACGGCATGAGGTTCTCAGAATGGAATACAGCAATTTACACTATGGGATGGTAAAGTGTGGTGGTTAGAACGTAACTGTATTGCTCATAGCGAAGTGAGACAATCAGGCCCGGAATTTTTGTGAGGTTCCGCCCTTCCCAAAAACCTCCAGAGGGGGTATAATCATGAGCGGGGAGGTGCAGGACCATGACTACCAAGACCCAGCGGTGCTGGAGCGCCGAAGAGAAGCTACACATCCTCGAAGAGGGCCGACAAGCCGGTCAGGCCATCAGCGAGGTGTGCCGCCACCATCAGATCGCCCCAGGCCAGTTCTACGCCTGGGAGAAGCAGGCCCGCCAGGGGGCCCTGCAAGCCCTGCGCAATGCCCCACGGGGCCGCAAGCCAGCCGATCAGACAGTGCCACTGCAGGCCGAGATCGCACGGCTGCACACGGTCATTGCCGAGCTCAGCGCCGAAAACCTGCAACTCAAAAAGGGGCTCTGGCCCTAGAACCCCACCGCCACTACGCTGCGGCGGAGAAGGCCTTGATCCTGGAGACGGTGGAGCAGGCTCAAGAACAGACTGACCAAGCAGCGTTAGCCATCCTGGAACAACTGCAACTCCCTGCTGCCACCTACTATCGCTGGAGGGCGAGGGCGCAGGAAGGGCGTCTGGCCGATCGGGTAGTCATACCGCACTATCAGGCTCTGCCACCGACACCCGAAGAAGTCGCCGCGGTGCGGGCCTTTGCTCTAGATCACCCGGCCACAGGCTACAAGCGGCTGACCTGGCTGCTGGTGGACAAAAACGTGGCTTTCTTACGGCCCTATCAGGTCTACCGCCTTCTGAGCACAGAAGATCTGCTCTGCCGGCGGCCTGTGTCTGCACCAGAAGCCTTGAAACGGCCCCCGGAGCCGGATCACCCTGACCAGGTGTGGCACGTTGACCTGATGTACCTGTACATCCGACCGCGTTGGTACTACCTGGTGGACATCCTGGATGGCTACAGCCGCTTTCTGGTGCATTGGCGCCTGAACTTGACCATGGCGGCCGACACGGTGACCCTCACGGCCCAGGAGGCTTTGGACAGGTTGCCGCATCGTCTGCCAGGTGAGCCGCAGATTGTGCGTGATCATGGCAGCCAGTTCGTCAGCGCCGAATGGCGGATGTTTGTGCAAGCCAGCGGGGTCACAGACATCGCCACGCGGGTAGCGCACCCACAGTCCAACGGCCGGCTGGAGCGGCTACACCGGACACATCGGGAAGAAGGGCTGGTGGGCGAGGCTCCAGACGACTACTACCAGGCCCTGGAGGGCATGGCGGGTTGGAGTCACTACTACAACTACGAGCGTCCACACTCAGCGCTCCACTACTTGCGTCCGGAGGACTACTATCGTGGCGACCCTGTGGCCCGTCTGGCGGAGCGCGAGCGGAAACTGGCTCAAGCTGCCGAAGCCCGTGCAACCTACTGGCGAGATCACGCTGTTGTTGTTAAGGAACGGGGGACCCCTCACAAAATTGAAGGGGCGTTTTGTTCATGCACGTTATGTAGGGACACCACCCAAACTTCGACCACCAAGACTTTGCCGCCCCTCCTGCCCGCCGTAAGGCGGGCTTTTTTTGTGCGCTGAGGGGCGAGATGGCACTGGGGGACTTGGCAAACTAGCCGCAACGTGGTAAAATGGGGGTAGACAATTCGGCGACGAGGGGGGTGAGCGAGATGTCCGGACATTCTAAATGGGCGCAGATCCGCCGCCAGAAGGGCGTCAACGACGCCAAGCGCGGCCAGATGTTCACCAAGGTGGGGCGGGAGATCACGGTCGCTGCCCGCCAGGGAGGCGGCGACCCCAATGCCAACTATCGCCTCCGCTTGGCCGTCCAGAAGGCCAAGCAGATCAATATGCCCCAGGAGAACATCGAGCGGGCCATCAAGCGCGGGGCGGGCGGTAGCGAAGGGGCAGCCCTGGAGGAGTTCACCTACGAGGGCTACGGCCCGGCAGGCGTGGCCCTGCTGCTGGAGGTAGCCACCGACAACCGCAATCGTGCCGCCGCGGAGATTCGCAACGTCTTCACCCGCAACGGTGCCAACCTGGGCGCGACGGGGTGCGTGGCCTGGCTCTTCGATCCCAAGGGCGTCGTCATCGTGGAGGCCGACGGCCAAGATGCCGAGGAGATCGGCCTGCTGGCCATTGACGCCGGGGCCGACGACGTGCGCATTGATGGCCGCACCATCGAGATCTATACCCAGCCCAACGACCTGGAGTGGGTACGGGAGACCATGGCCAAGCGCAAGCTGAACGTCGTCTCGGCGGAGCGCACCATGCTGCCCAAGAGCCTCGTCTCCCTGGATGAGGCCGCGGCCCTGAAGACCCTGCGCCTGGTGGACAGGCTGGAAGAGCTGGACGACGTGCTCAAGGTCTACTTCAACGCTGACATCCCCATCGCAGTCATGGAGAAGTACGAGGGGTAGGATGGGCGAGGCAAGCTCTACCACGCCCGCGGTTGCAGATTCCGCAATCCGCAATCCGCAATCCGCAATCCGCAATCCCCCGGCTGGGCACCTGGTCTTGGGCATAGACCCCGGCACGGCAATCACGGGCTACGGCCTGGTGCGCGGCGAGAGAGAGGCTCTTTCCCTGGTGGAGTACGGCACCATCACCACGCCCGCCGGCGAGCCCCTGGCGGCGCGGCTGGTCATGCTCTATCAGAGGCTGCTGGAGCTCATCGCCCAGCAGCACCCCGACGCCGTGGCCGTGGAGGAGCTCTTCTTCGCCCAGAACACGCGCACCGCCCTGGCGGTGGGGCAGGCCAGGGGCGTGGTTCTGTTAGCCGCCGCCAACGCCGGCCTGCCCGTGCACGAGTACACGCCCCTACAGGTCAAGCAGTCGCTGACCGGCTATGGCCGGGCCAAGAAGGCCCAGGTGCAGCGGATGGTGCGCTGGCTGCTCCATCTTGAGCAGATCCCCCAGCCCGACGACGCCGCCGATGCTCTGGCCGTGGCTATCTGCCATTTGCGCGCTGCTCGCTAGCGGGATGTAGCGTGTCTGCAAAAATGGGCCACAGCCATGTGGCGTAGTAGATGATTGAGTGGTAGCGTGTTGCGTGTTTCGTGTTCCGTTATGCGCCACGCCACACGGAACACGCACCACGCAACACGGACGATGATTGTAGGCTTGCGTGGCGTCTTGGAAAATCGGGAAGGCGACGCCCTCGTCGTGGAGGTGCAGGGGGTGAGCTACCGGGTGCACGCCCCGGCCTCCACCCTCAGCCGCGTGGGCGCCGTGGGCGAGGCCGTCAAGCTGTACACCCACCTCTACGTGCGCGAGGGCGCTCTGGCCCTCTACGGCTTCGCCACCGCCGACGAGCTGACCCTGTTCGAGCAACTGCTCACCGTCTCCGGCGTGGGCCCCAAGGCGGCGCTGGCCCTCCTCTCCGCCTTTGCCCCGGAGACGCTACGCACGGCCCTGGTGCAGGGCAACGTGGACTTGCTCACCCGCGCCCCCGGCATCGGCAAGAAGACGGCGGGGCGCATTGTCCTGGAGTTGCGGGGCAAGATTGACCTGGGGGCCCTGGGCACCCCGGCGCTGAGCGGGCCGGACGCCGAGGTGGTGGCCGCCCTCACCAACCTGGGCTACCCCGCCAGCGAGGCCCAGCGGGTGGTGGCCGCCCTGCCCCAAGACAGCGAGCTCTCCGTAGCCGAAAAAATTCGGCTGGCGCTGCAAGCCTTCGCCAGCCGATAAGGGATTAACCACCAAGACACCAAGAACACCAAGTTTTAATTTTTTGTGTCTTAGGGTAAACCTGTCAGGTCTCCAAGACCTGACAGGTTTTTTATTCTTGTAGCGGCACAAACTGGAACTTGTCTACGTCCACCAGCCCGCGGTCGGTGAGCTTGAGCGAAGGGATGACGGAGAGGGCCAGGAAGCTCAGGCTCATGAAGGAGTGGCCGGAGGTGGCCCCCATCCGGGCCAAAGCCCGCTCCAGGCTGGCCACTTTTTCGGCGACCTGCTGGATGGGCAACGGCGACATGAGACCGGCAATGGACAGCGGCAGCGCCTCCACCACCCGCCCCCCCTTGGCTACAGCCAGTCCCCCCTGCATGTCAATTACCGTCTGCACCGCCACCAGCATGTCCTCATCGTTCGTGCCCACGACTACGATGTTGTGAGCATCGTGGGCGACCGAGGAGGCAAAGGCCCCCTCCTGCAGCCCAAAGCCCTGCACCAACCCCAGACCGATGTTGCCCGTGGCGTGATGCCGCTCCACTACGGCAATCTTCAGAATATCGCGCCCCGTGTCGGAGACGATCTCGCCGTTGCGCAGGGGCGCTTCGGCCCACAAATGCCGGGTGACAACCTGATTGGGCACCAGGCCGATGACCCGCGCCTTCCCCGGCCGGCCCGGCAGGCGGAAGCTGTGGGCGTGCAGCGGTTTGACCTGCACCGTGTCCAGGGCCACGGCAAAATCGGCGCTCTCCAGGCGGAAGAGCGGCCGCCCCCGCTCGGCCACGATGCGCCCCCGCTTGATGACCAGCTCGACGTTGAAATCCTGGAAATTGTCCACCACGATCAGATCGGCGATGTAGCCCGGAGCCACGGCGCCGATGTCCCGGAAGTGGAAGTACTCCGCCGGGTTCATCGTGGCCATCTGCACGGCCTTGATGGGCGATAGACCCTCGGCGATGGCCAGGCGCACCAGGTGGTTCATGTCGCCATCGGCCAGGATGTCGCCGGGGTGGCGATCGTCGGTGACCAGCATGCAGCGGGACGGGTTGTACTGCTTGATGATCGGCAGGAGGGCGCGCAGGTTCTTTTCCGTCGAGCCTTCGCGTACCATGAGCCACATGCCCAGGCGCAGCTTCTCCAGGGCCTCTTCCGGGGCGATGGACTCGTGATCGGAATGGACACCGGCGGCGACGTAGGCGTTGAGGTCCTTGCCGGAGAGCCCCGGGGCGTGCCCGTCCACGACCAGGCGCTGAATCTCCACCAGCTTGATCTTGTCCAGGACGGAGGTATCGCCCATGAGCACGCCGGGGTAGTTCATGATCTCGCCCATGCCCAGCACGCGGCGCTTCTCCAGGAGCACGTTCAAATCGTAGGCTTCCAGCACGGAGCCGGGCGTCTCAAAGGGCGAGGCGGGGACGCAGGAGGGCAGGACGGCGAAGACGCCCAAAGGCGTCTTCTTACTGGAGGCGAGCATGAGCTTGATGCCCTCCAGCCCCAGGACGTTGGCGATCTCGTGGCAGTCAATGATTACCGTGGTTGTGCCCTGGGGGACGACGGCCTGGGCGTACTCCGGGATGGGGAGCATGGAGCTTTCGATGTGCACGTGGCCGTTGATGAGGCCCGGCATGACGTAGTGCCCGGCCACGTCAATGGTCTGCAGGCCGTCGTACTGGCCCAGGCCGACGATGGTGTGCCCCTGGATGGCGATGTCGGTGGTGTAGATCTCCTCGGAGAAGACGTTGACCAGGCGAGCGTTCTTGATCACCAGGTCAGCGGGCTCCTGGCCGCGGGCGGTAGCGATGATCTCCTTGAGGCTCATACTGGCCCTCCCAAAGCAGCAAGTGAGGTTACGAAGGGACGCAGATGAACGCAGAATTTTTATATTTATCTGCGGCAATCAGCGTTGATCTGCGTCCTGTTACGGTTTGATCCAGACGAGCTCCAGCGGCTCCTGGCCGGGCGGGCCCATAGCGCCTTTGTACTCCCCGTTCACCGTGACGTAGGTGCTCCCCGGCACGCCCGATTTGATGGCCACGCGGTTGCGGCCACTCCAGGAGCGCACCGTCACCGGCTCCAGGATGCCCTCGAAGGCCACCGCATCGTCTACGGTCACGCGCAGCCAGACGCGATCCAGCACCCGCACGTCCACGACTATGCCAGGCGGCGCGGGCGTGGGGGTGAGGGCAGGCGTGGCTGTAGGGGTTTCAGGTTCCACGTTCCATGTTGGGGTTGGCGCAGGGGTTGACGTGGAACTTGGAACTTGGAACGTCGCTGTCGGCGTGGGGGTGGCGCGGGTAAACAGGGTCACAAGGCGCTGCCCGTAAGGCTGCCCGTAGCGCTGGTAGGCCAGGAAGCCGGCCACCAGCAGGGCGATGACCAGCAGCGGTACCCAAACGATGGCTGCGTTGAAGGGCGTGGTGGGTCCCAGGGGGCGCGCCAGGGGCTGGATGGGCGCGGCGGCTGCGGGGGCCGGCGGGGCGCTGGGCGGGCTGACCTCTGGGGCCGCCTTCTGTTCCTCGGCTGGTGCTCCGCGCTGGGCGCGATAACGCGCCAGCAGCGGCTCGGGGTCTAGCCCCAGGTAAATGGCGTAGCTCTTGAGGAAGCCGCGCCGGTACACCTCCCCCGGCAGGCGCTGGAAATCGTCCTGCTCCAGCGCCTCCAGGAACTTCTGGCGCACCTTGGTGGCCTCCTCGGCCTCGGCCAGGCTGATCCCCCGCGCCTCTCTTGCCTGGCGCAGGGTCTGGCCCACGGTCTCGGTCAATTTTTCTCCTTGTACGAGGTATGGGGTACGAGGGATGAGGTACGAGGTATGAGGTATGGGGTACGAGGGATGAGTGACGAGGAAAACCTCGTAACTCATAACTCGTCTCTCGTCCCTCGTTCCTCATTCCTCGTTCCTCGTCCCTCATTCCCTCCGCACAGCAATGTAGATGCTGGCGCCCGGATCGTAGGGCGAGCCGGGGGCGGGCGTGGTGCTGAGCACGGCCCCCACCGGCACCGCCCGGAGCACTTCGGGTGGCAAATCGCCAGCGCCCTGGCGATTGATGCCGGCGACGATCAGCCCGGCCTCCTTCAGGATGGCCAGCGCCTCCACCTCTGGCTTGCCGATCACGTTGGGCACGAGGCGTTTGGGTGAGCCGGCGCTGACGACCACGGCCACGGTGCTGCCGCGCGGCACGGCGGTACCCGGCGCCGGGTCCTGGCCCATGACCAGCCCCGCGGCTACCTGCACGCTCTGGGCGTCCTGGCGATTGACGCGCAGGCCCAGGGCCGAGAGGCTGCTCTGCGCCTCGTTGAAGGGCAGGTTGACCACGTTGGGCACGCTGAGCACATCGGCCCCGCGGCTGACCACCACGCCGATCGTGGTGCCGCGTTTGGCCCGGCTGCCCGGCGCTACTCCCTGGCTGACGATGCTGCCCGAAGGGACGCGGCTGTCAAATCGCCACTCCAGAATCTCCAGCTTGAGCTCCAGGGGCTTCAGCTTCTCTTCCGCCTGGGTAGAGGTGAGCCCCACCACGTCGGGCACGGTGACGTCCGGCGATGGCGTGGGTAGGACGGGCGTGGCCGTGGGCGGCAGGGCCGTGCTGATGACCAGGGTGGGCGTGGGCGTAGCCTCGGGGAGATACTGGCGATAGTAGATGTAGGCCCCCACCAGGACGAAGCCCAGGAAGAAGAGCGCACCCACGAGCAGGTTGATGCCGACGGTGGAGGGTGTGCGCAGGGGCTTGG
>Ga0233421_10000469_pt1 | contig 16852 bp, 16 predicted proteins | sample Watercolumn_Mata_3_FD_182725 | JGI IMG/M metagenome (GOLD analysis project Ga0233421, IMG submission 182725) | Freshwater microbial communities from Lake Matano, South Sulawesi, Indonesia - Watercolumn_Matano_2014_107_MG | ecosystem: Environmental > Aquatic > Freshwater > Lake | place... | reverse complement strand
AACACGGCCGTAGATTAAATAATTTGTACTCATATTTTTGTTTCTTTAAAAGCGGCAGGGCTCGAAACGGCGATATTGTAGTCGTTATCGGCTATAGTTTTATTGTCGACCAGTTTGGCGAAATGATCCGTGTCCTTACGTGCCATAAATGCATCCAAAATCTTGGTACGGTTTACTTCTGATAGTTTATTTTTGTTGCCACCACGCACAAACTCGGCGGGTGCATCAATAAAAAGAGTCTTGTTGTCTTTCTTGCTTTTCTTGAGCACAATGACGCAGGTGGCAATAGTCGTACCAAAAAAGAGATCGGGCGGAAGCTGAATGACTGTATCGATGTAGTTGTTGTCTATCAGGTACTTGCGAATTTTTTGTTCCGCGCCGCCACGATACAAGACTCCCGGAAATTCAACTATAGCCGCCGTTCCACTTGTTGAAAGTCAAGATAGCATGTGCATGGTGAACGCGAGGTCGGCCTTGCTTTTAGGCGCGAGCACTCCAGCCGGTGAAAAACGAGGATCGTTAATAAGCAAGGGATTAGCATCGCCCTCCCATCTAATCGAATAGGGAGGATTGGAAACTATCGCATCAAAAGGCTCGTCGTCCCAGTGTTTCGGGTCCGTAAGCGTATCACCATGCTCAATATCAAAATGATTGTAGTTAATGTCGTGCAGGAACATGTTGATACGGCATAGGTTATAAGTCGTGAGATTAATTTCTTGACCAAAAAAGCCAAGCCGCACGTTTTCTTTGCCGAGAACCTTTGCAAATTTCAGAAGTAGAGAACCAGAACCGCACGCCGGATCATAAACCTTGTTCACTTCCGTTTTACCGACAGTTGTTATACGAGCCAATAATTCGCTGACTTCCTGAGGAGTAAAGAATTCACCGCCGGATTTTCCAGCAGTTGAGGCATACATGGTCATCAAAAATTCGTATGCATCACCGAACGCATCGATGGTGTTATCGGCATAATCACCGAGTCGCAGATCACCAATGGCTTCCAAAAGTTTTGTGAGTTTGTGATTTCTTTTTTCTACCGTGCCTCCGAGCTTGTTAGAATTTACATCAAGGTCGTCGAATAGGCCTTTTAGATCGTCTTCGCTTGATGTTCCTTTGGCCGAATTTTCAATATTGTTAAAAACAGTGGAAAGTGTTTCGTTGAGATTGGCATCGTTCCGCGCTTTTTTGCGGATATTTACAAAAAGTTCGCTTGGGAGAATATAAAAACCTTTTTCCTTGACTGTATCGGCACGGCCAAACTCCGCTTCTTTGTCTGAAATCATTGCATAGTCAAAATCTTTTTTGCCGGAACGCCGTTCATCCGCATTGATATAATTCGTTAGGTTTTCACTGATAAAACGATAAAAGAGGATGCCTAGCACATACTGCTTAAAATCCCAGCCATCCACGCTACCGCGCAGATCATTGGCGATCTGCCAAATGGCGCGATGCAGTTCCGCGCGCTCATTTTCTTTTGTCCGACTAACATTATTAAGTTTAGCGATTTCCTGTGGCATATTCTTGGATGGTTTTATTTTTATAATTTAACGTAGCGCGTTGCGCGACCACGGCCGACCCTTTTGATTTTGCCAAGCTCAACAAGCCGGTCCAACGCTTGGCGAACCGTTCCGAGTGCGATATCCGTTGCCTTCACAATTTCGCCCGGAGCCGCCTCTCCAACTTTCGAGAGATATTGCCAGACTTCGTACTGCTTGGGAGAGAGCGTGTCTTCGACCTTCTCTTCTTCAAGATATGAGAGAGCCTTCGTGGCTTGCTCTTTTACAACAGACAAAAAGAAATTGAGCCACGGAGCGATGGTGTCATGATCGGTATTGAAAGTCTCCTGCGATTTGCGGAGCGCAATATAATATTCGTCTTTACGGCGTTCAACGATCTGCTCGTGCGAGACATACTGAACAAAGCTGTAGCCAGAACGCAACAGTAAAAGGTTTGTGAGGACGCGCGAAATACGCCCATTGCCGTCTTCAAATGGGTGGATTTTCAAAAACTCTACAATGAAATTGGCGATAGCGAGAAGAGGATGGAAGCGATTTTTTTCTAAAGCATTGGAAGTCCAATCAACCAACTCTTGCATTTCCTTGGGAGTAAGGAACGCTTTCGTAGTCTCGAACATAATTCTCGCGACTTTGCCATCCGGTCCGAGTACGCCGACAGTGTTCTCTTTCTTTTTATAACCACCTCGATGTGTGTCATCTTTAGTGGAATATTTGAGAAGCTGATTGTGGAGTGATTGGATCACACTCTCTCGAAGTGGTAGAGTCTGGAAACTATCGAATACATTCTGAAGCGTCTCAAGATAACCCTGCACCTCCTGCGTATCACGATCCGCAAACTTTGAGACCGCCAAACCGTGCATGACCTTTTCAACTTCCTCGTCGGTAAGTTTTGCACCTTCAATACGAGTGGAAGCACCGGCAGAAGTAATGAGCGTCGACTTTTTCAAATTTGTGACTGCCTGAGGCGTCATTCTAAGCCCAGCACGAAACTGACCCTTTACCTCGTCGATCTCCGCCAAAAGAGCGACTATATGCGGTTCGGGGTTTGTGATCCTGCTATCAAATTTTCTGATAATGTCATCCATAAAATGGGTTTTATAGCTTAAATTTTAACGCTATACTCTATATAGCAGATTATAACGGATTACAGCGGATAATACAAGTCCCTCCAACTATGGGAAAATATCCCCAAAAATTAAGCAATCCTGCAAATAAAGCCATTTTTCTGATAAGATAGCTAAACAACTGAATAAAGACCTAAACCCGACACCGGGCATGGTCGCAAAACCATCCAAGCCATCCTCGCAAAAGGATTTTTCTGCTTGTTTGGCAGAAAGATGGTTTTTGCGAGGATTTATTTTTATTCGTGAATCCAATACCAGTACTGGTTTTTAAGGTCTTGGCTCAGTTGGTAAGCGCGAGCATGAGACAGCGCACCCAAATACGACTGGAGCGACTGCGAAAGAGTCTGCTCATTGATATCGCCCCGGCGGTATTGTCGCACCCGAGCTTTAAGCTTTCGGAATATCCGGCGTTTCGTTTTGCTTCGAAGCAACCGGTAATGCGGCAGAATCACATATCCCAGGTAATCGATACCTTGCCCGATATCGCGGATGGAAATTTTCTTGGGATGCAGGGCGAGCTTCAATTTGTCTCCGATAAATTTCTGGAAAGGTTCAATAAGGTCCTCCAGATATTTTTTATCGCCCGACACGACCACAAAGTCGTCAGTGTAGCGCGCGTAATGTTTGATCTTCATCTCGTGCTTAACGAACTGGTCGAATTCGTTCATGTAGACGTTGGCAAACAATTGCGAAGTGAGATTGCCGATCGGCAGGCCATGGCGATCAAAGAGCGTCGTCTGGCCAGCCGAGAAGCTTCGAACAATCTGCTCCATAAGCCACATAGCGTCCGGATCAACGATCCGCTTCTTGAGAATTGCCAGCAAAATCTCGTGGTCAATAGAATCAAAGAATTTCCGCACGTCGCATTTGAGCACAAAGCACGGCCTCGTATAGTTCCGACTCTCCTTGCGGATCATGCTCTCCGCGGCCAGCACGCCTTTGTGTGTGCCTTTGCCCACGCGGCAGGAAAACGAGGTGGCAATAAAGTTCTTCTCAAAGAGAGGGTTCAAAATCCGGAAAACAGCATGGTGCAAAACCCGGTCGCGCACCTCCGCTTTGTGAATGTGGCGAACTTTCGGATCCCGGATATAGAAGCCCGTATACGGTCCGTGGGAGTAGCGACGGCCGAGCAAATCCCGGTGCAAAACGAACAAATTTTGCTCAAGCGAAAATTCGAACGCCTGAACATCGGCCTTCTTGCCCTTGTCGCTTCGAAATTCCTCCCACGCCGTAACGACGTTTTCCAGCGACGTGATCCGATTGAATAATTCCTTATAAATCTTCATAACCTATGAACGACTTTGACATTCCCATCTTCAAGAAAGCGTACGATCTGTATAAACTCTTCCATGAATACCGGAAAGTTGTGCCGAAACAAGATCGATTCACGATCTTTGAACGATGCGAACACCTGATTCTCGACGTAATCGAGAACATCCTCCAAGCCAGTGGCGAACAGAAGCAAGCCAAAGTGCCGACACTTGAACGATGCAGTCTCAAACTCAACATGCTTCGCGTTTTTGTCCGGCTCATGAAGGACGTAAAAGCGATAGATGCGAAAAAGTACGTGGCATTGGAAAGCGTAGTGGACGAAATCGGCCGGATGCTCGGCGGATGGATTCGGTCCTCCAAGGCCTGACTAAGAGAAAGGGTATCCGTTTTGCGGATACCCTTTCTTCGTGGGGAGAGACTTCGAGAGGAAGGCCGACGCGGAACCGTAGTTCTCGTTGGCGTTGTCGTACCAGTTGGCGTTGAACTTGACCTTGCCGTCGTTGAAGTTGAAGATCGGCGCGTTCGAGAAGTCGCCATCGGCGTCCGGAATATTGTCCCCATCCATCCGTGTCACCAAGTCTTGAGCTTTACTTTCTGTTGGAAACAGACTTATATGCTCTTAGCCCTGAACTTAATTTGACAGCATCCGCCTTGCGGCGAAACCTGCACCAGACGAGGACAAGCAGTATCTCCTCAACACAACACGCTCGTGGAAACCGTAGTCTCCATGACTCTGGTTGTTATCTCGTTGAAATGAGAGAGTTCGGCGACAGCGATCCGTAAACCGCTGTACACGAGCCTATACTCAAAGCTATTATACCTCAAAATAGGGGTGATCCCCAAATACTTGACAAAACCCCCGAAATTTGCTACGATTAAACATCATAATAGTTCCTTGAAATTAGGCTTATTTATGAGGTAGCGCATTGGGCGTAAGGCCATTTTTATGCCTATTGCGCTACCTCATGCAGAGGAAAGCCGTTCGCCAGAGCGACTCTGGTAAATCCAAAACAGAAGGAGGATGACGCTATGAAAGCGATCACCACCAGCATCACCGCAGGACAGCAGAAGCAGTACAAGAGGTTCGTCAAGGACGCCGCCGAGCGTGCGCTCAAGGAAACGGGTCTCGACAAGGATGGGCTTCAGAAGCTCATCGAGAACGGCGACGAGTTACAGTCGCGCATCGTGACGGCCATCCGTGAGCTCTCCGTGTCGAACCAGTTCGCGGACGAGGAGGTCGAGTCCAGCTACGGCTACCTGTCGGGCTACAAGCCCAAGGGCATCACCGAGCAGACCAACATCCTGCGTCAGCTCTTCCTTGGCGTCGGTTTCGCCGATGAGAAGCTGGCCGAAGGCACGCTTCCCCCGAACGCCGAAGGATGGTTCGCCATTCCCCTGTGGGAGAAGATCGCCCAGACCTACGGCGAAGCCGTGCAGAAGGTGCTCGATCTGATCAAGCAGACCCGGAACGGCAAGTTCTACAACTACCGCGAGGGCCAGCTCGGTCCGCAGTGCCTGCGTCAGTCCCAGAAGTCGGCCAAGGCGTTCCAGAAGCTCGGCGACGAGCAGAAGGACTACGACATTCTCGTCGTTCCGGCCCAGTTCGGTCTCCGTCACAAGGGCCGTTCGGTGCGCCGGGCGCGTGAAGTCATGAACTCCAGCGAGTTCGGTCTCGGAGCGTTCGCCATCGGAATCATGATCCTGACCCATCCGGAACGGCTCATGAACTACGACGATCTCTGGATCGACTGTGCCGGCGACGAGTTCTCTCCGGTCGCCGATGGCGTCTTCTCCTTCGCGCCGTTCTTCGTCTTCCACGACGGCCGGGTCGAGTTCCTCGCCTACTGGTACGACCTCGCCCGCGGGGGCTGCGGTTCCGCGTCGGCCTTCCTCTCGCAGTAGTCGACCCTTGAGGTCTTGAATTCTTGGATCTTTTGACTCCTTGTTAATTGATCCTTGAATTCCGCCGCAGGCGGTCGAAAAAAATTGGGGCTATCCACAGCACATCGTGGATAGCCCCTTTCTCTTTTTATAGATATGTTCAAAACCGAAATTTCTTGATAAAATAAAGTTACAATTAAATTTGCCTAAACTCATCGAAAGCAATTTTGGTGGGCATGGCATAAATCCATCCAAGGTATAGAACCCGTCGTCAGGGATCCTTGGATGGTCGTGTGGGGAAACTCATACGTTGAGGTCGAAAGGCCTCTACTCTTGGCGGCGGGCTTTATGCAGAACGATCCCGTTTCCAAGAGTAGAACCATTATGCACACCAGCAACTATTGCAGAGTTTTTTGATAAAGTGCTATAATAAAAACAACAACTGAATAGCTTATGCCTCAAGAGGCATCCTGAATGGCATTCCGAGCCCAAGAGCTCGCGATCAATTATCACATTTTGTGGTACATGATCGCGAGCTCTTTTCATTTTCAGTTGTTGTCAGTTCTCTGATACCCCGGGCGGTCGACATCCAACATTCGTGATCGACCTCACACTGCCCGGAGCTCAAGAGTTCCGGGTTGAATAAAAAACACGATGGATGCCGGAGTGTCAGAGACTTGAATTAATTTATATGTTTTCCAAATTTCAATCATTACCAAGTTATTTCGGCGGCAAGCGAAAGCTGGTCAAATATATTTTTAAGCCGATCAAAAAGTCTGACGGAGTTTTTATCGATGCGTTCTTGGGTGGCGGATCAGTGAGCCTCTACGCCAAAGCAAAGGGATACAAAGTTATTGCCAACGACATCGCATTCCGGTCCCTCATCATCGGCAAGGCCATCATCGCCAACAATTCGGTAAAACTTGAAAGCGAGGATCTGGCACGGCTCTTTGTAAAAACCAAGCACGATGGATTTATAAAAAAGAATTACTGCCCGAAAGTATTCACCAGCAAGATTGCCGACTTTTTGGATAATGCCGTGGCGGCCGCGCGAGAAGTAGAAAACGAAACCAAGCGATATCTGCTTTTGCATCTTTTAATAAAATTCATTCTTTCGTGCCGGCAATTCGGAAAATTCACGCATACAAGAGACACGCTCGACCTCGAAGCCCGAAAATGGGAGTGGCCGCTTAGGAGTAAGTCTCATGCCCCGAAAAACCTGCGGATGATCCAGAATCCCATGCTTACTTTGGAAAAATTAAAAGACGAAGTAAATCATGGCATTTTTGATAACCATCAAAACAATGAAATCCATCAAAAAGACGTGTTTGATTTCCTTAAAGACGTTCAGGGCGATGTTGTTTATTTTGATCCTCCTTATCCTGGCTCTTCTGCCTACGAGGTTGAGTATGGGATTTTAGATAATTTGCTTGTCGGCAAAAAGCTCGACAACAAACCGAGTGGTTTTTCAAACAATGATGCCGATGATTTTCTGGAAAGGATGTTTGAGGCGGCTAAGCACATACCGCAGTGGGTTATCTCCCTCGGCCAGAACAAAGAGGACGTGGGAGTGAAGCCGGACAAACTGCTGGCGATGGCGCAGAAGCACCGCAAGGCCGACGTGCAGATGATGGAACATAAATGGAGCGTGGCCAACGCCGGTGGTCGCAACCAGAGCAATAACATCGAGTACATGATCGTAACCCTATGACTAAAACAAAGACACAAATCAAAACGGTGAAAATCAAGGAATGCGTTCCGAACTGGTGGAATCCGAACGAGATGAACGTCCGGCAATTTTCATCGCTCAAAAAAGCGATCACGAAATTCGGACAGACCAAGCCGATCCAAGTCGCTGTCTGGCCGAACATGAAAGTCAAGGGCGGATATGTGATTGTCGGCGGTTACCACACATGGAAAGTGCTTGGCGAATTAGGCAACGCTGAAATAGAAGTGAATGTCCACGAATTCAAAAACGAGGACGAAGCGAAACTCTACGGACTGACCGACAATATTCACGGATCAAACCAACAACTCAAACTTGGCAAACTCGCCTACGAGCTGACCCAAAATGGTTACTCGGTAAAAGAGATCGCAACCAGTCTCGGCGAGGAGGACGTGAACGTCAAAGACGCACTTGATCTCGTGCAGGACGAGATAGAAAAGAAAATGGCCGAGCTTAAGAAAGCCGAAAGAGAAAATTTTGTCGCCTTGAATTTCATCGTAGATAAAGACCCAAAAAAATCCGCCGATGAATTCATAAAAGCAGTGACCGCATTTGCCAGAACAAAAGGCGTAAAGGTCGGCAAGGTCGTGACCGATGTGAATCCGCAAAGAGAGACCATCGCGCTCGTGGGCTTCAACGTCACCAATCCGCAAAAAGACGTGATTGACGAAGCGGTCAGCGCGGTGATCAAAGAAACAAAAATGACCGAGAGTGAGGCGATAGCGGAAATTTGTTCAAAGTCTTTGGAACGGATAAACCCGGTAAAACCCAACAAAACCCAACAAAATGAGCAAAAAGATTGACTTACAAAGCTTCAGATACCGAGCACCACTCCGCTACCGCCCGGGACACGACCACGTTCGAAGCGGTCAAAAGATACCACGTCTCCAAAGGATGGGGTGATATTGGCTACCATTATTTCATCACCGCTGATGGCCAAATCCAACAAGGCCGAGATGAAAACATAGTGGGAGCTCAGTGCCAAGCAGATGGCATGAACTTCAAATCGCTAGGGATCTGCCTGACTGGCAACTTCGATACCGAGACGCCGACTGTTGAACAATTAACGTCTCTCATAAATTTGATCCGTACACTCATGGCCAAATATAACGTTCCCAAAGAGAACGTAATCGGTCATGGCCAAGTGCGCGGATCGTCGACCGCCTGTCCCGGAAATGTTCTGCGACAGTGGGTCGATAAGTTCAAAGCTGGCCAAGGGCCGAGTGAGGCCGGTCTTACGCCATCACCAGCAGTGGATCAAGTGATCCTTTTACTGGAGCAAGCAATCGACAAATTAAAACAACTATGAACCAGCCACAAAAAGAAGCGTTGAAGCACCTGCTGATCGTTTTCTTCTGCTCTGCGATATCATCCATCCTGCCAATCCTGATTGCCTACATTCAGAACGACCCTCGTTGGGCGTTGCTGATCCCCGTAATTAACGCCGGATGGTATGCGGTAACCCGATACCTCAAAGAGCAGAAACTGATCGAGGACGGCATGACCCAGGGGGACAATACTGTCTAAGCTTAGAGAAAATCCTGTCTTAGTAGACCTTCTGAGCGAAAGCCGGAACGTCAAAGTAGGCCGGATTTTCCTTGAAAATTCGTCGCAATTCACGTATAATTCTATCAAGACGAGTAAAACTAACGGTTTTGCGCGGCACTACTGGTTCAAAGTTGTGCCAACCGTCACCGTCTTCGCCACGCTGAAGCCGAGGCTACGACGCGACGAAGTCCGTAGTAGATACGCGAAAGCGGCGTTGAAATGATAACCAGTCTGTGATCATTTTTTTATATAACCAAAACCTTTCTGGACAAAATTTTTAAAAAGAGCTACAATTACTATAGATTTTTGGATGGATTGTTCGAACCATGATGGTAGAAAAGATGGAAGGATGGCAGAGCGGTCGAATGCACCGGTCTTGAAAACCGGAGTACCCGCAAGGGTACCGGAGGTTCGAATCCTCCTCCTTCCGAATCGACAATTGGCAATATCAATATGCAACCTTTGCCCACGATGAATCCTTGAAAAATAGGGCGCAAGTAAAAGAATGTATCTTGTATCTTGTATTTTGTATGCTAAATACTAAATACTTGATACTAAATACTAAATTATATGGAGGAAAATAAACAACAAGCGATCGGTGACATTTTGCTGACTTGGCAGACGAAGGAATTTGAAAAACATCATCGAACCAAGCATTGGTATTTTTGGATGATTGTTGTGACGGTCGGTTTTGTTGCGTGGTCGTTTTGGACGGGGAATATTCTTTTTTCGCTCATAATTTTGATGGCCGCGATTTTTATTTTTATGCTGGGCGAAAAAAATCCACGCGATGTGGCGTTTTCCATCACTAATTTGGGGATTGTTTTGGGAGAAAAATTCGTACCATATAAGAATATTGAAAATTTTTGGGTCGTGTATGAGCTGCCTGATTTGAAAAATGTCTACTTTGATTTAAAGAGTTTAATGACGCCGAGATTCACGATCAATTTAGAAAAAGAAAATCCAGTCAAGGTTAGGGAGATTTTACTCCGATATATTAAAGAAGATTTAAAAAGAGAAGGTGAGCCGCTTACGGATATTATTTGCAGGATTTTCAGAATATAGGTTGTAGAATCGTCAACATGTAGGGTTCCCGAAACCCTACAGTGCCCGCCCGCCTATCTTTTATTTAAAATCAGATTATTGTTAAAGCAACCTTCTTGTGCGCCCGTAGTTCAACGGATAGAGCACGAGTTTGCGGAGCTCGGGATCCAAGTTCGATTCTTGGCGGGCGCATGAGAAGATCGCTTTGAATATTTTAATAGATGGGCGGGTGAAATTTTTGGCGGGCGCAAAGAAGTATTATTTTTGCGAAATCTTTAAAAAACTTTCTATGCGGTTAAATCTGGGAACATCAGTTGGGGGTTTGGGGGTTATCGCTCGAAAGTTGGAAAAACGTCTTAAAAAATTAGGCATTGAGACCGTCGAGGATCTCATTTTTTATTTTCCCGTAAGGCATGACGATTTAAGCGTTGTGAGCGATATTGCGGCGCTTAAGCCAGAGCAAATTGCCACTATCCGCGGCAGGATTGAGTTAATCAATTCAAGAAGAAGCTCGATTCAAAAGAAATTTCTTACTGAAGCTATTGTTGGCGACGCAAGCGGAAAAATAAAAATTATTTGGTTCAATCAGCCATACTTGGGCAAGATGATGAAGATCGGAGAAGAATATTATTTTTTTGGCAAAATCGGTTTTGGCGATGCAGGACGCGAGATGGTTTCTCCGGATTACGAAAAAGTCCGGCAGGAACAAATTCACTTAGCCGGTATTATTCCGGCCTATCCTCTAACCGCTGGCGTCAGTCAGAAACAGCTTAGGTATTTAATTAAGATAGCGCTCGCGGTTTTGCCGCAAATAGTTGATTTTTTGCCAGAATCTATCAAAAAAGATTTTAATTTTATCGATCTTGCGCGCGCGCTTCAGGAAATTCATTTTCCTGAAAGTAATCCTAAATTAGATCGCGCGGTCAACCGTCTTAAATTTGATGAATTATTCATGCTTCAGCTTTTTAACCGTAAACTCCGATACGACTTAGATAAGAAGCGGGCTCCGGAGATTCCATTCCGGGAGGCGGAAACTAAAAGTTTTGTTGCCGCATTGCCTTTTGAACTTACGTCCGGCCAGCGCAAGGCCGCTTGGAAGATAATCAAAGATTTGGGCAGAACGCATCCGATGAATCGTCTTTTGAACGGTGATGTTGGTTCTGGGAAAACGGTAGTCGCGGCGCTCGCGGCTCAACGTTCTTTTGTCTGATTATCAAGTCGCATTTATGGCGCCGACAGAAATATTAGCGGCACAGCATTTTGAAACTATTAAAAAATTTTTTAGTGCTCTGCCAATCTCCATCGGCCTTTTGACCGGCAGCAGTAATAAAATTATTTTTCATGACAAAGAAGAGGTTTGTTCGCGTCCCGAGTTTTTTAAAAAATTAAGCCACGGGGAGATCAAAATAGTTTTGGGGACGCACGCCTTAATCGAAGAAAAAGCGAAGTTCGCGCATTTGGCGCTCGTGATTGTTGACGAACAGCATCGTTTCGGCGTGGAACAGCGGAAGTCGCTTCGCGAACGCGTGGGAGACAAGGAGGCGGTTCCGCATCTTCTTTCGATGACGGCGACGCCGATTCCGCGTACTCTTTCACTCGCCCTGTACGGCGATTTGGATATCTCGTATCTTACCGAGATTCCCAAGAATCGCCAGCTAATCATTACAAAAATTGTCGCGCCGGAAAAGCGCGCTTTGGCCTACGAGTTTATCGCCAAACAAATTAGCGGTGGTCGGCAGGTTTTTGTTATCTGCTCGCTCATTGACCCTTCCGATAAACTTGGCGTCAAGTCGGTCAAGGAAGAATACGAAAAATTGAAAAAGATTTTTTTCCGTTTCCGCGTGGAAGTCCTGCATGGCCAGCTGAAGACAAAAGAAAAGGAGCGGGTGATGAATCTTATGAAGCGGGGAGCGGTCGACATTTTGGTTTCCACTTCGGTCGTTGAGGTCGGGGTGGACATTCCAAACGCAACAGTGATGGTGATTGAGGGTGCGGAACGATTCGGGCTTGCGCAATTGCATCAATTTCGCGGACGCGTCGGGCGCGGCGCACATCAGTCGTACTGCCTTCTGTTTTCGGAGAGCCGGAGCGAACGCACCAAAGAACGACTCGCGGCTTTGCTTACTGCAAAGAATGGTTTTGAACTCGCCGAACTTGACTTAAAGATACGCGGACCAGGCGAAGTTTACGGCACTCGCCAGTCGGGTTTTCCGGAATTTAAAATCGCAACGCTTTTTGACTACGCTTTGATGCGCCTCGCGAGCGAGGCCGCGGAAAAAGTTTTGGCCGAGGACGGTTCGTTCTGGTCATTTCCGCTTCTAAAACAAAAATTTGACGCGCATCGCGCATCAATTCATTTTGAATAATTCAGAAAGTTATCTCCCCCTTAGGAAGGGGGAGTGAGAGGGGGTCTAGATTTATGACAGAAATTTTTAATCGTCTTCCGCAGAAAGAAACGAGAAAAAATTTAAGGCATAATATGCCCAAAGCAGAGGTTGTTTTGTGGTCAAGGATTAATGGTCGGAAGGTTAATGGTTGTAAATTCCGCCGCCAGTATAGTATTGGTAAGTATATTGTAGATTTTTATTGTCCTGAATATAGATTGGTTATTGAAATCGATGGAGACTCACACTATGGTGACGTGGAGGCGAGAACTGGTGATTTCGCCAGACAAAAATATATTGAGTCGTTGGGATTAAAGGTTTTACGGTTCACTAACCTCGAAATATATAACAATCTTCAGTTGGTTTTAGAAGTCATTTATAACAATATCAGACCTCCCCTCGCCCCTCCTTCTTAAGGAGGGGATATTTTTTTCGTCAATTGGTGTTGAATTCAAAACAATGAGTCAGGATTTTATTAAAATCACCAATTCGCCGATGTTTTGAATTTCTATAATTTGCAAGCCGGATTTTATCGGCGATTTTAATTTGGGGACAATTGCTTTTGAGAGTCCCATTTTAGCGGCTTCATCCAGCCGCTTTTCAAATGCTTTGGCGCGGCGAATTTCGCCGGAGAGCCCGACTTCTCCAATTAAAACCGTTTTTTCCGGCAGTGGTTTATCCAAGAGCGATGAAATAACCGCCGCCGCAACCGCGAGATCCGCGCCGGGATCGTCAATTTTAATTCCGCCGACGATATTTAAGTAGACATCCGCACTCCCCAGGTTTAATTTTGCGCGGCGCGAAAGAACCGCAAGGAGGAGAGAGAAGCGGTTTTGGTCAAAGCCGACAGTGCGGCGGTTTGGATAGCCGAAAGTGGTAGGATTGGTGAGCGCTTGGATTTCTAAGAGGATCGGCCGATTGCCTTCTACCGTGGCGGCAATCGCGGTGCCGGGACTTCCGGACAAATCTTCCAAAAGCGCGCGTGAAGGATTCGGCACTTCCTTCATTCCGCCGGCGGTCATTTCAAAAACGCCGATTTCGTCAGTAGAGCCAAAGCGGTTTTTAGTGCCACGGAGCAAGCGGTAAAAATTATTCGCGTCGCCCTCAAGATAAAGCACCACATCCACCAGATGTTCCAAAGTTTTTGGCCCGGCAATGGCGCCATCTTTGGTAATATGCCCGATGATGATAATGGGGATGTTATTTTTTTTCGCCACTTCCAAAAGTTTGACGGTGGCGGCGCGGATTTGCGAGGCGCTGCCGGCGTCGGGAAGTTCGGAAGAGGTGACGGTTTGGATGGAATCAACAATCGCGAGGCGCGGCGCATGTTCCACGATGGCGGCGCAGATGGTTTCCAAATTCGTTTCGCCCAAGAAATTGATAGCGCGCGCCTTGATACCCAGACGGTCAAACCGCAGTTTTACCTGTTCACCGGACTCTTCGCCGGAGATGTACAAGACCACCCCCTGCCCCTCCTTAACAAGGAGGGGAGAGTCGTCTTTCCTCCCCTTAATAAGGGGAGGCGAGGAAGGGTCTGCGCCAGCCACTCCTTCCGCGATTTGCAAAATTAAAGTTGATTTTCCGATTCCCGGCTCGCCGCCCAAAAGCACGAGCGAGCCTGGGACAATTCCGCCGCCCAAAACGCGGTCCACTTCATTTATTCCGGTCCCGATCCGCGGGAACTTCGCGGCCTCAATATGATTAAAGTCAGTAATTTTAACCGGCGGGAGCTTAGCTTCTTGCTTCGCGGTTCCATTATTTTTTTGTTCCAGCGTTCCCCACCCGCCGCATTCAACACAGCGCCCAAGCCATTTTGATGACTGGGCGCCGCATTTTGTGCATTCATAGATTGTCTGGATTGCGCTGGGCATACTCTTAAAAACACCGCGAAGTTTTTTGAGATTGAAAATGCCAATCTTCAAAATACAATTTGCACATACCCGCTTGTCGCATGGCGTCGGCGAGTTTATCTTGACAAGTATAACCCGTACCGGCCATTGGTTTATGCAGACATTTGGGGTTATTTTTACAAGCTAGTCCGGCGGTGCGCATTTGTTGATACTTATTCGCGTCCGGTTGGCAAAAAACATCAAGTGCCACGCCCTTGACGTGAGGGCAGTTTGAACAGTCCCCCCCGGGGGGCTTGCATTTACAAGCCAGGCCTCCAGGAGTACTTCCTAGCTTTTGTTGTTTGTCTAGGGTGCGGTGGCAGGAGGTTACTACAATATTATAACCAGCTGCTTTCATTGTGGCAGCAGCCTGCCTTAAAGCGTTAGCGCATTTTGTATCACAAGCCGGTTCGTCTCCTCTTGCGGCACAAGTAACAGTTACTCCGGGGATGTTAAGAATAGAGGTTAGGCCGCTGGTGTTAACCACGGGCGAAGAACCCAGATCGGGGTCGCCTTCGGGGTCTAATTCTGCATTGACATCAAACGGAATCCTTTCAATATACGGCGTCCGTAGTGTTGTGAGTTGGACTAAGTTTGGGCTGATTGACTTTAGGATGATGTACGACCCGAGTCCGAGGATAAGCCCGAAGACAGCGCCGCCCATCATTTTTTTTGCTCGGCCAATCGCGCCGGAATCACCGCGCGCCATTATATATCGAAGTCCGCCGATCATTAGCATGACGATCGCAATCATTGCCAAAAGTCCCATAGCGTAGTTGTAAACCCCGATGATATATTCCGCGAGATAGGGGATATCAATGTAGCGCTCGCCGGTCGGTCCTTGGATTTTGATTTCAGAGAATTTTTTCATCTCCGGAATTTTGATTTGTAGTTTCGGTTCAATGGGCGTAAAGGGAACTTCCGGAGTTGATGGTTGTAATGGCTGTGCAGTTGCAGTTATCGAGCATCCTATTTTGGCATCGCAGAGCGCATTGGCTTTAAATTCACCTTTGCCTTGGCAATCGGTTCCTGCCAAATTTTTGACTTCCGAGCAGACCCCGTTTTGATATACGCAACATCCAAGAGATGTTTGAGAGGTCGGGGCGGTACATGTTGTAGGAGCGGGGTCGCCAATTTTAGTACAACCCGCCAGTTGACGTCCGAAGCGTTCACAGTAGCCAGTTATGGGTGTGACGTCACGTTGAACGGCAAGAGAAACAAAATTAGTGCAAGTTCCATCCGGGTTTTTACAATAAACGGTTAGATTATCCGAAGAATTACAGTCTGCGGCGAGAGCCGGAGTTTGGAAAAAAAGCAGGGCTCCAAGTGAAATTAAAAAAAATATTTTTTTTAGCATAAGGTTTTGTATTGAGTTCGTTAAATTTTTCTACATATAACCAACGTAGGTAGAAATTCGTCAAATTTTATACTCGTCATCCTGAACGCAGTGAAGGATCTTGAATAACAATTTTAGTCAAGATGTATAGATTCTTCGCTTCGCTCAGAATGACGATGAGAGAGCCAGAATGACGATAAAAGAAGTCAAATCAATCTACTTTAATCTAATCTTGTACAATACCCCGTCTAGTTTACCGGTATAAAAAAGATATTGCCCGTCAGCCGAGACCTGAACATTGGTGGCGCTTGCGTCAGCCGTGGGAATGGCAAGAAGCGTTTTTGTTCCAGTTGTTAAATCAATTTTGTAAAAAACATCCGGCGTTTCGTCAGCGATCGTGCGCTCAAAGCCCGCGCCTTCGTCCAAGCTGGTCGGCACGGCGCAATAAGCAACATCATTTTTAATCGCGCATTTGTCAGCCCAAGTGTTTAAACCAAGCGGCTTTCGCGCGCTGAAGCTGTCGGTTGAAGCAGTTGTTGCCCAGAGCGTCGGGCGGTAACCAGAGTCGGCGTTATAAACACTGTAAATCAACTTGTCGCCTTCGGGGGACCAGAGCGGAGTAAATCCCAAACCTTCAACGGTAAATGATTTGAAGTTTTCGTGATTCTGGCCGATGGGGATTACTTCTTGCCGGGCAAAACCTTGATAATCGCCGGTGTGCGAAAAAGCGATCATCTGGCCATTAGGAGACCAGTTTACGGTTACCTTGTCCGCGTTTTCACCAAGCGGTTCAACGGCTTTAGTACCGGTGCCGTCAGCGCCACTTATCACCAGCCAGCGATTGTTCGGATCAACGCCGATGCTCTTGGAGACGATTTTATCGCTTTGCGGGGAAAAAGAAAAATCCTGCCAAAACCGCGGAATGGTTACTTGTTTTTGCGTATTAAAATTGTAAATGATTTTTGAGCCATCGGGATATTCCAAGACCGCGCGGTTTTTGTCCGTCGACCAAGTGACATTCTGGACGCTGTAAAATGTTTCGCCAGACATTTGTTTTACCAGGCCATCGGGGGTGATGCGATAGAATTTGCCGTCTGTTTTATTCCAATATTGCATTGACGTTCCGTCGGC